>Ga0206677_10000149_pt1 | contig 60940 bp, 39 predicted proteins | sample M130m12015metaG_FD_155475 | JGI IMG/M metagenome (GOLD analysis project Ga0206677, IMG submission 155475) | Ammonia-oxidizing marine archaeal communities from Monterey Bay, California, United States - M1 30m 12015 | ecosystem: Environmental > Aquatic > Marine > Intertidal zone | place: USA... | reverse complement strand
TAAATTTATATGTGGGTTGATGCCTTTGCCGTTCATGTTCCGATCACACATAGGACAATTGGCTTGGCAATTCTGTGTAACTTCAAGGTGTATTGATTTTATGTCTGCATAATTATACATCTGAAATTAAATTGATATCCTTACCCGGTCCTACTTCACTCGGAAGTCCGCCGTATTCCTTTACATACCATTCAATAACTGCTTTATACCAGTTATGACTATTATGGTGTGCTTGTTTATTAAACTGCCAAATATTGTTATTTGTAGCTTGTATTGTAGTTAGCGCACGAGCACTTTCTGTCTGTAGTTGTCTGACTGTAAGATTACTTATATCCAATTAACATAAACCTATCATATTTTTCTAATTTTAATGTTCCTTCATATAGAAGAGTTGTCATTGGTGCTGAATTTTTAAAGTCTGTTATATCTAAGCTACAGTTAACGTGATCGTCTACTTCAAAAAAGTTATTACTTTGTAATATTAAAAAAGTACCGTCAGCAAGTTTATTGTACCAGTCAGAAAAATTACCAAAGTGTTCACAACTAGTGTTTATAACTGTTTGTGGTTCTGTGGTTACTTTTACAATCTCATTTCTTGTTTTACTAAAAAAATCAAACTCATCTTTTTTAAAACGACCGTAATTTAATTTATAAGCATTTTCCGTTATTGCTTTAAATTTCCACTTGTTAGTGTTTTCTAAATTTAATCGTTGCGCAACATCTAAGCAACTGTCATCAATATCTATACTTATTAGTCTTTCTATTTCTAAATTTTCTTGCATTATAAGATATGCTAAAGTTCCGTACCAGCCTCCGATTAAATACACTACTCCTAAAGAACGATTTGTGTTTAACAGTTCTTCTATTAACCATTTCTTACTTTGAACCTGTCCTATACTTAATGCGTCTGCAAAAATGTCAATTGTTTCAGGCCATTCGTTTATACACCTTCTAACACTATCCATAAAAGGGTTAGGATTTAATTCATGAAGACCTTTTAGTATTCTATTATATTGTTCTTTCATTAAATCTCTCCATCAGCCATTCAAAATCGTTTATTTTCTTAAGAGCCTCAATGTCTCCTTGACTTGCTTTGCCGTAAGCACTCCCTGCTTGTGCTCCTCTAAGAGCAAATTCTCCGTAAGGGCGGTCTTTCCCCACTGTCTGCCAGATATGTAATCGATTTTCTGTTTCTTCATTCTTTTGCCTATCAATGATTTTACTTGCAAGTTTTGTACATTCTCTAAATGCACTTTTCCATGTTTCAAATGGTCCTGTATTAAATGCTGTTATATTTGCTAACGGTGGCATTGGTTTAAATTTAGTAGTAATACTTGTAGACATATCAGGCTTGCTAGTATCCATACGCACTGTCATAAGTCTCGGAAAAAGTTTGATTCCGCCATAACCGTATACTAGATCATTTACTGGATTCTTGCTACGCCAAACATGTACATGATCGAGTTGATGACTAGGTACTTCATAGTCAAAATTAAAGTCATCCATAATCATAGCATCACCGTCTACAATCCAAAACATTTTAGTGAAACACTTCTTTGCAGCGGCGATATGTGCTTGATGTATTCCTTTAACGCCGTGGATGCGTTTTGCCATAGGAAACCTACTTTTAAGTGCTTTCCAGTTATCGTCTGCATTAGGTTCTTGGTAACTTATGAAGGTTATATCATACATTATTAACTTGCTCTTTTATCCAGGCATAGGTGTGTTTTAGTCCGTACTCCAAGTCTTCACTCGGTCTCCAATCTAATAACTCTTCAATTAACGCATTATGACTTGTTCTGCCCATTACACCGCGTGGGCCGTCTACATTATTAATTTTAATTGTATTCATGCCAGCAATTTGACTTATAAGTGTTGCTAAGTCGTTTATGCTAATTAGTCGTTCACTACCTAAATTAATAGGCACAGTAATATTACTTGCCATAATTTTATCAAGTCCGATTAAACATTCATCTATATATAAAAAGCTACGTGTCTGATTGCCTGGGCCCCATATTTCTATTTCACCAGTCGACTCTGCTACCTTACGACATAATGCCGCTGGAGCTTTTTCTTTACCATCGTTCCAACTACCTTTTGGCCCATATACATTATGTAACCGTACTACTTTACTATCAATTCCGTAGTTCTTTTTATATGTAAGATAAAGGCGTTCACTAAACAGTTTTTCCCAACCATATTCAGTATCTGGATGTGCAGGATAAGCAGTTGACTCTTCACAAGTTGGATTATCTGGATCTAGTTGGTTTCTTTCAGGATAGATGCATGCACTGCTAGTATATAAAACTTTAGGTTTATTTTCAAGATGAGAAATAGTATCTAGTACATTTAAATTAATTTTAGCACTATTATGCATAATGTCTGCATCGTTTTCTTCTGTAAAAATATATCCAGCGCCGCCCATATCAGCTGCTAACTGATACACTTCGTCTACACCTTCAGTAATTACTGCATCAACTGCCATTGATTCTCTTAAATCCTTTACATAGAATTCGTCAGCAGTTGTTTTACCAAATCTAGGTTCTTTAATATCACAGCCTACTACATAATGTCCTTGTAACTTTAAGTAGTTAACTAAGTGGTAACCTATAAAGCCGCCTGCGCCGCAAACAACGATTTTAGCCATTTTCTTCTCCATACTTATGCAAGAATTCATCTAGTTCATTAATACGTAGATTTTGAAATAATTTAAAATTATATTCTAATCTATCGCTAACACCGCGATGAAATTCTTGTAGCTTATTATTATCCCAGTTGTTTATATCCTTACAAATCTGTATAATTTTATTCATTCTATCTTGATAATCATCTTCATCATAGTCTTCGTTCCAATAATCATTAAATGTTTTAAAGCCCATTTTCTTAATGTATTTAAGAGTATGTTTTGGTCCTATTGTAATAAACGGATGCTTAAATATTATAGGCTTCATTGTTTTTTCAGTCATGTGTATAATAGACTCTCTAAAATACGTTTCTGAGGAAAGACTTATGAATGTCTTATCATACCATTCTGCAGGATCAATAAAGTCATCTTCGACTGGAAATTTATGTAAGTTATTGCTATCTAAGATTAACGGCAAACTATGATAAAACTCTTCATAAAACTCTTTGCTGTTTAGTTCTAAGTTATACATACTTGCATGATGAGTCAATCTTTGCATCCAGTGATCAAACGGTAAGTCTTTATCAAAACTCATATGTATTTGATCCATTAAATTATTCTGTAGGAAGTTTGCTAATATTAATGATCTATGGTCTCTAATACGACGGTTCCAATTTAAGAACAATCGATCTTGTGTTCCAAACACGTTTTGTCTTTTTTCGAACTCATTATTTTTTGCTATATCGTTTTGCAAATTTGACAGATACAATCCGACATACTCTATATTAACCATAGTGTCTATACGTTTTCTCTCACAAAAATTATTATAAATTTCTTTACCATTAACACAATTTGTTAGATATATAATTTTGTTTAGCGGAATATGATGATGATTAAAGTACTTGTGTATTAAGTGAAAATCACTATCATCTAAAAAACTTTCGTATATAGTCGATAATACAAAGTATCCTTGTCCTTCTTTAATCTCTGTTAATACTTCTCCGTTAATAACTGACTGCTCAAGAAATCCGTGGTTAATATCCAGTATTCGTCTAAGATGATTTTCTTTATTTGATAACGTAATATCATATAAAAACTTTTTGCCTGCATACTTATCGTAATCAAAAGGTGATACAATTTTACTATTAATTTTACGCTTAATATCACAATACACGGGTGCTTGATCATTTACCGAAGGTGCCGATGATAATGTAACTTCTGGAGAAAACTTTGCAAAATCATATAACGAAGGATTTTTATAGTTATGCAAGGGGCCGTCTGGAGCAATCCAGTTATAAACCCATATTAGCTCTTTCATCTAACTGCTCTACAAATATCAAAAAAGTCAGACATTTCTGGAAAGGCTTCTTTAAAACTATTCCCTCTACGACGATCTTGTTCAGTAAAGAAATTATAAAAGTCTTTACGTCCTTCGATAAGTTTATCATTACTATAATTTGAAGTAGTCATGTAATCAACAACACGCCTAAATTTTTCATATTCCATTTCACTAAAGTGATGCTTGCTATCCTCTTGGATATTATCTTTAATAAATTGTAAATGGCTATCCATGTGTGTAAGATAACTCTTTGGTAAAATATTCATATCATATTGCAATGGTTCTTTAAGATACGGTGTGTCAAAATGTATACGTTGCCAACGACCGCTTTCTTGATTATTATACTTACGGCGCCATTCTAATATCTTTTCTAGTAGCGTTTGAAACGTAGTAACGCAGAATATGTTAAATGTAATCATGAACGTAACTGGTGCTGTAGAGTTTGTTAAAAAATAATCCAAGTTACGTTCAAACACATTTAAATCTAAACCATCTCTTATATACTCGGCACGTGGTCCCCAAGTATCTACACTTGTAAATAATTTAAATGATTTAATCTTATTTTGACTTAGCAAACTGTTTACACTATCTGTGAACTTTGCTAACTGCCGTTCTTTACCACCAAAATTACTATTAACATTAAGCTCTAGATGTGGCTTTGGATCTTTTTCTAGTTCATCAAACAATTTATATGTACTGCGCTGTATTGTAGGCTCACCGCCTGTGATACGTAATATGTTTAATGTCTTACTAAGTTCAGGCCACCATTCCCACCATGCTTTTAAATAAGGATTAGTCTCCTCTTCAAATATCTGAAACCAATCTACATCGCATCTATGATTCTTAACCATATCATACGGTCCATGATCTTTAATTTCTTTATAATACCTGCTACTTGCCTTTGGATGACAATATCCGCAACGAAAATTACATTCGTTACCGAAACTAATTTCAATGTATTCAGGATTAACATTGAAGTCCCAAGGATTATTCTTAACTTCTTCAAAGCGATCTTTAGTATAAATGCTTTTAGTTCTAATATGTCTATCGCTAATATAATCAGGACCCATTTGTTCAATATTCCAACAGTACTGGCATCCTACGCACTTTTTACCTTCAAGCATTTCTTTACGCTCGAGTTTTTTAAACGTAGTATTGTGTAATGCGCTCGGGTTACCTTTTATTTCATTAGAATCAATTTGATGCGGTCGAGGATGATAACAACTATGCGTTTCACCTGTTTGGAAATATATGTTAGCATGATACCATTTTGCAAAACAAAATGTCGGGCTAAACTCTGCGTCAGTTTTTGACAGCACTTCTTGTATTTGATCTTTTTCAGACATAGTTACTCGGGATTGATAAATTGTTGATTAGCATTTCGGCTTGGGTTTTGATATACTAATTTAAAAAAATTACTTGCATTTACACTTAGCGGGTCGACATCAATCGGCATGTCTAGCTCTTGTATAAGTTTACGTCCATACTCTCTTATATGATCTAATAATTTATCTTCGTGTATACATAACTGATCCCAATACTCGTTAAGCCAGGTAAAATCTCTTACATTTACAAAATTCCAGTCTGTACACATAGTTTTATACAGTCCTTCTCTAGCACCGTATATTGCCCAAAGTCCATTCTTTGTATCTGCACCTACCATAAGCCAGATATAAAGACGATGCAGATTCTTCCAATGTCCTTTGAGCAAATCAACTTTATTTGGTCTAAGTCCTCGATCAAGTGTCATTTTAACGCCTTCTCTAAATCCAGCTCGCCATGCTTGTTGAGGTGTGGCATTATTCATAATTTCTGAATAAATGCCGTTCATCTGTATATATTGAACATCCCAGCAAAAATCTACTTGCGCTTGTTCATTTTTTGGATCAGCATTTTCGTGTGTACGCATATTAAGTACAAACTGTTTAGGCCAACATTTAATACCGCCATTGCCGTATATTAATCCATTTATTGTATTTTTAGCTGTCCAACTAATTACACTTTTTTCTAAATCAGCATGCTGGTTGAAGTCAATTTCTTGATTTAAAAAAGTTTGATCAATAATGTTATCGCCGTCGATAGTAATAAATCTATCTGTTTCACTTACATTGGCACATGCCTTGTGTGCAGCGTCGGATCCTTCGACTCCGTGTACACGCTTAACCCACGGAACTTTGCGACACAGGTCGGAATAATTTTGTTCTGCATTTGGCTCATCATATGACAAGTATATAATATCACAATCGGTAACTCTAAATTTTTTATTCATGTTTTAACCCTGTATGCATAACTGTCTAAATATCTGTTTGTAAATATACTTACATCCTTGCCATGTTCTTCCCAGTCGTATATGAACGGTATAGGTATACCAGGACTGTCTAATAAATCTTTAAGATTTATTCCTATACTCCTATACAAAATGTTAGGATCATGTAATCGGGTTATATTAAAGAATAGTTTTTTATTATGTAAGTCTTGTATTCTTCTAAAGCTGGCATCTTCTTTAAGGCTAAATGCGATCGAGATAAACCATTGCTTGTTACGTAAGTCTTGTTCGATATAACAATCATCAGTTTCAATACCTTTTACATAACTGTAGAGGTAGTTATCTTTTAAAAACTTCTCTCCCAAAATTTCTAAAGGTTCAAAATCTAGATGTATGTTTTTATCTCTATATAATTTAACGTCATTTACTACTAATTCATAATCATCAGTATTAAACTCTACATTCATTGATATATTATTAATTGCTTTATATACATTTTTATTGTACCATACATGCTGACCTGTTGTATGTTCTAATTCTTTATACCATACATCAACGTGCATACCTTTATAGATTTCTTTATGATAGTAGTCAGTAAATACTTTCTTAACTTCGTATATTTTACTTCGTATATCGTGTGTTCTTAATTTAAAATCTGCACGTTTTAATACATACATTTTTTGTGAATTATCATAGGTAACTATGTAGTCACTATATTTGTAGCGTCCTTCTAAAATGTTTCTAACTTGCTCATGCTCTACTTTAAGAACTTGATATTCGTTTATTTGCTCAGTATTAGAGATAGACATAATCTCACCTGACAATTCATTATAATAAACATAGCTATAAATTGTGGATTTAATACTTTTATTAATACGCTGTAGTACATTAACTAACATTTAGTAACCTTTCAATATCGATATTTTTAAGAAAGTTTTTCTCAGTGTAATGAAAAATACCTGATTGTAAATGATTACCAAGTTTTAATTTACAATCCATGTCTAAGTATACACCAACCGAATCTTGCCAGCTATTAGTAACATGTATCCAATCCTGTATATATGGTTTCATATGTACAAATGTTATTTCAGTATTTTGTTTATTGCTAACTTTATTTTCTATGTCAAGTATAAGAACTGCTAATGCTGCTGCAACATCTATACTTAGATTAGGAGGAGTGTTATTAGGTAAAAAATTATTATAAAATAATTCCCAGTTTTTACAAATTAACTCTAGCATATCGAAAAATTTATCTGCTAGTTTTGTCTTCTTAAAATAATACATACCAGTATATATATTTGGTAAATTATTACTAGTAAATGCTTTTCGATAAGTATCACTAGATGCAATCTTGTTTCGATATGTCTTAACATTTGTTGTAAAATACAGATCATACTTATTAAAGTAGTTCCACCATTCTGAAATATCCTGTAAGAATAACATGTCAGTATCAAGTACAACTGTTTCGTCATACGGAGTACAATGATAAACTTTCCAACGGTTTTCTACTTTCCAACTTGTGTTCGCTGCATCGTCTCCGTAAGGTATTGGAATAATATGATCAAATAGATTTTTATATTCATTAGGAATCGTATCGTTTGTAAGAATAGAAATCTTTTCGTTAGGATTAAATTTGTGTAAACTTGCTGCGAGATAACATGCTTGCTTAACGTAGTCATCAAATACGATTGGCTTTAGCTCGTATAAGTGATTAAAGAATAAAATGTTATCGCCTGCTTTGGCATCTTCAAATACTAATGACTTATTATTATCTTCGTACAATTTTACATTTGGTAATATTAGTTCAGCAGTTGTATTGTCGATGGTTACTGAATCTTCAAACATTCGATATACTGTATTATTTACAAATACATGTTGGCCCTTAATATACTCTAATCCTTCGTAATGAATATCAACATGTATTCCTTTATATATCGATTGTAAATCATAAGGTATGACATCATCTTCGATATCAACTGTGTAAATTTTATTATTGGATAAAACTAAGTCATTCTTATGTGCTCGATAATAAGTTAAGTACGAGTTTTCGTCATCGATTAATAATATGTTACTGATAATTTTTGTTAGATGTAAGTCATCAAACTTAGTATTTAACGAACTAGTTTGATCTACTTTATATACAGCTCTATCTTTGTAGATATGTTGACCTTTAATGTAAGATAACTTCTGGTACCATACATCAACGTGTATACCTTCGTATTGAGGTAGTAAAGTATGTTTCGGCGGCACTCTAAAATCATAATCGATATTATTTTGTGCTACAACTAAAAAACCCTTACTCATTATCGATAATTCTTCCTAAACTAAATTTATTCATAATATGTACATTTAAGCCACTTGTAGAAATTGCTGTGTACTGTCCTTCGAAATTTTTCTTTTGAACTAAGAACATTAAATAATCATTATTAATTTTCCATGCAACATCTCTGTCAGTTGTATAGTAATGCTTTCCGGGCAATTTATCTACAATTTCATTGTTACTTTGAAAGCCATTCATAATATGTATTGCTATACTAAATGCAAAATCGTTTCTAAATAAGTCAGCATTTATATCATAGATACTTTGATAATAATTCCAATTTTCTTCTATGTGATCAATAAGATTAAAATAGATATCGTTCTTTTCATTCTTTTCAAAGTATACCACAGTTGCCCAGTAGAAGTCTATACCCTTGTCACTGATATATTCAAACTCTCTTTCATCTCTAACTTGTGCAATATCTACACTTTCTTTATACATCATTAGATCAGAGTCCATATCAAAGCAATTATTAAGTATACTGTTTGATAATATATAGTCAGTGTCCATTAATATTGTCTTATCATACGGCGAGAGATGATATGCGGTTGATCTACTATAATTTTTAAACATTAATATTTTGTGTGACAATGCGCCATCAAAATAAAACTTTTTATTTTCTACATTTCGATAATCTGTAGATATTACTTTATCAAATACATCATGTGCTATTTTAGATACATAGTCTTCACTATCAGTAATTAAAGTTACGGGTAAATTAAGGTACTTCTTTATCCTTCCCGCACAATAGATTGCCTGTTTTACATAATCTACAGTACCGTTGTTATTAGCAATTAATACTACGCCCTTACTCATCTTCTACTAATGACTCAATATCACGCTTTTTTGATAGGCTCATGTATTTTTGATGATAACTGTTTGAAGATTCAAAATATCTTGTCAGTACTTCTTCTAAGAACTTTTCTAAGTCGTTAATCTCAATCGGAGTATCGTTGTCATCAACTAATACAATATTTTCAACATTGCCCTTTTCTACAAGTAACGTCACAAACGTAATTAATTCTTTAGTAATAGTAAACTGTCCACCTTGGACAAAGTAAAGCAACGATTGAAAGTAATTTTCTTTAATCATTCTTTTTTGATTATTAATTGTTGTAATGAAATTCGAAAACTCTATAGCTTTTGATAATCGTTCGTCCATAATACACTCCTATTTTGTATATTATAGCATAAAAAGTTTAAGGTGTCAAGAGCCTGATGATAAATTTGTTAGTACAGTATAAGTAGGTTCATTAACTTTAACAGTATCTCTCATAGTTCCGTTAATATCTACTTCGCCCCAAGGCTTAATTGCACTAATCTGACTTGAGGTTGTTCCAAGTACAGGTTCGTCGATGTCAGCGCCGCCTGATCCAAAACCTGAGTTTGCATCATCAAACGTGATTCGAAACTTAATCGAGGTGTTATCAACATCAGCTGCTTCGATAGTATATAAATTTGGTGAATATACTGCTGCATATGCATTAAATAATAACGAATACGAAGAGCTAGGCATATTGTAATTACCCCATTTGCCTAGACCAGTTGTTGTTGCACCTTCTATTTGAAAAGTATCATTAAATGCAAAATCAAGTGACCCGTAGTCAAGTACACTAGCCCAGTCGCTACCTTTTGAACTTGCATCTCCTGCTAATTCTGCAGATATTCGTATTTTGCCGCCGGCATTAAAGTAATGACGTCTATGATCTGCATCATCCCATGTTAATTTAAACTCATGTACAATTTGCTGATTCCATCCAGATGTTCTTGTTTCAGTAAAATACAACACTTCTTCAACTTGTGAAGAATGTACTAAGTGCTTGTCCGTTTCCATAGCAGCAACTAGACCTTCTAATCCTAATAAATAATTTAGATCAATCTTTTGCGCATTTACATTATTTTCTTTGTCACCGATTACAAAAGGATCTATTGTAAAATTTTCTGCGCCTACTTGATGTATACGTGTTCTAACAATATCAATATATAAGTCTTCATACATCTGAGCTGTAATTTTATCTTCTCCTGGAACTGGCACCCACTGATCACTAATAACAAGATTACCATATCCTGTCTGTGGAGAGTTACTAGTAGTATTACCTAGAATTGAATGTACATTTTCTTGTATGTCGTTATAATTCTGGGCGGTAATTTTTGTAGTTGATGATGGCATGTTAGTAGTCTTCCGATATCTCTGTAACTATTTCATATACTGGCGGTGGTACTTCTACGTTAAATATATTATCTTCTGCTTCTGCAAATGTTCCTTTTGGTCGAAAAATGCCAAGCTCTGCTGTTAATGATCCTGCAACTGCATTGTCAACTGTGCCGCTTGCTACAACATCGTCATACAAATATCTAAATTCAATAATGTTGTCACTGTTTAACTTTGCTTGTATACTAAACATATTAGCTGCATAAACTCCGGACAAAAAAGATCCGTTGCTTGATTTTGTAAATATAGTTTGATAATCATAAGTTAACTGATCATTTCCAATTAAACGACCCTGACCTTGTACTGTAGTAATTGTTTCATTATAATTAAATTTAACAACACTTGCTGATGCTAATAAATCAGCCCAATCGCCTGACTTAAGACCATCTGGATTTTCTAACTCTGTTTGAAATCTAATTTCGCCGCCTGCGTTAAAAAAACTTCTACGATGGTGAAAATCATCAAATACTACTTTACCTACAAATCTAATTGATTCGTTCCATGGATCTGTTCTTAACGAAGTCATTCCTGTTTCGTATACACCTTGTGAATAATGGCATATTAATCTGTCTTCTTGTATCTTTGTCATAAGATCTTCAAGGTCTGCTATACCTTTAGCAAAACCTTCTGGATCTATTGTTTGAACACCGTCGTTATCTACGAAAAAGCTTTCGCCATCTGCAATTACATTAAGATCTTTTATGATACGAGTATTTTTAATAATATCAGTTATTTCATTGCCGCCAACACCTACTTGGTGTATTCTAGCTCTTAAAATATCAACGTAAAGATTGTTTATATCATTTGCTGTAGCAACACTTCGATTATCCGCCGGATCATTTGACACTTGGTAGCTAGTTAACGCAGGGCCATAATTTCCTGTGCTTTTCTGAAATCCTTGCAGATATCCAAAATCGCCGGCGCCAAAGCCAAGGATCTGATCAATTGCAGTCTGCAATTGATTAACTCTCTCTGCTGTAACTATGTCTCCAACGGCCATTTTAAATCCTAAAAAATTGTAGTAACTTCGTAATACGGTGCAGGTACTTCTACATTTAAGTATATATCATCTAGATTAGAAAAAGTACCTTTAGAACGAACATGGCCTATTTGACTACGCAAAGTTCCGTTGACTGTATCAAACGAACTGTCGCTTGCTGCATCGTCAAATGTCATTCTAAATTGTATTTCAGATGATGACAGTTCCTTTGCACTTACTGAATACGAGTTATCAACATATTGCCCACTACTATACTCGCCTCGGCTTTCTTTTTTATACAACGGTTGCAAAACTGAACTGTCTAAATAATTATCGTATGTAGATGTTAATTGATAATTTCCCTTATCGCTTAATACAGTCGGCGGCTGTGTAGTATCAGTGCTAGTCGATGTTGTAAAATTATGACCAAACTGTACTACACCAGCAGTGGCAACAATTTGTGACCAATCTAATGATTTATTCCCAGCTGGATTCTCTAATACTGCACTCATTTCAATTATACCGCCGCTATTAAAAAAGTGTCGACGATGATTTGCATTACGAAATCTAACAATAACTTCGTGTATTAATTTATAGTCCCACGGTCGTACTCTGAATATAGAGTTGCCTGTTTCTGAAACTTTCATTGACGAATGTACGTCATATTTGTTTACTTCAACCAATGTCATCATTCTTTCAAAATCAGCCATTCCTTTTAGTGCGCCATCAGGATCAATTGAGGTATATCGAACTCCGTTAGTATCTGTAAAGATTTCGCCGCCTGCATTAAATAAATTACTTGTTTCATTTGCTATTAGGCTTTGATTTGGAAATAGTCTTGCATTTCGAATAACAGGTGTAATTTCATTATTCTCTAAACCAATTTGATGTATACGTGCTCGTAATATATCTATATAAAGTTCGTTTAAATTTTCAGCAGTAACAATATTTCGTACACTTTCGTCTAAACGAGAAACTTCACGACTTGATACCCGGCCTCCATAGCCGGATAATCCTTGTCCGTAACCATTTGTTGATGTGCCGTTGCCGAGTATAGATGCAATTCTATTTTGCAGAAGGTTAAACCTTGACGCTGTTATTAAACTGCCAAAGGACATATTATTTCCTTATACTTTAAGAACGCACTCTACTAGTTTTTCATTTTCATCTAAGTTTGTTTCTAGTGCTACGCCAACTAGTGCAGTAGTTTCGATAGTACGACATACACCTTCGTTCCATGCATATACTGCTTGGCCTTTTTTGACTGGACCATTTACTCTTACAGGCAAACGTCCTTTAAGTCCAATGTACTGACCTTCAGCTTCGCAATTCATCATTAATGCAGGGTCTGTTGATACTACACCAATGCAAAGATTACTTGCTCTTGCTGGCATTACTTCATACTCATCTTTAATTGAAACTGCAACTGCTGTTCCTGCTGGTAGTTCTTTTTCTGTTGTGTATTTTTCTGCAAGGTCAGCGTAACGAGCTTGTGTTGCAGTACCAGTGATAATGTTTGCTTCTATATTACCACTACCGTCTCGTGAAACAAGTTTATTTGGAGTCGGAGCATAGCTACCTGATTGGTATACAGTTGTGCCATCTTCAACATATAATTCTGTTGCTTTATCAGTAATACCTCTAAAATTAGTTGCATGCACTTCACTGAATGCAGTGTTAAGAGTACCTAATGTAATTGAATTATCAACAGCTGGTAACATCATATTATGTTTTACAGTAATTGAATGAATTCCTGTGCCACTTGGATCAGTTGCTTTGAAACGTATTTCACTATTATTACCTGTTTGATTTTCAATAACTGCTTTATCATCTGACTCAACATACATTCTTAAATCAAGTCCGTTACCAATAGTTAATCCTGTGTCGGAAAAAGTAACAGTATTAGCAAAGTTTGGCGCTGAAACAGTTAGATATTCAGATGCATTAATTCCACCTAATTTTGCTGCATCTGAAGCTGTGCCGTGGTATTGAAATACTCTATCTGCAACTTCTGCACTGTTTGTAACACCAGCATCAGCATTCATAGTCCATTTTAATGTTAATCCCTTGCGTATTCTGTCAAACCCTTCAATTGGATTAACTGCATTTAACGTAAATTCACTTGAGCTAATAATGTATATAATAGTGTCATCAACAACAGCTTGAATAATACTTTTTGATGCACCAGTTGTATCTTGTACTTCTGCACTAATCATGTTAGTAACACCTGTACCTGCAACTTGTGGACCTACAAGTACAAAGTCACCTGTTGCATTTAATACATATAGCTGTTGTGTGCTATTATTCCACCAAAAGTCACCTTCAGATAATCCATTTGGAGTAATTGCGTTAACTTCTGATCCGCCTGTAGCTTTCCAGTACCCTACTCCTGGAAGTGCATTATCATTTGCAACAAAATATTTAATTTTGTTTAATGTAGTATCAAACCAAATTTGTCCTCTAATAGCTCTTGTAGGTGCATTGCCGCCTGCAAAGTTTTCAAGTAAGAAAAGCAAGTTTTCGTTTTGAATTTCGCCGTAGCCTGCATAGTTTTTACCTATAAGCTTAAGGTTAGTTGTTTGATCCAATGTGCCGTCCTCAACAATTGCTAATTGTGAGTTATCAAATCTATCTATTTGGTATGCCATACTAGTTTTCCTCTAATTTATTGTATGTATTTATCTATTAATACTGTGTTGTCTGTTGATGGACCCATGTTGGTGCTGTTGCACCTGTGCCTGGATCAAAATATTCTTCAATTTCGTACTCTAAAAGCTGCCTATTCGGTGATGCAAAGTCAATATTACTAAACGCAATATCTCGCACAACAGGCTGGTTAAGTGACCCGCCAGCGTCAACTGCCACTGTGTTAACATTTTTAGCACTATCAATATTAATTTGAATACTCGAATAACTAACTGTATGAATTCTTGCAATCTTACCAATGTTACGTGATTCAGCTGGAAACAAATCTTGAATATAGCCTGCTAATGTTGTATAGTAATTTAAGTTTCCAGCGTCACTATCAAACCCAGTAACATCAAATGTAAGTGTCAACGGAGCTGTTAGGAACGAACTATCAACATAAATTTTATTTGCAGCATCTTGATTTAATTCCGGTGGTGCAAGATTTCTTATCTTGCGACCTTGTATTAAATTAATGTCGCCGCCGGCGCTAATATTAATATCACTTTGACTGTTTATTGCTAACGATGTAGTTGATGTAATAGTATTACCGTCAAAGTTTAAATTGTCAACGTTTAAACTAACTAGAGTACCGATTCTAACAAGGTCATCTGCAAAGGTAATATTCTGTAAACTTTCGCCTGCAATTTTTGTTTGGCCGGCGATTGTTAACGCACCAGTTTCACTTTCAATATTAATATCTTTGTTAAAGTACCATGCTCCTTCAGGCTTAGATGGAGTATTTTTCCATACAATAGTCTTATCACCTTCAGTTGATCTTAAAACAATACCGCCGCCATATGCAATTGTATCAGGTCCAGCTTCGCCGTCACCTGTAACTGCAAGTTTAATACTTTTATCCAAAACTTGTAATGACGTAACTTCAACACTTAACTGTTCACCTTCAACTGTCAAGTTACCGGTAATTCGACAATCACCTTCAACATCAAAAGTATACTGAGGTAATCTGTCAACATTAAAGATACCCATTCTACCTTCACTAGCATCAATACGTATAGCATCGACAATTTGTCCTTGTGCTGCGCCGGAACGCACTCGAATTCTTAAATCACTTGCGTTTAAACTATTTTCTATAAAGAAATCATTACCTTGTGGGCGCATATTTACAACATTGTTTGATGCTGTTGAAAATTGCAAACCATTTGAATTTCTAATTTCAAGTTTACCTAATGTAAGACTATTTGTATCACTTCTTAAAAACTGATCTGATGTTAAAAATCCGCCGTCACTTGTTTCTAATTTAGCAGTAGATTCTGCAACACCAATAAATTTAAAGTTAGTTTTATCAAAAACATTAAAACCTTGGAAAATAATACCATTAGGATTACTATCATTTACAAGCTGTGGCACTTGTTCTGTGATAGTTGGAATAAATTCTACATTACTAAATAATCCAACTTCGGCGTTAGCAATAAACAATTTTATAACTGCAACATTAGCACCTGTTGTACTTCTAATATTTTCTACAAATATTCCACTTTTACCCTGAGCAGTTGTATAGCTAGGTCCAATAAGTAATGGATCGCCAGTACCGTCGAAAAAGTATAGTTGATCATCTCTACTGTTAAACCAAAAGTCTCCTTCAGTAAGCTCAGCAGGTCTAGTACCTTGTACAAACGGCTCTCCTGTTGATTTCCATTGTGTACCTGTATATAGTTTTAATTTTTCACTTGATGTATCCCACCATAGTTGTCCACTTAACGGGTTACTTGGTGCAGCAGTGTTAGCAAAATTTTCTAGTAGTTTAATAAAGTTTTCGTTAAAAACTTCTCCATAACCTCTATAACCTCTACCGACTAACGTTAAGTTGGTACTGTTACTATCAATTTTGCCGTCTATTAGATCTACTAATATTGTGCCATCTGTTTTGTTAAGTTGATAACTCATGAATCGTTCCCGTGATATATAATATAATTAAGAGACAAGTACGGGTTCATAACGCTGAGAGGAACACTAAGTCCGTCTCCGGTGTTTACGCCGCCTGTAATTGGTTTACCTTGATATGACGAAACACCTGCTTCAATTGCAAGCGGTTCTGCGTCAGTGTCCGTAAGTAAAGTGCCTGGATTATTAGGATCTTCAGAACGTGGAGATATTGAATAAAACTGACTTTCTTGTCCTGCTAATTTATGCCCATGCTCTGGTAAGTTTTTAGTTGTTATTGATGTAGATTGCGAACCAAGCGCAGCGCCAATTTTTTCTGCGCCAATTCCAGTAAATGCATTACCGATAATACTAAAAGTTTTTATTCCGTTATTTTGTACCGAATCAACAGTAATTATTAAATCGTGTGTTGGTGTTGCGCCACCAAATATAACACCTGAAACAACAATCTTATCAGCTATTTGATAATTTTGTCCCGGATTAGTTACTTGTACACTATAAGTTCCGTTATTTGCTTGTACAGAAAATACAGCATCTGATCCTGTACCAATAGTGTTAATACCTTGAATATTAGTGAAACTTTGTATCGAACCTGTTACTCTGTTTGCCGGAGTACCGCCCATATTATCAACACCTAATGGCATGCGCCCGCGCATATCTGGGATAGCAAATGTTAAATCACCTCCGTCTGCTAATAATGACGGATCTAAGAAATTATGCTTAATTACTTGCCATAGATTGTTGTAAGATGACTTTTGTACTACTGTACCATCACATATTAACCACCCGTCTGGTGCTTCAATGCCGCCAAACGGTAGTATAGAGCCTACTGGTGTAATGGGAACAGTTTTAATAAAGTCTTGTTTCGTGACTCGACGTACACCGGTATCACCTGTTGTTACGTTAACAAGTATTTCATCAGCGCCTGCAACATTAGTAGTTTTATCTCTTGAGGCAATAAAACTGTTTTTAATCGCAATATTAAATGTTTTAGTGTTGCCGCCGGTTGACCCATCAAAATCAAAACTTGATTCTTCTACATCACCTGATAATGTAAATGTAGTCGATGTAGCTAACTTGTTTGACTTGTCTGCAATTCCATTTAATCTACCTGTAACATCACCTGTAACTGATCCAATAAAGTTAGACGAGTATACATTATTAAATCTAGTGTCTTCTGATCCAATGTTGTATTGCTCAGTTACTGATGGAAGCATATTGTTTCCAATTGTGCTAACTCCTGCTACTGAAAAGTCGCCGCCTACATTTAAACTTTGCGCAATACCGGCTCCGCCTAATGTTTGAATAGCACCTGTGTTAATATTTGTACTTTCAGTAGTTGAATATACCTGAAGAGTACCTTCTTTATTTTCTGATGAAATTTCACCTGGTGTAATTTTAACATTGCCAATAACGTGTAATTCTGATTCCGGTGCTGTATTGTTTATTCCAACTTTTCTAGCACTTGTAGCTCTTAGTACAGGATTAAACGCTTGGTTGTCTCTAAGAATCAAATCAATCGAGCTAACATCTTTGTTATTTCTAATCTCAATATTAGATCCATTAACACGTATACTAAGCTGGTCTTCAGATCCAACTTTTAAACCTTCATTAGTTTTAACACGAAGTTCGTTATTAATAGTTCCAGCAGTATCAGTTCTAATAAAATTTTCAGCAGCGATTGTTTCTGAACCTGTTGGTGTGCTAACAACTAATGCTCTTGACTTTTCTGCAACGCCGACAAATTTAATTGGATTATTCTCTTCAAATGGTGTTTCGTCTCTAATTGTGAGGCCTTTTTGTATTTGTGAGAAGCCATCAATTTTAGCCTTTGGCGTAAAGTTTGTTCCGCTTAAAATTGCATACGGGACATTTTCTAAATAAAGTGTAAAAACTTTTACTATATCATCACTAGTAGTAATAATTTCTTCAGTCTTGCCGCCTGTTAATAGACCTAAGGATGTCTCTGGTCCAATTAGTATCCATCCGCTTCCGGTATAAACAAATAATTGTTGGTTATTAATATCAACCCACAAGTCACCTGGCGTAGATTGTGATGCAGAAGGCTTAATAGAAGATTTTGTAAATCCGCTTGCTGTTTTCCACTGTGTACTATCATAAACTTTAAGTTGACTTTCAATACCACTAGTGTCATACCAAAGCTGACCTTCGACCGGTGCCGACGGCTCATTTGGTGATGCAAAGTTTTCTAATAAATTTAAAAAGTTTTCTGCAACAGCTTTACCGTATCCGGTAGAATTCTTGCCTGGAATTTGTAAACTTGTATCATTGTTAATCAAACTATCTTCAACAATAATTACACCCTTATTAGCTTCATCGCTATATCGAACTTCATATGGCATTAACTATTACCTCCTGAAAGACTCTGTATTCTTACCGTATAATCAATTTGGATTAATCTGTTAAGTGACTTTTGAATAGGATGAAAAATTACATGTGTAATTAAGCGTCCATCTGCATCTGGATCGCTTGATTTACTTCTCAATCCCAATTCGTCAAATACATAATCGCCGTTCATATCTGTTGCATTGTCAAACGCATCTTGCTCATTTGGTTCACCATAGTCAAGTAAACAACTAATAAGTACATCTGTATAGTTTGTTCCGCTTACATGTCTTGTTTCGACATAGTTATTATTTGGATTTCTATTAAGTGACCCGTCATCAATTACAACTTTACTATAAGTTTTGTTATAAAGGCTTGCTGTTGCGCCCGTGCTGTTTGGCGTCAAGTATGATATGATGCCTGTAGGATCAACTGATGTCCCACCATTGCCAAAGTTCATTTCGTATATGAAACCTTGACTCATATTTGCAATACTTTCTGCTAATGCTACACTCATATTTTCGTAGTGTATAGCATTTCTTTTTTGTACCAAAATTTCACCATTCGTTGGGTCATATATCTTAATATGACCTTGAATTGAAACTCCGTTTAAATCGCTTATACTATTCATTATTCTTGTTTCCTATACTGTATTTATTAGTTTCCTGCTCTTAGGAAAAATCCTATACCAGTTTCTGTTTCTGTTATTGACTCGCCTAGGCGATGCCAAATGTTTCCTTTTTTTCTTACAATTACAATGTTTTTATTTTCAAACGCCATAATTGACGGGTTAATAATATTAATTTTTGCCTGCGTATCGTTATTAAAATATTCAATTTCAAAATCTGCAGGAACAATAACATCAGCTTCCGGTGAATCTAATCCTAAAGTTGGATCAAATTTATCTATAGATTTTGAATTTAAACGTATACCATTAACAAATACTTCAAACTCATCACTTGTTAATGGTAAAAAGTTTAAATCAACTGTATCTACATTAGTAGCTGTTTGACTTTGTGTAGTATCAACATAAGGCACCAACTTTCTCAAATCAGAAACAATAACATCTGTTCCTACTGGAATAATAGTTGATACTCCTGTTCCCAACGTACCTCTTCTAATTTGCTTTAATGTATTACCTTCTTTTATATAATATTCAATACGTTCTTTATTAATAAACAATACCCCTGGAATATTCTTTGTTCTATCAGGCTCAAGTAAATTACTTGCATCGTCTACTTCGATTGATAAACTATACTGTGTAATTGCTTTTGTTGTTTTAGTTGGTGATGTGTCAATTCTACTGTAAGATGTTTTATTAAGAATGTCTTTAAAAATTCTATATTGAACTAATGTTGAATCTGCACCAATAGTAGTAACTTGAATATCGAGTGTATCTTGCACCTGTCCTGGAACAAGCTCTTCGACACTTTTACTAGTTTCTGGTGTTACAAAGCTATCGCCGTCGACTACTATTTCTTCTGCTGTTATACCCTTTGCATTTGTATAGTTTAATGATCCACCATCTAAATCTAAATCATATGTTCTAGCATCTGTTTGAATACTTCCGTCACTTGTAGTTTTTCGTATAACAATATTAACCCTATCTTCATTTGCCTTCTTTGTTGAAGTAATGTTAAGGTCAGATAAGTAAACAACCTGTGTGCTACCGTCGCCAACAATACTAGCACACACTGCGTCTAAGTTCTGTACTGCACTTGTTCCGTAATCAGGATCATCTAATCGTTGATTTGAAACTATATTACCTGCAACATTATAACTTACTCTATATGCATTATAAATTACATTATCTTCTAGAGGCTTATCAAGTATAATTGCAGACGAATCGTCTAACATATGAACTTCGTCTTCGTATACGCTATTAAACTCGTCCCAAACATCAGTGAACCAGCCTTGTGTATCCCAGCCAATATTAGTGTCAAAGTTAAAACTCTTAACTTCAACTCCGCCGTAGTCAATACCGTCCATTAGTTGTGCTAAGTCGTTACCAAAATTATTATCACCACTAGTGTAAGCAAATTTAATTCTATCTACTGCATTCAGCATTGATAAATTTTTCTTATAAGTTATTACAAGATTACCGTCTACTACAGGTGCTGTATCAAACACTATTTCACCATTATATCGTGTGTAACTTTTTGATGTATCTTTTTTATTTGAAATAGTATACTGACTACTTAGAACATCGTTTTCATTTACAGTTACTACAACTGTGCTCCTGTCTAAGTTGATTGGATATTTTAATTCAAATTTAGTCCTATTACCCGATCCTACAAATGTTTCTACCATATCTAATGTATTAGTATTAATAAGACTATCTACACTTGTTCTGTCGAACTTTACAGACGTTAAAACTGTTCTTGCTAAACTGTCGCCTATTATTGCTATTGCCTTAGCTACGGTTCCTTCTGAATTAGGAGGATTTGTAATTACAACAGTAGGAGGTAATGTATAATTTTTACCTTTATTAGTAATAACTATATTTGTAATTTTACCATACCCTACATATGCCTGTGCTGTTGCGCCAGTACCGTTGCCAATAATTTCAACTTTTGGAGGTAATATATATTCTGTTCCAGGGTCTAAAATAATGATTTCAGTAATTGATGTACCTATATTATCAGTCCAATTTTTTCTAGGATAATCATTTAATAATTTACTAGATGTAACTAATTTACCGTCTTTAACTTTTACCGCTACTGGAGTAATTTTATTAGTTAATGAATCAAAATACGGAGGTAAGTCAAAATCTGTTGTACTAAGCGGTAGCTGCTCAGTGTTTTTATAGTTACTCACAAATTCTCTAATATTAGTTTTGTAAGGTTTAACTTCTTCGATATATTTTTTAAAATTATCTAAGTTATCAACATTAAATGTAGTGTCCTTAGTTAGTGTTCCAGCTAGGTGTTTAACTTTAACAAAACTTGTTTTAAAGAACCAATCTGGATTTTGCTCTGTAAGAATGTATCTTAGTGATGCAATAAATAACTGATTATATTCTAATTTTAAAGATTTAATAAGAATATTATCCCTAATAGCTTCTAAAATTATACGCATTTCTTTTCTAGGATCGATATCATATAATGATGAATCAAAACTTTTATTATCAAATCCCGACTCACTAGTAACTGATGTATACAAATTATTTTTAAAATTAATTGTGCCGTTTTCTCTAGCAATAATTTGATAGTTGTTAGCGTAAGGTTCAAACACTTCTGTTTTTACCTTTTTCAGTAATGTCCAGCCGCCAGTGCCGTGATTTTCAATTTTTACAATACTTCCGAGTTGATCATTTAGATCTGCTAATTCATAACTATTATTTACAATACGATCTGGTGTAGTAAGTACGCTATAGCCTTCTTTATACCAATCAACATATTTCCAATATCTAGTAACGTTATAACCTTGTATCTTAACTCTATTCCACTTTAATTCTATATCATCGTATGAATATATAGCCCATTTACCTTGTATAGCTGTGTCAGCTTCGACTAAGACACTAAACAAGCGTACTTTAACTTGTGTATTTTCAGCATAGTTACTACCTGCTGACAGAACTTCGACTGCTGTTACTTGTCCTAAATTGTTAATAGTCGACCTTAATAATGCATCTTGGCCTTGCCCAATAATTGTAAGTGTTGGGGGAGTTTTGTATCCTTTACCCGGATCTAATATTTCAACTCTGATAAGTTTGCCATTTGTAATAATTGCTTTTAGTTTTGCTTGCTTTACCTTTGTTCCAATAACTGATAATTGTGTTTCATTATCAACCATTAAATCAAACACACTAGACTGAATACTTGGCATTGGATCTAAACTATTTAATGCCGACGTATCAAAATTTTCTGTAATTAAATTTCTATCTAATACATAGTTAACACGTTCAATAAATTGCTTTAATGCTTCGTTGCGATTTTTAAACATACCCTGTCTTGGCGATGATTGTACACCATACTTTTGTTTTTCAGTTAACAAAATATCCGGAACTGGCCTATTATTAACATCAAAACCAATTAAACTATCAAACCATTTTAATTCAATGTTACTCGAAGGTAAACTGGTATCAAGTCCGTCGGTAATTAGTTTATATGCCAAATGCTGATTTTGTACTTTACTATTATTATCAAAACGTATTGCAAGTACAATGTCGTCATTGTATATTAATGAAGAACAATTATTTAAGACTAACCTATTATCAGATAATAAACTTACATATCTATAACCCTGTTGCCTTGGCGTAGCAATTAGCCTTGCAATATCTAATGTTGTAAGTGTACGAGACTTAATTGAAGGAAGTATTTTTGAATTCTTAACCCAATAAAAGTACTTTTCAGTAAATGTTTGACTTTCACTATCGTATACAAACTTTTTGCTATATTGATCATCACCGTATAATGTTGTGCCACTAATTCCTTGTGCTAATCCGTCAGCAGTATCTGTAATACTATCCCATACACTTGGTAATAATTCCGATCCAACCCATTCGCATACATCAATACTAGCATTAGGCTGTAGTTCATTCCAATTATCTTTTTGATAATTAATATCACCTTGGTAAGGATATGTAAATGTCGCCGTAGACGTATTCCACCATACTAAACCAACTTGCTCTTCTTCCCAATAAAATGTATTAGCTGAAGCGCCTATGTTGTACATAGCCGGATCAAATGGAACTTTAAACTTAATATTCTTTTCAGCAGGACCTGCTATTTTTCCTTGTATAGGATCGATATAATCTAAGTATGACACAACAGAGTTACTACGTCTATTATACAAAAACACACCTTTAATTTTATCTAAGTCGACTGGATTAATGCGTTCTCTTAATAGTTTCCATCCTTTATCGGCTTTATTTTTTCTATAATCGTATAATGCACCAGTATATAGATTATTTTCCTTTGCCGGAACTGCTACATATATATGATTCTCATTTAATATTACTTTTTCTCTAAATGTATCAGTTACATTATCGTATGCAATGCTTTCAGAGAATATTAATTTATCTCTTACATTTTCATATATGTAAACTACACCTGGATCATAATTAACTTTCTGGAATTCTGTTTGATCTAAATCAAATAATGTTTCGTCACCGTCGAAAATAGTTGTTGTAAGAATACGTCCAGCAAAGCTTGTTATTGATAAAACTTCAGTTCCGTAAGATACCGAGTACCCAAAGTTAAGTGAAACTGTATTTCTAGGCGGATCAAGTACTTGGCTTAATTCAAACTGGCCATTGACTGTTGAATATACATGTACTCTACCAAAATTATTTCCTACTTCGCTATTATGCGGTTCAGAAATTGCTAACTTATCGCCAGTTGGAGATATGTCAAAACTATATCCCCATTCTCTAGGATTTGTAGGCTCTGGTATAGTCTGACTTAGAATATACCTGCCGTCTAATTCTAATCTATAAACTAGTATTTCAACACGAATACTACTATCAGGATTTTCTTTTTTAACTTTTGTAATCAGTACTTCACCTGCATCACTCATTACAAAGTCTTCTATGAAGCTAACCATATTAGATGTATCAAAAGTTACATCACTATCGATAATATTGCTAGATAAGTTTGGAATAAAGTTTTGATATTCGACTGTTGTTTGCAATAATTCCCAAGCCATTGAAGTTACTGGATTATTACTTTCATTTATTTCACTTGACGGAGAAATATTAGTTTTAGCTCTATACTGCTTTCCTTCATGTAATACTATGCTATCAATTTTGTATTCTTCAGAAACGCTCCATATACCTTTATAATCAGTATCAATTACTCGTCTCCAACTTATTGGACCGAACGAGTTAGTATTAAGTATAGTGCCGTCATTTTGTGTTGTTGCAGTTAATGATTCTTTAGCAATATAATATTTGCCAGCAAATAATACAGTTTCACCGATTGTATAGGAATTATTTCTATTCCAGTTTCCTCTAAACACCGAACCATCTAACGATCTATTTTCAAAATATTCAATACATCCTGGATTATTTGAATCACCAGATCCAGAACTAGCAACATATAATTTATATCCTGTTCCTGAAGAAATTATCTTTACTTTTTTACCAAAATGTGAATTAGGAACTTCAAAATTTTGTTCACTAACTATTTGTGCAACTCTTTCAAAGTTATCCGGTGCTGATTTGTAATATATAATTACTAATCCTTGATTAATTACACCGTTTGATAGATTGGCGCTTGCTTTTACTGCGGCGCCTTCTGGTGTAGTAATGTTATAAACTTGCTCCCAGTCACTATTTAAACTGCTCGGAATGTTAGCTAATGATTCAGCGCCTATAACTCCGAAAGTTTCTGTAAAGAACAGATATTCCTTGCCCTTAATTACACCTAAACTAGTTTGATCAAACATTGCATCTTGCTTGAATACTAAAAACTTACCAACATTTGTAGCTGATGGTACTACAACTGCATTTGTAAAATTTTCTAAGTCTTTAACTACGCCAACTTCTCTACCAGCTACTGGATCGTTAGGGTCTGTTGGTCTAAATCTACGGATTTTGTATTCTTCAACATTTTCTTCTAACGACCAATCACCTGCTGTTATTTTAATGTATGCTCTTACACGTTGTAGATTTAGATCTCCAAACGTTTTTACATAAAGTACTTCAGCAGTATTTGCAGTAGTAATAAAATCATTAGCTAATTTACCTAATGGATCTCTTAGACGCTGTGCATCCTTTAATATGTCTCCAACTTCGATTGTAAAAATACTTCCTTCAACCGCTTCATACTCAAAGTCAAGATATCCGTCCCATATATCGTATACTTGCTGTTCTTTATTAATATCAGCAAATTTAAATCCAGCTTCATGTACATTATTATTTTTATTGTATAGATAAAAATTATAAGACGGATTATTCTCGTCGCCTACTGCAACAAATTTTGATTCCACTGACTGTGTAAAGTCTGTACTAACTCTAGTGAGCCATAAATCGCTTTCTTTTTCTGAATTACTTAAATGCTCTATGATACTTGCTAATGATCGATCGCCTGCAACAGCGCCAACTGATGCTAACGTATCTGTGATATTAAAATATTCATTACGACCCTCAATACTCGGTGTATATGTATCACTATTGAATAAATCTTTATATACTAATCCTTGTCCTTGATCAAATGTATTTTCGCCATTGTTATATGACACTGTGTCTATTTTCCAATAACCATTAAACGACTCGTCAAAGCCGTAATTAACTTCATTAAAATTACCAATTTGATCTAATACCCCAGTACTAGTTGATTCAACATATATTTCGCCTGTTGGATTAACTGTACCTTTTACATTAGTAAGATACAAGTTTAGATTACCATCATTAGATCCTATATACGTTATTTCACCAGTTGACGATCCTAAATTAGTTGTAAACATTCTAACTCTATCACCAATTTGTGGTGTTTTGAAATAATTATCAACTTTAATTATATTGTCAATTTTGGCAGATATTGTGTGTAAACTTTCAATAAACGCCTTATCTAATTCAGCAATTTCGCCATTCCACGGTAAGTATGTATTTTCGTAAATATCACTATTACTATTCCATTGTAATTTTAATTTATCACCCGGCTTACTTCCCAGATATTGGTCAGTCGGTGCCCTAACAATAATGTGATCAGTAGTTACATTTGACAATGTAGGATTACCAGTACTTAATAAGTTAATTATTGTACTATCATCATCGGTTCTATTTAATATTTGTAAATAACTATCAAATGTACTGTACGTTACTTGTCCACGCTTTGCATAAATGTTTGCGTTTGCTCTCCATAGACTTTCTTTATATTTTACAATATCCCATTTTTGATAATCTCGATCTTCAGCATAGAGTCCTTTAAAGAATGTTTTTACATTACTTGCATACGGTACACCTACTGCTAGATATAGTCCGTCATCAGATATTGAAATACTTTCTCCATACTGTGTACTATCGCCTTCATAGAAATCATACGAATTAGTTAATGTTTGTGCTAACCCCAAATCTTCATTATCTTGGTTACGTCTATAGTAGAACACCTTGCCATTATCTGCTTCCGGTGACGCTATAAATAATTCTTTATTGTCTTTACTAACTGTTATTTCTTTTGCAAAGTTTTGATCAATTGCAGATAAATCTGATGCAAGTGCCGGATCTTGTGGATTAATTGAAGACGTTACTGATTTGTATACTGCTTGATTGTCTAAAACTGCCCAAGTGTTATTTCCATAATCATCAATCCATGCTTTTTGATTATCAAATATCGAATTTTGTGCAATGTCATTAAATGCATTAAAGTCTTGTACTCTAACAGATCTAAGCACCGATAACGAAAACTCTTCGTCAAGAAAATCAATAAAATCATTTGAGTCAGGTATAATAATTGTTATCTTTTCATAATCAATTTCTTTAACTTCAAAATAACCAAATATATTATAGAGCTGTGCATCTGTAATAGCAACATAATCACCTTGCACAATGCTATACAAGCTATTTTGTCTAACAGTTAGCACAGCAGTAGTTTGATCAAAGTCGTCTTTTTCAGAATCTTGTAGTAACTCTCTTACTACAAATTGACTATCGATAATCTGATAAACATTCCAATCGTTCGGTACTTGATTTGTTATCCAAATATACTGCCCTGGTAATAATAAATTATTATCAACTGTTTTTAGATCGTTAATTGATTCAGTTTTATATTCAACGTCATCTTCATGAACGTACCCTCGGCTCTCTGAGAATTCTTCTAAGATTTTTGTAGGGAATACATTAAATGTTTTATCAATAGGACGATCTAAAAGTTCATGTGTTCGCACTCGATATACTGTATCAAATAAGTCATTTGGAATGTAATCTAAAATTTCAATCGATTGTGGCGATTCTCTCATTTCGTCTTGTTTTAAAACAATTTCAATCTGTGATGATGTGTCTGAACCATAACGACCGTTTTGTACTGCCCATTCTTCATAAAACTGTATTGTTTCATCATTTCCTTTTAACGAATTGAATAAATTATCAATTGAGTTTCTTGTGCCTTTATCCTGTATCATTCCTTGATAAAATTTATATTGAGATATATCATCGTTAATAATGTTAGCAAGGTAATCACGTTTTTGATAGCCAGTAATATGTTGTGCTAGTCGTTGTTGAGATGAATCAAAACTATCACTTTCGGTATCATAGAAATCTGTAAATTGATTAATTCTATAATCAAAGTTAGTCATCATTTGAGATTCTGGTTTATCGTTTAATCTAAGCCAATAGTTATAATTAAAATCTACTGCACCAGATACCTGGTATAAAGCAACATAGTAGAATTCTTTATGCTTTACAAGATTGCCAATTTCATAATCTTGCCAAGGTTCCCATTCTGTTACCTTTGCATCGTCGTATATAAATCCTGGAATATTAAGACTACCGTCCCAGTTATCACTTCTGTAGCCTATTACTTTCAGACGTTCTTGTCTATACCCGGTGCTTGGTTGATAGATAATGTCATTAAAGATTGTTTCGTTGTCAATTAATATAACATGCTCTTTTTGTACAAGAGGTAACTTTAAATTATATATACCGTTAGTAGAATTCTTTATTTTAAGACTAAAACTGTTTTTATCTCTTAGAATACTACTAAAATTTCTTTGCAATGGCTGAGCGTTTTCATTTTGTAAACTATATTTGTAAAAATTATCGTAAATGTCATCAACAATTGCATAATCTTGCTTAAAGTTTAACTCATACGCTGCTGGGCTTAATCTAAGAGTTGTACCGTCTGACCATCCTTGCGCTACCCAATATAAAAATTGTTTAGCCGAATTAGTCCAATTAATTACTTCATTAGTATCGGTGTCAAAATAATCAAACGTAAACCCTTTTGTTTCTAAATATTTTCCATATCCTATAATATGATCAAGGACACCTTGTACATTTTTAAATAATGTACCATATGGTATTTCACTAACCTGTTGGCTAAATTGCTTCTTTAAAGATCCGCTAACACCAGCTTCGCTTATTACTACATCAGAATTTGTAGAAACTGGGTTATATACCGAGAAATATGTAGTTTCGTCATCGTAGCCTTTAATTGTAAAACCGTTTTTTACTTTTTCTATTATAAGACCAGTATAAACTACACTGTCAACTGGAGAGCTTGTGTTAAGTAAAACTTCGACATTTTCTTCAGGAACAAAAATGTTTGAATTTTCTTTTTGTGATGGACTTTTGCTATCGAGAATAATTTTAATTTTAGATTTATCTGTATATCCTGCAAGTTTAAATCCTAATTTATTTTGTAAATTAACGACATTATATTTGTAATCAGTGTAAACTTTTAATACGTTACTTCCAATTAGATTATGAATAAAGTTAACTAGTCCACTAGTTAATATAGTAGTAGTGTCATTTTGTGTGCTCGGAAATTGTAGATCGGGCAATGTAATCGGTTTATCAGTTGCATCATATACGTACTGATTTGCTAAGTTTTTCTTAATTCGACTAGTATCATATCCATTACCTATAAATTCTGCAGGTCTATTTAATAACACTGCTTTTATAATACTAAACGGATATTCACTACTTTTTCTCCATGCATTTTCTACAGGAGCATGATCGCCAAATTTAAACTCTTCACTAGTTGTAGACAGTTGTATATTTTTAGCATAGTTAGCATCAACTGGAGACTTTAATTTACCTTGGCTGTCTACTGGGAGGAAATCTTTTAATCCCGGTCTAGCATATCTGTCTAGTATTTTAATTTGCTTGCCTGGTTCTCTTACTATACCCTGTTCAATGTCAGTCCATAAAATACTATTGTTACTAGTATATGGCGAAGCACCGTACTGCTCATCCCACCACTTAGGCTTAACTGCGAATCCAATCATCTCCCAAGGATGTGTATGGGGACGATCAGTATCAAATACTTCAATATATGCGCCGCGCCAGAACCCCGGAAGTAATCTGCCATCGACTCTACTTGTACTTTGACTATAGTTAAAAGTAAACTGATTATTCTCATTATAAAACGGATTAGCTGAGTAATCAATACCATTTACTTTATTCCATACAATAAAATCCTTTAACAGTACTCTATTAATAGTTTCAGAATCAATACCAGAAGTTCTAAATTTACCTGACAAATATTCGTCAATATTAATTAATGTAGTATTATAATCAATTTTAATATTATTAAATATTCTAGCTTCTAGATCTAAAAACAGCGAGTCGCGATAGTCTTTAAATGCCTGTATTCTGCTACCGTCATGTCCTACAATCATAGCTTTACCGAGCGGATATTCGTCAATTTCAATATCTACCATAACACCGGACTGTAGTAAACTTGCCGGAGCGTAAAAAATTGTACTTGAACCTTTAATTTTAACTGTTTTTACTGCTCCATCGGGATCTGCTGCTTTAGCATATCCTCTATCTACGTAAAGCGGTGCAAACCATCCTCTATGAAGCGAGTCTTCACTTTCACCGTAAACCTTATAAGCCGAAAACGTTTTAGGCGCTGTTCCTTGTGACGATAACCACTCCTCATCTATAACTAATTCAGGATGATAAGCTGGATATAATCCTAATTTACTCGGAGTAGGAGGAATAAAAGATCCATCAGTTTGATTATATTCATAAATTTCTAATTTATCGTCAACATCTAATTTTAATTCAATTTTTACGAAATTTTCTTCAACAAAAATATAATCTTTATTATGAATTAACTGTCTACCATTATGATAAACATTAACTGCTTTTGAACTTAGAGTATCCATTGAAAATACTTCAGTTAACGAGTAATAAGGATTACTTGTATCAAAAACAGTATAATCTATTTTTTTAGATCCTTTATAACCTAACATATCTGAGAAGTAAAAAGACTGTGTATTAAGTTTATCTTTATTAAGATTATCTAAAACTGCATCAACATGCGGTTTTATTTCTCCATCAAATCCTAGTGTCGAACTAATGTTAAAAAAGTTTCTTTTAAATTTATTGTATTCAGCATTTGCATGCTCTATTGCTCTTACAATATTATAATCTTTATTAGTAATAGAATATATAGGTAAATTAAGCGGGCCAGTATGTTTAATAAAACGCTTGCCAAACTGATCAATATCTCCTAGATCTCTTAAATTACTATTTCCTGGAAATTCTCCAGCATAATTTGGAATATCTTCTATCATAGAATTTAAATGATCTGATACTTCTCCGAGTGTGAAACTAGAAATATCCAAATTACTTGGATTTCTCTCAAGATTAATTGGAAATTCGTAATATCCATTATTATTTTTAGATGACTGGCTGTGTGTCTTAATTACTAAAAAATCATCTATAGCTAAATCGTTGTCAAATCTAACAATTAATTTAGAATTAATTCTATTTAATTGATAATCGGTTCGTAAATTAGTATTAACAAAAACTGAAACTTCGACATCGTTTAAACTACTGGCATTATTATATACATCAATTTGAAAATCGTTTTGTTGAGATATATTACTTGTATATTCTCGAATAACTTTTTGTTTTGTTATAGTCGGAATACTGCTCCAACCGTTAACATATCGATAATCAGTACGTGTTGTATACTTTTTTAAGAATCCTGTATTAATCGATTTAGTTTTTACTACATCTCCATCTTCGTATGTAAATGTATCATTTTCTAAATTAAAATCAAAAACAATATCACCTGAATTATTAATGTTTCTATAACTTAATGGAAATCCTAAAACTGTATCAGAAACACCAGATCCTTGCTTATAAGAAAATAACTTTGTTCCCTTAAAAGTTGTACTATCGTATACTGTTAAATCAGAATACTGTAATCCATCATTCCCACATATATCAAATAATGGTGGTTGATTTATTTTTGTTTTTTCTTGGCTTTGTTTCCACTCAGCGCCGGTAAAGTAGTAAAAACGTCCTTTGTTTTTTGTACCATCTTTTACAAGCACGTTTTCATTCTCTAGCGGTAACGTGTCACTAGTTTCGATTAAACTGATTATGTTATCATTAACAATGCGAACAAAGTTTACTTCGTATATTTTGCCTTTAACTCTTATATCAGTATCAGCAGTAAATAGAACACGCATACCTTGTACTAATTCAACACCGTCAACATTATACCCCAACGACCCTTCGATTACTGAAAATATATCAGTAGTAAATGTGTCAATTAAGTCAACATTTTGTTTAAACTCTGTTCCGTAATTATGTAATTTAAGATTTGATTCGAACTCAATTATTGGTCTTGATGCTTTTTGAGTTTCGTCTATTGAATCTTGTACGCTGTTATATGTGTTTGTTGCTTCTAATACAGACTTATGAAACCATCTATTTGATCTAGTCCAACTATTCCTGTCATTACTTGAACGATTAATTGTTATGTAGTCTGAATTTTGAGGGAACCCGGTAGAAGTTGCGAACGGTTTTTTATCAAATTGTTCTGTGTCAAATTCTACAACCTCGTTATTACTGTAACTTAATGGTAATAGCAAATCGTCAATCGGTATTAACTCAATAGCAGTACCAACTCCTTCGACATAATATGACGAATCTGCATATTTTTTAGGACTAGTATTTCCTCTAAAACTAACTTTTAGTCCGTTTGTGAATTCTACTCCGTTTGCACTTTTATAATACTTTGCACCTATAATATCTTGCTCAACATCTAAAAACGTATTTTCTTCAATATCGTATATTCTAAATTCACCACTTGTGTCTATATTATTTTGACTAACATAAAACAGTCTATCTGGTGCATTATACGGAATTGTGAATTCTATAACACCCTTTTCAATATAAGCATTTGCAACTTCGTCGCCTGCCTTACCTATTTTTTTAATACCGTCAGGATATAGTGTACTACTGTTTTGTGGATCATCAATTGTAACACCTCCTTCTTCAGGAAGTATAATATAGTCACCCGCGTCGTAAACTTCGCCAAACACTTCGGCATCAAATTGACCATCTGATCTTAGTCCTTCTGATGTTGCTATAATTACAGAGTTACCCGGAGTATAAGATTTTGTAATTGCTATTGCTAACGGAAATCCCGGAGTATTAATTTCAAATCTATAACGTTGACCTCTAAACAGTCTTAAATTAGGATTTCTTTCAAACTTATTATTAAACACATATGCAACATTGTCACCCTGATCTTCGGTTGTAATTGTATATGTACTCTGTACAACTTCATCTTGTCCTTGTACAAAAACACTTGTAGGGCCATCAGGTAACCAATAATATTCTCTAAAATTTACAAACTTGTCCCAGTCAATATTAGGGTTCCAAGAGTAGGATCTTTGTGAATTAATGTCACTATGATTTGATGTATTAACATTAAAAAAGTTTAGCTGATTAATATAATCGTTATAGTCTTTATAAAAGGTAGTATTAGACATTGAATCTTTTATAAGAACAGTAGGTTCTAATTGATAATTTTGTCTGTTTGCTGAATACTCCGGTATATAAGTATCTGTTGCTTTAAAGCCTTTTGCTGTTTTTCTGCCATAATAGCCACTTAGTTTTTCAGCAACACCGGGCTGTATAAGCTGGTCTATAGTTGCTTGTAAAAACTTTAGGTTTGCTTCGGATCTAAAAAATCTAGGAAGAAATCTTGCACTTTTTCTACTATCATCATCTGGAGTCGGTAAACCAAATTCACTTTGCTCTGTTGCCATTAGTAATTATTATCTCCGCTGCTATTATTGCTGTTTGTTCTAATTATTGTAGCGCCGCTATCTTGTACTATCGATGTTACTGCACTACTACTCGGAAGAGTCGTTGGATTGTTTACTGTTCTAGTTTGCACTCCGCTTAATTTAGTAGAGATACTAGTAATAACATTTCCTAAAGTTTGTAAATTAGTAGCTGTATGCTCGTCAATTATTTCTATGTCTTGTACGGTTGCTGCATTTAAAAATATTTCGTTCGCCTCAGACTTTATTTCAAATAAACTACCAAATGTTTGATCTGCTTGTTTAGGCACGATTACAATACTTGATAGTGCAGGTGTTAATGAATTTATAATATACGCACTAAGTTCTTGGAAGTAAAAAGTATCACCAAAATTCCAATTTTCAATAGTAAAAAATTGATTAATTAAGTTAATAATATTTTCTTTTATTTCATTATTATTGATTGCAATGTCTTTGTTTTTAACAATCTTGAAATTTACTTGTAGTCTCGAATCTGCCTTTTCTCCAAATAGTAATTTATAAGTTACAGGATGAAAAACTACTTCGTCACTAATGCTTTTTATTTTAGAAATTTCATTACCATAAGATCTATACAATTCATCTGAACTTGGCGGTAATGGAAAATTAGTCACTGCTCCGTTAATATATTTTCTTACTTCGGAATCATAATCTCTTGTTAAAATATATGTATCTAAAATATTACTACTTGACGGATCAATTCTATATTCAGAATCTGCTACATGTAGATAATGGAATTTAAGTCCAGATCTACCAACGTATGCTCTGTACTCGTCTGTAACTGTCATGTTATTTTCAGATTTATTAAGAACTTTAAATAAATCAAAATCTACAAAATAAAATACTTGTCCGTCTACTTCAGTACTCGGTGTTATTACATTTCCTAAATCAACAGACTCGTTTTGTTTAATTTTAATAATGTTTGTAGAATTATCAAAATATTTGTAATCTTGAACGCCGTCTACTGAACTATATTTCTTTTGGAATATAAATCTATTATTAATACTTGTATTTTCTTCATCTACAATTTCAGTAAAAATTTCCGGGTTATCAGCAGTGCCGTCATCGTCGCGATCATACAATGCTAACTGTACTTTTCGAGTATCATTATACCCTTCAGAATCTCTATATGCATCAGCAATACTCCAATCAAAATCTTTATTAAAAGGAAGCTGACTATTAGGTTGAGTATTAATGTTTAAAATTGTTATTTTATCTGTTAACACTTTGCCTGTTTTAGAATCATATATTTTGTCAGAACTATCATAAAAGAATCTTAATTCATCTTGGCTTTCAAATACATATCTTAAATTTCGATATGACACATTGTAGTCTTTTCCATCAGTTTGAAAATAGAAAATCCAACTACTATCTTGATTTTGTCTTAAACTACTGTTTTGACTCTGCAAGCTAAATGGTGAATATGTATTTAAATTTTCAGCAGTAATAACTTTCCACTGACTTAGAGTTTGATCATATCTTAATCCAAAGTCTTTAAATGCAAACACTCTATCAATAACTTGTTTTTTAATATCTGATTCAAGTGCTCGTGCATACTTTGGTAAAACTTGTGTTAATATAGCCCCATCTGGTATAACGTCATTAAACACTATTGGACCAATACCGTCATCATTAATTATTGTACCGTCGGATTCGACACTTTGTACTGTAGACCATTTATACGAACTAGATCCACTATGACCAGAATCGCCTGTCATTAATGTTCCGTTATCCATAAAATGATATCCTACAGGTGCTTCGAATTTACACATTGCTCCAACTTTAATATATTGCAATGCATTTGTACTAAATGTGCCTACACTATAAACATTTGTAGTTGTAGTATCACCATTTGCAGCTAAAATACTTGTTAGATCAATTACTTGGTCAAAATACCCTGTAGAACGATTAGTTTTTTTAGTTACTTGTCTCCATACAGCGTTTAAGTCAACTGTATTTTGTTTGTTAAAGTTTCCGTTATAAAAATTTCTAACAGAATTACTAGCAATTTTCGGTTCAACTTTACTATAGATAATACCTTCAATATCTGATTGGGTAGTAAATGAAAATTTAAACTTTTCTAAGTACTCTTGTTTATATATAATACCGTCATTAGCAAATAGACTTGTTGATGAATACTTTCCAGTTGCATCGGATAAATCAAAATATCTACTTATTCCACTCGATACACGATTTACTGTTTTTGTTTTAATAATATCTTGATCAATACCTAACGGTCCAACATTATAATCTTCTGCTGTAATTAATCTATTTTGTGTATAATATGTTGCTGGTGCATTTTGTTTAATGTCTGCATTTGTTTCTGCAGGTCTTGAATTTGATATTGTTGACTTTAAACTAAATCCAACTGTTAATTCTTCTTGTGTGTTATTTTTACTAAGGTATGGAATTTTAAATGATATTGATTGTAAACTACTAGGGTTTACAATCATATTTCTATTATCGCTTACTCGATAATAAAGTCTAAAATTACCTGCTGGTAAGTTTCCAAATACACCATCACTAAAAACAAGATTAATTCTATCATCAGCTCGGGTAGTTACTGCAAATACATCTTTAGTATTTTGGAATATACTATTATATATGATATTGTTGCCTTCGACTGCATCTATTTTTGTCCAAGCATTTGATTCAAATCCATTAGAGTCAACTGAAAATAGCCATATATCCGAATTATTAATATTAGTATCGTCAATAGCAATAATTTGATTAGGTATTGGATTGTCAATAGTAAAGTTTGCGCTCTCTAATATACCCTGTCTAATGTGCATAAAAAAGCCAGTATTATTACTTCCAGCTCCTTGTCCATCATCTCTATATATAAATGCCGGACTATTGCCAGGTAATGGTGCTTCTTCTTGTATTGCATCATTAACAATTGCTGTACTTACTATTTCAAATCGTGTTGTAACACCTTCAACAGACTTATTAAAGCCGTAAACAGGAATATCAGTGTTTAGTGCATTAAAGCGATATTGTTCTGTGTTTACACCTGCAATATTTGCAAATGTGCTAGGTGTTCCTACTCCTGATCCAGTTGGCAATGCAGAATTAATAATTTTTATAAATTGTTCAAAATAATTGCTGTTTGCTCTGTCATTCCACAAAACTGTAAAGTTTTTAAGATCTTTACCTGTACTATCAGTAATAGATTCTGTTGTTGAAACAGTTTCAAACTTTAGCAAGCCATTAGCTGCTTTGTTTCTACTTGGATTATAAGAAATTAATTTTGCAAGACGTAGTACGCTTTCTCTGCGCTCTGCTGTTTCTAAAAAGTTTTCTCTAGCATTTAAATCAACTCTGAATGATAAATTTTGTCCTAAAAATGCAATTAAGTCAATAAGTGCAAGATATTCAGAACTTTCAATATAATCATTAAAATCTTCAGGATAATTTTGACGCAGATAATTAATCATTGTCCTACGCAAATTATCAAAGTCGTAACTTTGAAAGTCTGCATTTCTATACGACTGATAAATTTTCTTCCAGTCTTCAGTTGCTATAACTCGTGATTGCCTATCGGTTGATGACATTGATTATTCCTTATGTACTATTGATATTTATCAGGATATATTATACTAGCGTTTAATCAATTTTGACACTTTCTTGATCAAACTTAAATAATAATTGTTCAGATATATTATAAGGAAGATAGCTTAATAAACAACTAACTTCAATACCGCTGTCGTAAGTATCAACAAAAACTTCCTGCACAGTAACCCTTGGATCGAAGTTTACAATGTCAGTTACATTTTGTATTATTGCATCCTTATTATCATCTGTAAACGGCTCAAACAACATATCCCATATGATAGTTCCAAACTTTGGATCACTTAATTTTTCACCTTGTCTAATGTGAAAATGATTAACAATATCTTGCTTAATAAGTTCAAAGTCATATAATGCAAATCCTTCAACATCATTGTTTACTGTTGAGAACCCCCTGTATGCACTTCCAACCGATTCTTTTTGAGGTTTTGCTGCAATTGTTATTCGTTTGTATAAATTTTTTTCTAATGTACTCATAATACTATTTATTCTTTAAAATTTGTCCTTAAATGCACTATCAATCGGAGCAGCTTGATCAGCAATACCTTTTAATAATGCTGCTTTAAACTGTGCCGACGACAACCAACATACACCGCCGCCTCTATCTGTACCAACTATATCAAGATGCATAACTTCACTGCCCATATATCCGCGGCTTGCACCGCCGCCTTTTCCGCCTAATTTTCCAAAGGTATATACAAACTTATTATATAACGCAGTATCAAGTTGTATAGTAGCTCCGTCTTTTTGAATATATAAATCTGCGGCACTTCCGTAATCGTGTCTTTTTGATCCTGTTCGTACACAATGTCCATTCACAAAATAGTTCTTTCCAGATTTTGATTTACCTGCACTTTTTTGCCAATCACTATAAGGCATATGCCCTGCACTTGTAATATAAACTTCAACTTCGCATTCAGAAGCAGTTTTTTCTAATAAATCTAGCATCCTTGGTTCTAATGCTTTTGGACGTTTTTTATTTTCTATTCCTGGTACATATTTTACCCTAGTTCCGTCTTTAGGATCATCTCCGTACTTATATTCCTTATATCCGGCTGCTGCTGCTAACGCCGGATCGACCTGTGAATCTTCATAGCCTACTACAAGTCTATCTCCGTCTGCATTAATATAATCAGTACCCGAAGTATCATCATCATATAATGTGTCACTTGTAATGTCACCGCCTGATCCTACAACACGTACTGACGACTCTGCGGCAACTTTGCCTTTTAAGAATGCATCCGGTGATATAAATCTATCAGCACTCTGTAATGCACCTGGATTTTCTCTATCTGTTTGATCTCTTTTAAATCCTAAAGGATTCATATTTTCATGATGTGACCAAGGTTCGTGTTGTGGCGCTCTCGGTACAATCGATTGATAAGGTACAGGCTGTTTTACTCCTGGAAATACATACGGAAGCGTAATCAAAGGTAACGGTTTTACTAACTTCGGTTCTGCTGCTTCATTAGCATCTAATGCTACCGCAGCATTACTTGGTAATTTTGCATCAACACCTTCAGATGCACCTGTTGCAGCAGATGCAGATGTTGCAGCTGGGCCATTAAAATGTATTTCAGCGCCAGTAGACACAAAATTAGCGCCTGCTTGAATGTGTGTTTCTGCACCACTTGTAATATGTGTTCCAAGTCCTGATTTTATTTCTATGTTTCGAGTACTTTCAGAAAAAATACTTCCTTCTGCTTTAGAATTTATATCAGCTGTTTTTGCTTGATTAAACATAGATACTTCGGCAATATTATTAATATTTGCAGTCTTACTATGATTAAAAATATCAGTTTCTGCAATACTATGTATTGCTCCATCTTGTGTTTTATTATAAATGTTAGCCTTTGCTGTATTATGTATATCACCGATAATAGTTCTACTAAAAATACTAGTGCCAGCTGTCCAATTTATATTTCTAACTGCATTTGCTAATATGTCTATTCCTGCTCTTAGATTAATCGAACCTCCAGCAGTTAATAGATAGCTACCAGCAATACTATTATACATATTGCTACCTGCTGTATTATAAATCGATTGTTCAGCATTTACATGATAAGAGCCTCCTGCTTTACTATAAAAGTGAGATCCACTTGTTTGATTTATAGTCTGATCAGCATGTGATACTATGTCAGCACCTGACTTTAGATGTATTGATTGTGCAACTGTAGTTTTTTGTTCGCCGCCAACTAATGTATTTGTGTTAAATGCACTTTCAACTTGAACCCTGCCGCTTTCAATTCCTTGCTCAGATGATTTGCCGTCGCTCCATCTAGCAGAAGCCTTTATATTAACGTTTCGTCCAGCTTCTAAATTTAAATCTCTTTCAGCAGTAAAATTGATATCAGTATCGCTCATAACACTTATACTATCTTGAGCGTGAATATCAATTTTACCATCAGACGTTAATTCAATCCACGCTGTACCTCGTGAGTTTCCAATATAAATTAAGTCTTCAGAATTATGTAATACAATTTGATGTCCTGTTCTAGTCCTTAATCGCACGGCTTCATTTTGAGGTATAGTTTCGTCACCGCCTTCTTCTTTGCGTACTTTATTAACATAAATCGGAGGTCCATCTTCGGCGTGTGTAACCCGTAAATAACGCTGATCTCCGTCATCCATTACAAAACTTGATCCGCCTAATCGATTAAAAGGAATATCTATACCGCCTACATCATAACCGTATTTTGACTTTGGATGATTTTTACGTCTGTCAAGCGGTCCTGGTGTATTCATTCCAAATACCATTGACGGTGTTTCTCGTCTTGCACTTGATGTAGTTGTTCCGCGGGTTTCGTCGTCTAACAACCCTTGTACTTGTAGCACTTCGGCAAAATCCTTGTTATAGGGTTTTTTAAAAAAGTTTGGATCTACTGCTCCGCCTGTTTCTAGTTTTTTATTATATTCACCAACTGGTAATTTCTTATCCTTTAAATCAGCAGGTGTGTCTTCAGTTGTCAAAGTTGTCGACGGTGTGCTGCCCGGTACCATCATATTCATATTGTTATCTTGTACGCACCCTATCCAGTAACCGTATGATGTTACTCCTTCTGCAAAAATAACTAATACTCGTGTTCCAACATCCGGTGGTACTGCCCAAAAGCCGTAGCTTTTCTGCGTATTCTCAAATCCGTCATTTTCATTAACACCTTTTGAAGGTGTTACACCGTAAAATGGTGACAAATACTTTACAACTACTAATTGTCCACTTCTTTCTGGTATACTACTCGAACTACCATATCGTAAAAGTTCAACTTCTAGTGTTCCTTGCATTGCCGGATCTAGATGGTTAACTATTATTGCTTCGTACGGTCCTGTATTTCTAATCGGGCCTTCGGTAGCCGTTGTTCTTGTATAATCCATTTCTTAACCTATTTTTTTCTTAATTGTACTCTGCCGCCGGGCGTTGTTGTGAATACAAAATCACTTTCATTTAAATTATATCTTGCTATTTGTCGTTGTGCTGATCCTCTATTTCTAAAGAATCTCGTCGGCTGTGTTAGTAACGTTGCATGGTCTGCTATTGCGCCACTGCCGTTATTTACAAAATCATAGTTTGGCTTAATAACTGTTACATCGCCGCCAGTAGTAGTTGATATCTCATAATCTTTAGGAACGTCACCTACTAAGTTACCAGACTCAGTTTCGTATATTTTTCCAGCTGATTCGCTCCAATGCGACTTTGTTATATTTACAAGTTCAGGATCATCCTGCGCTGTTTCGATAAATTTTAAATCAGACTTTGAAAAATCTGTATTTTTTTGTTTACTAGCTACTGTTCTTCCTAAAGGTAAAGGTTTATCTGAGATTCCTTTTAAACTATCAGGATTATTCCAAGGAATAACATCACCAATTACAGTTGATTTCTCTTCTGCTGTAATAATATCTGCCCACTGTGCTGCTGCTAGTTTAGTCTTGTTAAACTGTCCTAAAAATTCGCCTCTTACACGTTTATTGGTTAAAACAAATGGATCAACACCAGTTGCTACTGAAAATACGTTTCTCAAACTTGACACATCTCGTGTTAATCCGCCATAAAGATTTCCAACAATTTCTGCTGCATTTTGAGGAACTGATGCTAATAGTGGATTTGAAATTAGATCAATACCCAATTTATCTGACATTCTTTCGTAATTAGCTTTTCCTGCTAACCCGATAAATCCTCTAGGTTGAAATAAGCTACCACCTTGATCTTTTAACACATGGTCGTAAAATGATGTAGTACTACCTTTTATATCATTTAATTGTATATCGGATAAGTCGATTACCTTTGAACCAAATATATTTCTGATAGAATTATTATTTACAGATGCAAATGATTTTAAATAGTTAGTTGACATTCCAGAAATGTTATCGCATACTCCGAGTACATTTGCAATTTCATCGTATGACCCGATGCCTGTCTTTTTTAACTGTTCTTGTATTAGTCCAGCATTTGTTTGTTTTGCAAGTTGCGATATAATTTTTGGCTGTTGTGTAATAGTATCAATTATAGTAGGATCAACTGATGATAGTACGTCTGGAATAATTTCATTAGGTGAAACTCCGGGTTGAAATAATGCGTCCGAACCAGGTGCTGCATAATTAGGATAGTTAATTAACGGTGTTGATCCGCAGGTTTTTAAATCTTTAATTTTTTTACCTAAACGAAAATCATATCTATTATCTGCTGAATCTATTAATTCATATTCGTAGGGATCTGCAACATCTGGAAGCTCGCATGGAATGCCTGGATTTGTTGCTGTTCTTTTGCCGCCGGAAGTAGGGTTTTCAGTTGTTGCTGATTCCACTGTTCTTTTCATAGTATTTCCGCTAAACGGATGCGGTGCACTTTCGCCTGCTGACGATATATCTACATTTTTAACATTACCTGGACCACCTAATCGAATATCCTTTATAGCTTGTAGAAATTGTAACGGACTATGACCGGATTTATTTCCAGCTACTCCGGACCAAAAACTCTCGCCCGGAACAAGGTCTCTTACAGGCAAAGTTGAAGTTATTGAGCGAGCTGGTACATCTGTTGGCACTGGTATACTAGCAAATTCCATTGCAAGATTAATCATAAAATCACGATCAGATACTTTATTAGTTTTCCACTTTTCTAACTTACGAAGATTTTTTAGTCTTGTGATAATCAATGCATCTTGTACTTCTGGCGTAAATTTAGTAAAATCTAAATCTAATCCCATTGAATTAATTGTTTCTTTTAACGGAGCTGTTATAAATTGATATCTACCAACTGCACTTGATTTACCTAATATGCCTTCGCGCTTTAATAACTTAGCCTGAAACATCTGAACTTGTCTTAATGTTTTATCAGTTAATGTCGGATCTTTTGAATTACTAAAATATGCAGTGTATGCAGACTGATCAGTTCCGGATTCAGCTTTTGCAATTAAGTCTAATAAATGCATTTCTTGTTGTGTAATTCTAAACTTTTTTTGAACTGTAGTGTCAACCGCAGTCGTTACAGGTTCTGATGTAGGTTCCGGTGTCGGCGTAGGTTCTGGTGTAGGGGTTGGTTCTGGTGTCGGCGTAGGTTCTGGTGTAGGTTCTGGTGTAGGGGTTGGTTCTGGTGTAGGAGTTGGCGTAGCAGAAGGATCTATAGGAACTGTTTTAATTTCAGTAAATGAAAATCCATCTGCATCAACACCGGAAGTTTCAACTTGATATGATTCATAATCTCCGGTGCTCGGATTTGTGCTATACGATAAAAACCTGTCTCCATCATTTATATCACTATCTGATATAGGCAGATCAGCCGGTACACTAACTCCTTGTAATTTCTTACTCGGCGGAGTTTCAGGATCAGGTTCCGGTGGAGCAGCTTCTTCTTTAGGAGCATCGGGTACCTTTGTAGTTGACGTTTCAACTAGATATGTTGTATCTGCGTCTTTCTTACATCCAGCCATTGTATTATTTGCATTTATACGTATTGCATTTATATCACCAAATACAACTGCATCAGGATACTTATTTTTTATTTGTATACATGCATCTAGAGTTAATAGTCCTGGGCCTTCTTCATAACAATATTTCATAGAAGTATCGTATATTGTTATATCTCCTTGATTTTCGTCGTTGACAGCATAGTTTGTTTGCAAATGTACATCATAGAATCCAAACTCACTTCCAAAATCACATGGCACAACTATAATATTAGTATAACCTTTAAGTCGAAGATTTTTAATTATTTGACGAACATTATTATATGTAGGATTGCTCGTATCTCCATCAAAATACCCTGCTGCAAAAATAACCGTTTTACTCATTACCTTGATCCTCCACGATTATTGTTTTCAGACGATTTAGATACACCAGTTGTTCCGGTTGGTTTATCAGTCTGTCGCGGCCGTCTAATAAGTTGTAGACTTTGTCTAAATTGTCCCGAATCAAATGTATGATTAACTGATACAACTTGGAATAATCCACTAAACGGTTTTACAAGCTCTGGCATATCCATTATAAATTGTCCATTTAATTGCGGGTAATCTAGTGGTGTTCTAAAGTTTACAACTAATAATAATTCGTTTGTTCCGGTAGCTGCTTTGGCATTTTCGTCTATATTCATACTTATTATTCTAGCTCTATTATTGCCTAGATCTGATGGTATGTAGAACGGATCGCCCCAAATTACAAGTTCAGCACTTACCATATTTATTGGTGAATTAATTACCCTATCGTGAAAATATTCGGCTCTTAATCTTTTTTGTTGCTGTTCAGGTGTAAGTTGTGCGCCGTTCGGTAACTTGCTTTGATAGTCTGATGCTAATGCAACAGATGATGTTACTTCATTGTTAGATGTTGATTTAACTTTACTTACGTTTGGAGTGTTACTTGGTACTGACACTGTGCTATTTCCAGCCAATGGTGTTCCTGTATTTAGATCAGCTAATACTAGTTCATAAAACGAAGCATTAAAGTTGATATTAAAATCTAAAACATCTTCATTTTTTCCAGTATACATATAACTATACTCTTTTGGTGCAACTGCTTTCTTACCTGAGGTGTTTTTTCCAACTTCGTTTGGTGCTGCTACTTTTGATTCATCTACAAAGTACGGAACAACATTATATACATACGTCATTCTAGGACGACCTATATCAGAATTTATCGGTGACTCGTCTTCAATGAATACCATTTGTTCTATTTTAAAAAACGCTTTATTTCCGTCGTCCCTATCTTGGTCTAATGAATCCTGTATGTATTTGCTATTAAGTACAACATCTTGAATTATGTTCGATATTTTTTCTCCCTGCGGATACTGAAATTTAAGAGTCTTGTCTAACGGGTCTGGTATCTCTTCTGCAGGTTCGATACCAAATGCTTCTTTTTCATAATTAGCAGTTGTATACATTGTTTGTTTATACTGATTTGTATCTTCAATAACCGGACTTAGGCCTATTTGGTTAATATTACTTTCGTCACTACCCCATATTTTTAAATATTTGTATAGTTTAGCAGATTGCGATCTAGTTAATGTAGGCAATGGTGTATCAAACGCAGCATTTGCATAATTATCATTAGTTGATATTGAATTTACATCCTGCTGTTTCTGCGTTTTTCTACGTGCTAATTCAGCAGTATCAAAATCAATTATTTGACTTTCAGAAATACCAATACCCGCTAATGCAATCGATACATCAGCTGACTCTTTTGGAAATAATATCAAGTATCTATCATATCCGCTAATTGACGTATTTTCTTCTAAAAATTCTAAAGTATCATTTATACCACGTGTTACAGAATTATCTGCATTCTCAAGAACTTCATGCACAAATGTACCTTGCGCACTAACATTAGTTTTTATTTCGTCAACAGAATCTTCATATGCTACTTCGGTATAAATTACACCAGTAACATCATATGTACTACCTTGGCCGTCTACACTAAAATCTGCTTTGTTAATCATAATAGGGATATAACTAGGTGAAATATGATCAGCCTTTACATCACCGTTTTCGTCGTACCCAGTAAACTCAATTTTTAGACAAAATGGCACTCTTGCAAAACTTCCAAAATTTAAACTTGCCGATGTCTCTCTAATTGCTTCTAGGAACTTTCCCATACTGTACGGTTCAATAATTTTAAAAGAAACATTTGTACCCATTGATACTCCAGTGTCTGGATTAGGTGCAATAACTGAATTTATTGATAAGTCTTCAATATAATATTCTGCATGTTCGTCTCCTTCACTAACAGTAGTAATTCTTTGTCCTAAAGATCCTCCTGAAGATTTACATATAATTGCTTGTAATCCGTTGTTTAGGTATGTGTTAGGAAAATTTAGTTCATTAGGCGATAATACACCTAATGTAATTACATAATTACAACTACTATACTGTCTTAGTTTATTTCCGAATTTATTTGAACCATCATTTCCTTTTTTTATAGGAATGTTATTACGTTGCATAATGTTTAAAACTGCATCATCGTATCCTGACGAATTTAACAAGTATGATTGTGCTTCATCAAGAGATGATACTAAATTTACAACTCGATTTTCTATTTGTTCAAAGTAGCCGCCTGTAAGACTCGACAACTCTTGTCTTCCTTTTATTACAATTTTACTAAAATCATTTAAATCAGATAGTCCTTTTCCTAACGATGTAAGTTTAGAAATTGGATCAAAAATGTCTCCTAACCCTAAGTTAGCAAGTGCTCCTAATTTTCCAAGTTTATTTCCAATAGTATTTTGTATAGCGGAAGATGCTAAACTACCAAGTGCTGCTCCTGGATTCTGTGCTATATTTTTGACAGTATTTACAGTGTTAACTACATTACTAATTTTTCCAAGTGCAGAATTTGAATTTGTCAATGACGATACTGCTGATCCAACAACGCTTGCTCCTAATGAACCAGATGATAGACCAATTGCACTATTAATCTGTCCAGTAATTTGTCCAGAAACACTTGCTCCTAATCCACCAAGTGTATTACTTAAAGGATTAGTGATATTAGATATCGATGTCGGTAATCCAGGCGACAACACATTAGTAGCATATCCTAACTTACTTGCAGCTATATTTGTTGGAATATTTTTAAATTTATTATCTAATAAACTGCTCATCGAAGGTAATGAATTCTTTAATCCATCTAATCCTGATGCGCTTGCTTTTGATGCTACTGCTAATCCAGCAACTGAAAGTGCTAATCTAGGATCAATATTACTAACTTTAGAATTAATTAAAGTTTGCATATTATTAATTCCAGGATCAAGTGCTACAACCATTGGTGCTGCAAATGCAGTGTCAATATCACTTGTTAAATCAAGTACTTGATTTAGATTTGATGCAGGATTTCTCGGAAGTCCTGTAGCTGTTTTTCCAATTACTTGTGCAGCTGACGTAGCTTTAGTTATAGTTTGTATGCCAGGAACTTGAGATGTAATTAACGATTTTAAATTTATTGCCATTTAGCTTCCTAGCTTATCTTGTAAATTACTTCCTTGCGGTATATAAATTTTTGTACCTGCAACAAAGTCAAATACCGGGTCTTTTAAAGTATCCATATTTCTTTGTGCAAACACCCACCAAAGATCTTTTGATCCATATAAATCATTTGCAAGTAAGTCTGGGCGTAAACTATAATTATTTGTAATTTCCCATAAAATATCAGTATTCGATGCTGGAACTGTTTGTGGAATTAATATATCAAGATACCCTTGATTTGTAACTTGTGTTTTTCCGTATGCGCTTTGGTTACTCATTAAACAAATCCTTCTTCACCGCCGACAAATCCCCCATCAGCATATTTCTTTAAATCAAATTTAGCAACATTTCTTCTAGCATAATTTGGTGCTACTTGAACAGTGATTGTAGATTGTGTCGGAACATAATTTATACTTCCGTCATTACCGCCGATCTCACAAGGAACATAATCAACGTCTGCAGGCAAATCTGTAGTAAAGTTTGTAATTACAACTGGAATGTTATTCATTACATGTTTTCCGTATCCATTAAGTCTTGTCATGGGCGGTGGTTTTCCGCTGTTTTCGCCTTCACCATAAAACATCTTTGTCATCGTTCTTAAAAAATGTATTGTTGCAACCCAATGTATTGCATCACTATTGTTTTCAGTAAAAAAATCTCCATTAATAGTAATAGTATCAACTTGACTATTCTGATACGCATAATATGGATAATTTGTATGTGTAGGCTGTATTGCTGCATAAGATGCACTATGGCCTAAAATAATTGTTGGTGTAAAAGGAAAAACTAATCTATCACCTAAAGGTGCAATAAGAGGAGAACTTTTAAGAAATCCAGGAATATCAAGTCCTACACGCCAATCGTATTCTTGATTTTCTTCAACTCGAGTTGCTGCAACTGTCGGTGTGATCACTCTAGGTGATGCACCGAATTCTAATCCTGCTTGACGAAGTCTTGCTGCTTCTGTAGTTAGGTGTGTAGAATAATAATTTTTATAGTCTGAAGATTGATTTGCCATATTTTTTCCTTAACATACGTATTTAGTTGACAAAATTAACAGAATATATTATAATTAGTATATAAGGAAAAAACATGCGCAAAAGAAATTACCTAAACAATAAAGATCTATTATTAGAGATACATAGGTCAAAAAATACTTACAATAGCTTCGTTGACGTAGATTATCATCAGTTTGATATTATTTTGTTAAGCACTGATGCTGTTAATATCCGAACTATTGCTGAAGCAAAGCGAAACAAAGCAAAACGTCTGTCAAACGAAGATTACGAATCTCGTAAAATGGCAGGTCAAAAAGTAAAACAAGCAGAATGCGAAATCGATTATCGAACAATCACTAAAGAAGAACTAATCTTTCGCATTATGACATTCGATCATATACCCGAAGAGCCTGGGCGAAAGAAAAATCCAAAAACAATTGCTGATACTAAAACTAAATTAAACTTTCCGCCTTTTCAACATTATAAATTTACCGAAGACGGTGAACTTGTTTGTGTTGGTAAAAGTCATTGGCAGGGTGGTATGGAAAATGGGAACTTTTCCAAAGAGCATGGTAAAGCAACAAACAATCTTGCTATGATGTGGATGAAACTTGTGGATAGATATGCTACAAGAGGAAATGTTCGTGGTTATACATACAATGACGAAATGAAAGGTCAAGCAATCCTTCAACTATCACAGATCGGTTTACAATTTGACGAATCAAAGTCAAATAATCCGTTTGCTTATTACACAGCAGCAGTTACAAACAGTTTTGTTCGTGTTATTAACTTAGAAAAGCGCAATCAAAATATTCGAGACGACATTCTAGAGATGAATGATCTCAAACCAAGTCATACAAGGATGCATCAAGGAGAGTGGGAGGCTTCGATTAAGAGAAACGAAGAAGCCGGAGCTACTGCATATACTACTAAAAAATAATCATTTGACTTTATTGAATATATTTGCTATACTATAGAAAAAGCGGAGTCTAAACTTGTTTAAAAAAGCAGCAGTATTTACTGACATACATTTCGGCTTGAAAAGTAACAGTAAAATGCATAATCAAGATTGTGAAGATTTTATCGACTGGTACATCAGAACTGCAAAAGAACACGGTTGCGAAACTGCGCTTTTTTGTGGTGACTGGAATCATAACAGAAACAGTTTAAACCTAACTACTATGGATGCAGGCATTCGCAGTTTAGAAAAGGTTGGTGCAGCATTTGATAACTTTTACATGTTTGCTGGTAATCACGACTTGTACTACAAAGATAAACGTGATGTAAAATCTACTGAATTTGCTAAACACATTCCTGGTGTTACAGTAATCGACGAAATATGGGAACAAGACGATGTTGCGTTAGTTCCTTGGTTAGTCGGTGACGAGTGGAAAAAAATGTCTAAGATTAAGAGCAAATATTTGTTTGGACATTTTGAACTACCAAGTTTTTACATGAATGCTATGGTACAGATGCCCGATCATGGTGAGCTAAAAGCTGATCACTTTAAGCATCAAGAGTATGTGTTTTCAGGACACTTTCACAAGCGGCAAAAACAAGGACATGTACATTACTTAGGTAATGCATTTCCGCATAATTATGCAGACGCCGGCGATGATGCACGTGGTATGATGATCCTTGACAAAGAAAACAATGCCGAGCCGTTGTATATTAATTGGGATAATTGTCCAAAATATAGAAATACAACACTAAGCAAATTACTAGATCCTACAAGTGGACTAATTAAACCTAAGATGCATTTACGTGTTACACTGGATATTCCAATTAGTTACGAAGAAGCTGGCTTGATTAAGGAAACTTATATTAGAGATCACAATTGCAGAGAAATTACGCTAATTAGTCAACGTCAAACTGAAGAATTCAATACAGAATTAGACATTAGTAGTATTGCAAGTGTTGATCAAATTGTATCTAGTGAAATAAGTGAACTAGATACAGAACAGTTTGACAAAAAAATGTTATTAGACATATACAACGGTTTAGAATGATAAAAATTAAAGACTTAACAGTTAAAAACTTTATGAGTGTAGGTAATGTAAGTCAAGGTGTTGACTTTGACCAACAAAGCCTTACACTCGTGCTTGGCGAAAACTTAGATCAAGGAGGTGACGATTCGGGTTCCCGTAACGGTACAGGTAAAACAACAATCATTAATGCATTGTCATACGCTTTGTACGGCCAGGCACTGACCAACATTAAAAGAAACAACCTTATTAATAAAACTAATAGTAAGGGAATGTTGGTCACGCTATCCTTTGACAAGAACAATATAGAATACAGGATTGAGCGAGGACGCTCTCCAAATATTCTTAAGTTTTATGTCAATAATACCGAGCAAATAGAAGAAGATGAATCACAAGGCGATAGTCGTAAAACACAAGAATCTATTTCAGAATTATTAGGTATGAGTCACGATATGTTTAAACATATTGTTGCACTTAATACATATTCTGAACCATTTTTAAGTATGCGAGCTAACGATCAACGTGCTATTATTGAACAATTATTAGGTATTACAATTTTAAGTGAAAAAGCAGAATCTCTTAAAGAAGAAGTTAAAAGAACTAAGCAAGCAGTATCTGAAGAAACGTTTAAAATACAGGCTATTGAATCATCTAATCAAAAAATACAAACTACAATCGATAGTTTACAGAAGAATCAACGTGCATGGAATGCAAAAAATAATAGTGATATCGAAAAACTTAAGACAGCAATCGAAGAACTTGAAAAATTAGACATTGAAGAAGAACTAATTGCACACGAAAAGCTATCAAATTGGACTGAGCATAATAATTCTATACTTGCTCTTAAAAAAGAATTAAGCACATTAGAACCTGCATTAATACGTGCAGACAAAAGTGTAGAAAAAGCAAATAAAGATATCGAAGAATTAGAAGATGCAATGTGTTACACATGTGGTCAAGAACTACACGCAGATAAAAAAGCTGAGATTGCAGAGCGTAAATCTAAAGAATTAGAAGATGCATTAGCATATCAAAAAGAAATTACTAAAAAAGTAACAGACGTTGCTGTTGATTTAGATATAATTGGTGATATAAACGGTAGACCTACTACATTTTACGAAGCTGCAAAAGAAGCTTACGAGCATAGAAATAATGTTGAAAATTTACAAAGTACATTAAAAAACAAAGAGATAGAATTTAATCCATACGATGCACAAATTGATGAGTTAAAAGCAACTGCATTGGTTGAGCTTGATTGGTCTATTATAAATCAACTTACTGAACTACAACAGCATCAAGAATTTTTACAAAAACTACTTACAAATAAAGATAGTTTCATACGTAAAAAAATTATTGATCAAAACTTAACATATTTAAATAACCGATTGACACATTATCTAGGTGTGTTAGGTTTACCACATCAAGTACAATTCCAAAATGACCTAAGTGTTGAAATTACACAACTAGGACAGGACTTAGACTTTGACAATCTAAGCAGAGGTGAACGAAATAGACTTATTTTAGGGTTATCGTTTGCATTCCGTGATGTTTGGGAAAGCTTATATCAAAGTATTAACTTACTATTCATTGATGAGTTAATTGATTCAGGAATGGATAGTGCAGGCGTTGAAAATTCAATTAGTGTATTGAAAAAGATGACTAGAGAACGTAAGAAAAACATCTTCCTCATATCTCACAAAGATGAGCTAGTTGGAAGGGTAAACAATGTATTAAAAGTTGTTAAAGAAAACGGCTTTACATCATATGCAAACGATTTGGAAATAGTAGAATGAAAATTAAACTCGGAGTTAGAGGTAGTAAACTTGCATTAGCGTATGCAGACATTGTTAAGCGTAAAATTAACTCAGTAGGTGATTATGACGTTGAAGTTATAGTAATTAAAACCGATGGTGACATATATGCCAAAAAGAATATCGCAGAAATCGGCGGTAAAGGTGTATTTGTTACTAAAATTGAACAACAATTATTAGACGGCAACATTGATATTGCTGTACATAGTTTTAAAGACCTTCCTAAGGATCTACACGACGATACAGACATATTTGCTGTTATGAAACGTCACGATCCGCGTGATGCTGTTATCGGAAACTTAGTTGATGGTTGTAAAATAGGCACAAGTAGTCCTAGACGTAAATTACAACTTGCAAAGATGTTTCCCAACAGTGAAATACTTCCAATACGAGGTAATATTGACACAAGAATACAAAAAGTTCGAGACAATGAGTACGATGCTACAATTTTAGCAATGGCAGGTCTTGACACCATGGATTTAGGTCATGAAATAAGTAAGGTATTGGCATTAGAAGAATTAGTGCCAGCTGTTGGACAGGGTGTTATTGCTGTCCAAACTAAAAAAGATGTAGAAATAAACTTTTTAATGGATCAAATCAACCATTTAGAAACATATCAATGTGCAATGGCTGAAAGACAGATGTTAAAGGTGATAGACGGAGATTGTGATACTGCAATCGGATCTATCACAAATGTATGTGGAACTTTGTTAACTATTAGTGCATGGAATTATGAAAATAATTCCAGCTGTAAAGTAGAAGGCTTATTGTCTGATTACAATGCACTAGGTTTAGCAGCAGGATCCGCTATAAAATGAACGAAGATAACAATCATGAAGAATTAATTGAGGCATACCTTGCCTATTTTAAAGCAAACGAATGGTGGGAAACAAAACACTCAGTTCGTGCGTATTCTTCAGTCCAAAAGGCACTTAGAGATATCCGAAAAATAGCAAAAGATCGAAATACTGAAGTAAGGCTACAACAAAGGCAATTCAAAATCAATAATAAAGGCGAAGACTTTAAGAAGAGATAAACATTGTATGAATTGGACATACAAAGGTAATGAAGTTACAGAAATACCAAATGAGTATGAAGGCTTTGTTTACTTAATAACCAATTTAACCGATGACCGCAAATACATAGGCAAAAAACTAGCAAAATTTAAAACTACTAAGCCACCTTTAAAAGGCAAAAAAAATAAAAGGCGTGGAACTAAAGAAAGCGACTGGAAAACTTATTGGGGATCCAGTGATAGGCTAAACGAAGACGTACAAAACTTAGGCATAGAAAAGTTCACAAGAGAAATACTATATTTTTGTAAAAGCAGAGGCGAAATGTCTTACTTAGAGGCAAGAGAGCAGTTTAATAGGCGAGTTTTAGAAACGGACGAATATTATAACGGTATAATAAACGTGCGTGTAGGCGGATCAAATATCCTTAGAGAAAATTTAAAGGCACATCAGGACACTATTTAAAAACCAAAATCCAGCCGAGATAATGCTCGTTGCCGGTGGAGTGGTTAAGTCCAACAGGCTGTATGCTACGAAAACCCCTTAGCACTAGGAACGAAGCGGGGGATAGCGCATGTTGCGCGATGTCGACGTAGGTTGGGAGAGGTCAGAGCCCAGTAGCAAAGTCAAATACCTATTTCCAATGTCTCGACTATGATACTCACATGAAGATATCTTCGAGGACGACGGGACCCTGCGAGGTTCCGTCTGACTAATTAATCTACATGAATATTTAAACTTCATGTACTTTGTACATTCAGTTATTAACTACTAATTATAATAAAAACGAAGTGTTAGTTTGAGCGTTAGCGAAAACATATATCTACGAAGTAGATATACTAAATATATAAGTAAAAATTGGATAGTAATAATGAAACTAAATGATATTCTTAATGAATCACAAATTAATGAGTTTATACCTTTAACAAAACAAGGTCGAATGATTAAGAGAGCTGAGAAAGCAGGAGCTGCTGACATGAAAGCATCTGCTGATAAGTTATTACAACAATATGCAGCACATCTAGGTACACAACAGAAAAATGTAAAGAAGTCAAGTTATGACGATCTATTTGATTTCTTAAAATCAAAAAAAGTTGATGTTAGTAACATTGATACCACTGTTCCGATTAACACTAAGAGAATAATGCAGATATTTACTGCTAAAATAAAAGAAATAATGTCCAAAAAGCCCAGTGGAGGTTCATCACCAGCTTCTACAGCTAAATCTACAGCTAAATCTACAGCTAAACCGACTACAATGACTTATGCGCAAATTAAAAAAGGTGCAATGGGTTTAACACAAAAACAAAAACAAGCATTAGTTAAACAATTGCAACAAGGACTAACAACAGGAACCGGTGAACCGATTGTTGATCCGTCTAAAGTTACAGTAAGTCGTGGAAAAAATGGAAGATTTGGTAAAAAGAAATAATTAGTAAAAAGGTAATCCGCTTTTTTTAGTTGTTTCTAAATTTTCTTTAATCAAATTACCGATTATTTCTCTATCTTTATAGCTCATTGCAAATGCCTCGTCTATAGTAACGCCACCGCGCATATACCATGACATTTTAATAATCTCAGCTCTTAATTCTAATTGTTCATCTTCTAATTGTTTAGATTCTTTTAAAATTTCGGCCAGAGGCATGTGCAAGATTTTTATCCGAAAAAACTTGATTGATCAAACGTTATTGGAACTTGAAAATCAGTTGGTGCACCTTGTTCTTGTTCTTCTTCAGTAGGTTTAACTACAATAGGTTCGATAAGAAATTTGTCTTTTTCTTTTTCAAAGTGTGATTTAAGTCCATTAAAGAAGCTACTGCTTGCATTTTTCATAAATTCAGTTATGTGTGCAGGATTTGATACTACTGTATCATCTACTTCAATACTAACTACTGCTGAAATCATTGAATCGATTGTCATTTCGGTTAATCTTTTAAAGCTTTTAGTAAATTGTGCAATTTTTTCTTCTTCAGACATTTTATCATCATTAACAAGTGCAAACACACGTTGTTCTTCAAATGTTTTCATACTACTTTTAGTAAATTCACGATAATTAAGTGGTCTAATGTTAACCTTCATACCGTCAACTATTAATACATCGTTGAATTCAACTGACACAAGTTTATTAAGAAGTATTCTAAGATCAATACCGTATTCTTTTGTTATTGAAGTTCCTGGTATTGTAGTGCTTATGTCTAATTGTTCACCGAATGTTGCAATACGCAAGGCAATTAATAATGCATCAAGATCAATGCTTGGCATTAACCAAGGATCGTTAATACATGGTACACAGCTTTTAATAACATCTACAGTTGCTTGACCGTTTAACAGTGCATCAGGTGTTTTAATTGTAAGTTCGTCTGATGCAGTCATTGGAAAAATTGGTATTTCTCCATTTTCAGGTAATGTTATAGCTCCTGGAGGGTAAAACTTACCTTTACTTGGTAAAGTTACATATACTTTAGGTTGTCTAAAGTACTTTTGAAGAGGATTTGACGCCTCTGGCGGAATAAAAGTCGACGGATCGAACTCTGGCATGGTAATCTCCATATAAATACAATGTAAAGTATATAGCTTTATTTATTAACTACGCATATTTTAGGATTTAACGTGGCAGAAGAAATGGAAATCACCAATGTCGGTAAGGGCGGTGTCGCTAGTGAGGAAACATTATCCCAACTACTAGCTGCAATGCGATATTTGGCAAAAAAAGAAGGGTATGACCCGAAAGACGTTGCTAAAAAGACAAAAGCACTGTCTGATGCTATGGACGACGGTGTAACAATAGTCGATAAACATAGAAAAGCGTTAGATAACAATACTGACTCGCTAAAAATTAACACAGCTTTATTAACTAAGTCATTTGGTGTACTTGGATCAGGAATAGCATCTGCTACAACTATAGTAGGCAACTTTGCAAAAGAAGTAGCATTTGGTGGCAATCAAATTAGCGACTTTGCTAAACATATACCAATGATTGGGTCGTTAGTAACACCTTTTACACAAATAGTTGATAATAATATTCAAACTTTTAGAGAATTAAGTCAAGTTGGCGCTATGTCTGGTGCTAGTTTATACGAATTTCAGAAATTAGCGTCTGACGCCGGTGTTCCGCTTGCTGATTTTAGTCAATTAATGATGGAAAATCAACAGACTATGCGTGTGTTTGGTGCAACAACTTCGTCTGCTTCTAAATCGTTCCTTTCAATGTCAAAACAATTAGCTGCTGGCGCCGGTAAACAGCTAATGCAATTAGGTTTTACATCTTTTGAACTTAATGAACTTTTAATACAGACAGCAGAGATACAACAACGACAAATAGGTTTTGATAGATTAAGAAATAGAACTACAGTTCAGCAAGCTGCTGCTTTAGGTGCGCAAATGATGGAGTTATCAGCTATAACTGGTAAAAGGCGTGATCAAATAGCTGAAGAAATGTCTCAAGCTATGACAGATATTAGAGTTAAAGTACAAACTGCTAATATGTCTGACAAACAAGCACAACGATTCTTAGCAAACTTATCATTAAGTGGCGATACGTTAAAAGAAGCAGTGATAGACATGGCAGATGGTACTATTCAAGGCGATGTTACCGCAGCTTTAATGAATATGAGTGAAACATTTAGAAATACAGCTACAGATGTTGAAAATTTGAATCCTGCAGAGATGACAGAATTTGTAACCGGAGTCAGAGACGATTTAGCAGCGTTTGCAACATCGCAAGGTACAACTGTTGAAGCATTAACTAAATTAAATCCTGCATTTGCAGAAGCATTTAAAGTTATTGAAGAAAGCAAGGCGATGATAAGGATGTCTGACGAAGAAAAAGCGCAGCTTATACAAGATCAGAAGGATGCAAAGACAAGAAGTGATGCAATCCTTAATTTTGGCAAAACTATGGAGAAAATTCGTGGTACATTAGCAGTTGCATTTATAGAATCAGGTTTATTAGATCAAGTAACAGCAGCGGCAAACACATTTGCTGAGTTTATGGGAGACAAGGGAAATATTGCAAAAATTAAAACAGGTTTTGACGATATGTCTTCTTGGGTAAGCAATTTTCTTGAAGATATAAAGACATTTGGCTGGAAAGAAACTATTTCAACCTCTTTATCAGGGCTTGGTACTGCATTAACGGATGTGTTGTTCGGATATACTAAAACAGAAACAGTTGAAATCGGCCCACAAGGTGCTACAGAAACAATGGAAAAGGAAATACCGGGACTTTTTACTGGCCTTGGAACTACTGTTGCTAATGCGTTAATGTCGGGAATAAAAGAAGGATTAAGTAACCTTACATGGATTGAAGCAGCAGGAGTAGCAGCCGCAGCAGGGTTTACTGCTATATTTGCACTAGCAGGACCAATTGGAGCGTTAAAACTTGCATTCAAAACAATATTTGGATTAGCATCAGTATCTAAAGCACTTATAAAGGGCATCGGCTCGATGATGGGTGTAGGAAAAACCGGAATGAAAGATTATGTTACAAAAAATCTAAAAACTGATCCTAAAGGTACATATAGAGATAAAGATGGCCGCTTAAAAGACTCGTCGACTAACAAATATGTAACAGATCCTAACAGCAAGTCTAACACAACATCTAAAAAGCCTGATGTTGACATGCCTGATGGTAAAAACGATAAATGGTGGAAAAAATTAGCAAAAGGCGGCAAAGGTCCAGGAGCATTAGCAGCAATATTAGGACTGTTAACAGTAGGAGCAGTGCTTACAGATGATGAATTGTCTACTGATGAAAAGATTGTACAAGGAAGCGGAGCAGCAGCCGGCACAGTAGGCGGCGCAGGCGGCGCATATGCAGGCTTTTCCGCAGGTGCTATGGTTGGCGCAATCGGTGGACCAATCGGAATGGCAATTGGAGGAGTTCTAGGATCATTAATTGGCGGCGCACTTGGATATGCGGCAGGTGATGCAGCAGGATCAGCAGTAGCAGGTGCAGTTGTCGGTGATGTAACAAAGGATGCAATCGCACAAACACCAGCGGCACAAACAAGTGCACCTCCACTAGACGAAGCTACAGTGAGACTTACTGAACGTTATGCAGGTGCTTCTGAAGGAATGGAACGTATCGCCGGCGCATTTGAAAGAATCGGTGCAATAACTGGTCTAAGAGAAAATATAAACGCACTAACTGGTGAATTTAAAACAATCGAACTTGCAAAGTTTAACACACAGCTACGAATAATGGGCGATCAGTTAGAAAAAATTAATGAAGAGCTAACAAAAGATAATAGTTATATGCCATTCTCAACAGGTGAAAATGCAGGTTCGGCATTACTTGGCAATGGCGGCCAGGGTATGAGCTCAGAACAGTTTACAGAGTTAAATAACAATATAATTCATCTAATTGGTTTAAAGTTGAATGGAAATAAAATTATGCAGCAAGTAGCAAAAAATACAGGCAGTGTCGGAACTAATACTAGTATAGGCAACCCGTATAAGACAAAAGAACAAAGAACAAGCGGAAGAAATAGGAGCCGTTGATAAATGAGTTGGAAGAAATATTTTACACCAGTATCTACTAGTAATAATCCAAATGGAAGTTTTTCTCCCTTTTCGACTACAGGTGGACAAACTAGCATGCCTGGACCTGCTAGATCAAACTATTCTAGTTATTTGCCTGATGTTTATGTTGGTACACCTAACCGTGTTGAACGTTATGGACAATACAACACAATGGATCAAGATTCAGAAGTTAATGCTGCACTAGATATTCTATCAGAATTTTGTACACAACTTAATGAACAAAACAATACACATTTTAAAATTGACTTTAAACAAAAAGCAACTAACAGTGAAGTAACAATTATATCACAATATCTACAACAGTGGAGTAAAATACAAAACTTTGAAACACGTATGTTTAGATTATTTAGAAATGCATTTAAGTATGGCGATCAATTCTTTGTGCGTGATCCAGAAACACAAAAGTGGTTTCATGTTGATCCGGGTAATGTAACTAAAATTATTGTAAATGAAAGCGAAGGCAAGGCTCCGGAGCAGTATGTAATCAAAGATTTTAATGTAAATTTTAAAGATATGGTTGCAACAACACCGTTTGATACAACAGGTACTGGACCAACAGGCGCAGGTTATCCTGGTGCAGGTACAACTAATATGACAGGCAAGGGTCCTGTACCTAATGGCAACCGTTGGCAAAATGAAGAAAACGAAATTTGTATCGATGCAAAGCATATGGTACATCTAAGTTTGTCAGAGGGTTTAGATAAAAACTATCCATTTGGTAATTCGTTATTAGAAACTGTATTCAAAGTATACAAACAAAAAGAATTATTAGAAGACGCAATTATTATTTACAGAGTACAACGTGCACCAGAGCGCAGAGTATTTTATGTAGATGTGGGCAACATGCCAAGTCACTTGGCAATGCAATTTGTTGAAAGAGTAAAGACAGAAATACATCAAAGACGTATTCCATCACAAACGGGTGGAGGGCAAAATGTCATAGATAGTAGTTATAATCCGTTGTCTATAAATGAAGATTACTTTTTCCCGCAAACAGCAGAAGGCAGAGGTTCTAAAGTTGAAACACTTCCTGGAGGTACTAATTTAGGAGAGATCGACGACCTTAGATATTTTACTAATAAGTTAGTTCGCGGATTACGTATTCCGTCAAGTTACTTACCAACCGGTGCAGATGATGCAAGCAGTCAGTATAATGACGGTAGAGTCGGAACAGCGTACATACAAGAGTTACGATTTAACACATACTGCGAACGCTTACAAGGATTAATTGTAGAAGAGTTTGATACAGAGTTTAAACGTTATATGCTTGATAAAGGTATTAATATTGATACAAGTATGTTCAGTCTTAAATTTCAACCTCCGCAAAACTTTGCTAGTTATAGACAAAGTGAAATTGATAATGCAAGAGTTCCGACATACACGCAAATGGCTGCATTACCATATATTTCAAATAGATTTGCACTTGAACGATTCTTAGGTCTTACTGCTGAAGAAATTGCAGAGAATGAAAGACTATGGCGTGAAGAGAATGAAGAGGATCTACAACCAATGACAGATGATGCATCAGCAGAGATGCGAGGCGCTGGTATTAGTAGTGCAGGCATTGAAGGAGATCTAGGCGGTATTGAAGATGAATCATTAGATAGTGAAGATCCAATACAAGGATCCGAAGGCGACGGCCCAGAAACAACGACGAGTCAAGATCTAGGCGGTATGGCTGCTCCAAAAGAACAAACGATATAAATAATAACATGATACTAAGAGAACTATATTATTTTGATAAAGAAACTGTCGAGCCTGTAGAGAACGATCGCTACGAGCCTGAGAATGATAGTTCTCCTTTAGATATCGATGACACACGTAAAACAAGACTTACTCTGCGTCAGATAAATCGTATTCGAAAAGCAGCTGATCTACATAAAGAAGAAAAAATTAAAGATCTTCATTTTATTAGACAGATGTACGGTGTATCTGCAAACGCAGAGGCAGGAATGTAGTGCCAAAAATTGACAAGTCGTTATATACAAAATCAGAATGGGTAAAAATAAAAAAAGCTAGAGCATCAGCTAAAGCAGCCAAGCGACACGAAAAAGAATTTAAACAGAAATTAATTCCTACTCGATCTACTGATAATTACGAAACTATAGAAAAGAAAAACGAATCACTTGCATTTGTGTGCGGTAATGGTACAAGCCGCAAAATGATATCAATTGATGAAATGAAAAAGTTAGGTAAGGTTTACGGATGCAATGCACTTTACAGAGAATATCGACCTGACTATTTAATTGCAGTTGATACACGAATGGTATTGGAAATAACTAAGACTGGATGGCATCTAGATAATCCTGTGTATACTAATCCGAATAGAAGTTATAAAAAAATTGAAGGGCTAAATTTATTCAACCCTAGCAAAGGATGGTCAAGCGGCCCTACAGCATTATGGCTTGCAAGTAAGCATATGTATGAAACTATATATATTTTAGGTTTTGATTATAAAGGCGTTGATAAAGGTCGCTGGGTTAATAACATCTATGCAAATACTATAAACTATAAAAAACAAAGCGATCGAGCAACGTTTTATGGCAATTGGTTAAAGCAAACGCAGATAACTGTTAAGGAAAACGAACACATTAACTATGTTAGAGTTATCGATAAAGATGGATTTATTCCTAAAGAATTAATAAATATTCGAAACTTAAGGCATATGTATGTTGATGAATTTGTTAAAATTCACAACTTAACATAGCATTTAATGGTGTTACGGATAGCAAAACGTGCCGTTTCAGCCCATTTTCGTGCAAATAGAGTAAATAATATTGACAGCCCATACCGTGTACGCGGTATCTATTTTTTAACAGGAGAAAACAATGGCAGATCGTAGCAAGTTTGAAGCAATGCTTGAACTTCTTGTCAATGAAGACAAAGAAGGTGCAGAAGCATTATTCCACGAGATTGTGGTAGAAAAATCAAGAGATATTTATGAATCATTACTAGAAGACGAAGAAGTAGATGAAGCATCAGACGAAGAAGTAGATGAAGCATCAGACGAAGAAGTAGATGAATCAGATGAAGACCTAGACGAAGCAGACGAAGAAGTAGAAGAGTCTGATGATGATCTAGAAGAAGGTTTTGACCTAGATGAGTTTGAAGTAGAAGCTGACCCAATGATGGGCGGTGATCCAGCAGATGATATGATGGGTGACATGGAGCCAGACATGG
>Ga0206677_10000145_pt1 | contig 61485 bp, 41 predicted proteins | sample M130m12015metaG_FD_155475 | JGI IMG/M metagenome (GOLD analysis project Ga0206677, IMG submission 155475) | Ammonia-oxidizing marine archaeal communities from Monterey Bay, California, United States - M1 30m 12015 | ecosystem: Environmental > Aquatic > Marine > Intertidal zone | place: USA... | reverse complement strand
AGAGTTAATAACTATAAACATTGGACCAGGAAGTGGAGATCCAGATTTACAGACGACAACAAGTACTCTAAACGATACCTTCTGTTCAGGAGATGTAGTTACTTTGACAGCAACATCTACAATAGCAAGTAGTACTTTTGAGTTTAGAATAAACGGAGGGAACATACAAAGGGGAGCTTCAAATACTTACAGCGCTACACTTAGTTCGCTTCCGGGTTCTCCTATTGGACCTGACTTAGCAACTGGGAACTATTTTGTAACGGTATCAGTAACTAGTCCAGGTGGATGTACGGTAACAGACACTTTAACTTTATTTGAAAACAACATACCGATACCTGCAGGATTAACTACAGTGAGTCCAACGATTTGTTCAGGACAAGTTCCACAGCCGATAGTTGGAACTACTGCAGTAGCCTCAGGCACAACAGTTGATTATGTTTGGATGCGTTCTTCAGACGGAGGGGTTACTTATAATACCATAGGAGATGCAGCCAACACAGCTACTTATACTCCAACCTCAGCAATTGTCACAACAACTTTTTATCGTCGGGATATAGTAAGTACGTTAAACTTAGTTTCATGTACACTTGAAGGTGGACCAATCCAGGTAGCAGTTGCGGCCTCTCCACCACCAGGGCTACGAGGTACAGCCACATCAGGGACAAAAGTTGCTTCGGACACCTTGGAGATTTGTCCAGGAGAGTTAGTTGTTTTCACAGCAACAGGAGGAGCTGAATATAGGTTCATCGGTAGAGGAGGAGTTACCTTACAAAGCAGATCAGCATCGAGTACTTTCAGCACAAACACTTTACTCGATCTAGATACAGTTCAGGTAGAAGTATTCAATGCAGGTGGATGTTCAAGTTTTTCAGAGTTAATAACTATAAACATTGGACCAGGAAGTGGAGATCCAGATTTACAGACGACAACAAGTACTCTAAACGATACCTTCTGTTCAGGAGATGTAGTTACTTTGACAGCAACATCTACAATAGCAGGAAGTGATTTTAGATTTACTGTAAATGGAGCTATTCAACAAAATTGGTCAACTACAAGTACTTTTGTTCCAATACTAAATACCCCTGATTTAGCGACAGGTAATTACTTTGTAACAGTAGAGGTAAGAAGTCCAGGCGGATGTACAGCAACAGATACTTTAACCTTATTTGAAAATTCAATATCTGAAGTAGGCACACTTACTACTGCGAGCACAACAATTTGTTCAGGAGATGTTCCCCAATCTATAGTAGGAACTGCAGCGGCAGCATCGGGAACGATTTCTTATCAATGGGAAGAATCTTTTGATAATATTACATATACTCCTATTGTTGGAGCTGCAGATGCAGCTACATATACTCCTACATCAGCAGTATTATTATCAGCTTCTAGAATATTTTACAAAAGAATAACAACAAGCTTACTTAATGGAAAAGTTTGTACTGCTGAAACAGCACCTGTCCTTATAACAATTTCCTCACCTACACCGAGTTTAATAGCTGAACCTGGAAATATATCTGCTACGGGAACACTTACTATATGTGAAGGAGATGAAGCTAGGTTCACAGCTGGAGGAGGATTGAGTTATGAATTTTATGTTGATGGTATCAAAAGAGGTACAAGATCAAATCAATCAACTTTCACAATTTCCAGTGTGACAAACTCACCCTCATTAAGAAACAATGAAAGTGTTCGAGTGCTTGTTTTCGATCAAGTCACTGGTGCAGATGGTTGTTCAGCTCTTTCTGATGAAATTATAATTAGAACCATTGATATACCAACGGTTACTCTTACGCGTAGTGATAGCACGGGGTCAATTTTTTGTACAGGAGATGAACCATTTTTTACAGCTAGTAGCAGTTTAACTTCCCCAACATATGAGTTCTACATTGGTCCAATACGTTGGCAAAATTCAACATCTACGGTATTTACCCCTACTAACTATGTTCCTTTATTAACTGATGGTGATGTTATAAGTGTTGTTGTGAATGCACCTGGAGTAGCTGGTTGTAGTGCAACTGATTCAATTACTATGGTTGAAAATGCTTTTACAGATTCAGGACTTATCACAAACCCAAGCCCATTAATTTGCAGTGGAGGAACTCCTGCTGCGTTTACCAATGTAGCCTCAGCTTCAGGAACAGGTAGCATAACTTATCGTTGGCAAAGTGGTACATCAACAGCAACATTGGCTGATATATTTCCTTTTGTAACTACATCAACCTTTACACCTACTACAAGTATTACAACACATACTTTTTACAGAAGAAGAGCAATAAGTACGATAGGTGTGGATGAATGTGAAAGTTTTAGTAATATAATTGAAATTAGAATTGCACCTGCCTTGTCAGGAGGAACCATAATTCCAGCGAATCAAGTAATTTGTACTGGGGATTCACCTGGAGTTATATCGGTTAGAGGAGGTTCAATAGGGCCCTTAATAACATATCAATGGCAGACTTCTTCTGATGGTTTCATATTTTCAACCATAACAACTGCAACAGGTCAAACTTATACACCATCTTCGTTGAACACAACTACTTTTTTCAAAAGAATAACCAATATTAATGGAGGCGGTCCTCCTGCAAGTTGTACCGCTGAAAGTTCAATTGTACGAATTGATATTCTAGATCTTGACCCTGGATCACTGGACAACACATTAGAACAGGCTTATTGTTATGGCACTATGCCTCCTACTTTGAGTAGTTCGGTTACAGCTGGGGTTTTACAGGATGCATATAGCAGTGTGGGAACTATTTCATATCAATGGCAAGAGTCTCCGAATGACGGAACTTGGACTGACATTCCCTCAGCAACCCAGAATTATTATAATCCACCCTCATTGATTCAGACCACTTTTTACCGTCGTGTGGCAATAAGTACAACAGCAAGCAATGTTTGTAGAGATTTTACTGATTCAATCAGAATAGAGATTATTGATGAACTTGATGCAGGTTCAATTTTACCAAGTAATCAAGATATATGTGCAATTCTCACTCCTGCTGATTTACCCAGTTCTTTAGTTTTAACCTCTCCAGAAACGGCAACTAGTTCAGTAACATATCAATGGCAACAATCTACGGACAAATCTGTTTGGTTTGATATTACGGGTCAGCAAAATCTGCGTTTAAATTTCAGTGTCGGAGCGGATGGAGTAGGTGGAACTGCTGATGACGACTCTTGGTTGCCATCTTCTACTTCTACTACCACCTATTATCGCGTTGTAACCACTTATGTAGGAGATCCTGTTCCCTTTGCCCAAGAACAAACTAGAATTCTGCTAAGTAACCTACCAAGAGTTATGACAGTTGGAGATTATACAGTTTCTGTAAATGGTAATAATCATACAATCAGTTCTTTTACAACAAGCACTTTGGATCAAATAGGTACTGATTTAGCAGCTAAAATAACCTCGGATGATCCTTTAGTTAATGCGAATTACAACCTAACTACTAATATAATTACTCTTGAACCGATTATCCCAGGAACTTACAATGTAGCTTCTTCAATCTCGATGACAGATGACACAGTGGCCGTGAGTTTTCCGGACAATTCCCCTGTATTTATGAAAATTTTGGTTTCAGGTAACACGGGTACTAGATCACCTAATGCAGCACTTGAATCATGTCAGACTTATTCAGATATAGCTGAAATCTCAGTTGAACCACAACCAGAATTAACTTTGAACAATGGTATAACTTCTCCACAACAAGCTTGTAGTGGTGATCCTATTATACCGATTGAATATACTTTCTCAAGTGTTGTGGATGAGGTAGAAATTAGAGGACTTGATTCTGGATTAATTCCAGAGGTATCTGGTGTTGGATCTGTTATTGGTCCTTTTGATACAGGAGGACTTGGAATAGCTGGTTGGTATAGAATTACGAATTCGGTTTCCAGAACATTCACCATTCAGGGTTCTGTAACTAATTCAACCAACTTTAGCATGGTAACCATATTAGATCCTGCAAGTCAGTGTAATCCGATTACGGAGACTTATGTGATCCAAGTTACACCTAACGCAGTTCAGCCGAATTTCATTAGAAAGGGTCAAAATTTACCTGGGTATGAGGTTTTATCATCTGATATGAGTTCTATTGCTTCCATAACATCAATTTCTCCATTGCGATGGTATAACAATACGGTTTGTCAAGATCGACTTCCGGCACCAACAACTCAGTGGACTGATTTCTATGCTTGTTACACCGATAACATTTTCAACCAACAATCCAATATTTATGAATGGGAAGTATCTCCTCCTGAAGCAGGAAACATGGTTAGTAACAATTTTCAAGAGACGACTATACAACTTATTACACTAACTGCTCCTGCCGTTGGAGAAAACTATACTGTATCAATTACAACCGCCTCAGGAACTACTGCGCACACAACCACTTCAACATTAGCAACCCAAACCACAGATGAAATAGGTATTGATTTAGCAAGTAAAATTTCTCTCAATTCAGAGGTAAATGCTATTTACAACAACATTCTTGATCAAATTATCATTGAAGCTGCAACAACTAATTTAGCATTTACAGCAACAGTTTCTCCGGTGGCAGCTGGTCAATCGACTCAATTCAGCCCGCCCGCCACTATTCAAATTACTAGAAGTGGAACCATGCAATGGGATCCATCATTTACAGGATCATCTACCATTCGAGTTCGATCTATTGGTTGTGGAAGCAATGTGTCTTCATGGACCTCAGTGGTAATTGATGTAATTCCTGAAACAGTTCCTAGCAATCCTGCTTCGGATCTATATCCACCTGTGGTTATTGATGCAGGTATTTGTAGTGGAGCCACCACAGGAATTGTACCTTTGTGTCAAGTAGATGCTTTTACTTTACCAACACAATTCTTCACTGCTAGTGATAATGCATCCAACATTAACGATTATGGTTCTCTTGAATGGAGAATGCAAAATATTGCACCAGGTTCACTAACTGTTGCTACTCCAGGTACAATTGATCAAGCTACAGGAATAATAACATGGAACATAGGATGGTGGGGAACTTTTGATCTTCAAGTTCGCCCTGTTGACTGTGATGGAGGATTTGGAAATTGGTCAACATCTACTATAAATATTGGTCCAACCAATGGTCCAGTTACGGATGTGACTCCTATCACAGCTTTGCCAGAATGTCCTATCCCTGACGGTGGATTTAGCACCACATTAAGATCCAGCCAAGAAGTAAATTGGTACGTAAACAGTCCTTCAGGACTTGTAAGTTCAACTACATTTATCAACACAGTGACTTTTCAGTTGACTCCTGAAGCAAATAATGATCTTATTTTAGATTTTGAACCTGGATTTTCAGGTAATATTATTATAACTGCTGAGCCTGCACTTTGCCCAGGATCTTCTGTTAATTATGTAATAAACATACCAGAGCCGCCCACTCTTGTTTTAACCTCCGGTTTCAACTCTAATCTTCAAATCGGAGCAACATCAATTTGTAGAAATTCGGCAATCAACACAATTACCTACGAAATAGAAGGAGCTGCCGAAGCAGTAACTGTAACTGGGTTACCAACAGGTGTCATCCCCGTTTTGGATATAACTCCTCAGTCTACCGGTCTAAATTTATCGGATACAGGAACAGCTTTTAGTGCAGGACAAATTTATTCAGTTCAAATCAATAATGATACTTTTAACTTTGTAACTACAGGACCAGCTAATACTTTGGATACGGTTGGTATAGGTCTGCAAAATGATATTAACACAAGAAGTACAAATTTTGTAGCAACCTACATTTCTCCTGTGTTAACCATTGATGTAAGTGGAACTGGTAAAAGAGGTGATTCTTTTATTATTGCACCATCAACACCTGTTGGGAACTCTGTTGATATTGATCCACCCTTGACAACTCCACTACAAAAAATACTTACCATTTCTGGAACACCAATAAACAGTGTTGCTGCAGGAAGCTACCCTTATGTAATAACTACACAGGCTCCAGCTGCTGATTGTGCAGTTGTAAGTGCGACTGGTATTATTGAAATTGAAGAACCTGCAGAAATTTTAATTGTAAATGGAGTAGCCGATAATACTGGGGCAAATTCTGTATGCAACGGGGCATCTTACACCCCACCAGCCTCCTTAATGACTTTGGATATTGTGAATGCATTTAACCTTAGAGTAGATCCACTTACTCCACTGCCTAATGGTTTGTTACTATCATTATCAGCCAGTGGGACAGCAAACCAGTTTGAAATTTCGGGGCAAATTAGTGAGACTGTCTTTGTTCCAACAACTTTTGTAGTTAATCTTGTCACTACGGGTGCAAACTGTGCGGATGCAGTTTTACAAATTTCAATCGAAGTTGAACCTAATCCAACAATAGATCCTGCTGTTGGAGCCAACCTTAATCCATTTGTATGTTCTTCAGAACCTATAGTACCAATTAGATTTGAGGTGTTTAACCCTGCATTTGGATTAGGAGAAACGGCATCAAGTACATTCCCTCCTGGAGTTGATGGAAGACTTTACCAACAAATTCAGTTATCTCAATTTTCAGTTGACTTTTTACTGGGAGCCGGAGATACAACAGCTGTAAGTGATACTTTTGTCTTTAACATTAACAACACTCCTTACACATATGTAACTCCAAATACATCAACAAATATCCAATTGGCAGCTGAAATTAATACATTTTTAACTGCGCAATTACCAGCTAGTCAATTTACGGTACTTTACACTGCTGGAACAAATGTAATTCAGATTCAACATGTAAATGCAGGAATAGCATTTAATGTAATATCATCGGATTCTGCTACTTTCTTGGATATAAGCGAAACTCAAATTATTATTCCACCATCTTATTATGAGATTTCGGGTACACCTTCGGTTACCCTTGGTGCTCCCACACCATATGTATATGAATTAACAACCTCCGGGCCCAATTGTACTGGTAGTACCTCTGTTAGTGGAACAATAACGGTACAACCCAGTACCTCTGCAAGTTATCTATCGGGTGTTCTAAATCAAGTTATTTGCGATAACGAAACCATGACCGATATCGTTTATTCTACGGTAGGGGCAGTAGCAATTGCAATTGTTACGCCAACAACTCCATCTTGGATAGATGTTGATTTTGATTCAATAACACAGCAGATAACAATTTCAACTCCGGCAGCTCCGAATCAAAATGTTACTACAACTACGGTTTACAATTATCAAATTAATTTACTAGGAAGCTTGTTTGGGTGTAACACTATTCCATCTCCAATATCAGGAACAGTTACCATATCACCATTGGATCAAATTTCACATATCATAACCTCTGGTGCTGAAAATCAATCGATTTGTGTGGGTGGTAACCCTGCTGTACCTTTTGCAATTGATCCAATTGAATACCAATTGTCAGGTGGAGCAACGGGTGCCACGGTTACTGGACTTCCACCTGGAATTACTCCAACTTTCACAGCATTTAACAGACTTGTTCTCTCTGGAACGGCAACGGCAATCCCATCTCCGACATTTACCTACAATTATCAAATAATAACAACACCTGCAGGTTGCGTATCGGCTACCGCATCAGGTTCTATAACAGTATTTTCACAACCGGAATTAAGTTTAGTTACTTCGGCAACTACTGCAAATCAAACTGGAGTTAATGCAATTTGTGATGCTCAGCCAATACAAACCATAATCTACGAGCATAGTACCACAACTCCAATTACAACTCAAGTTAATTTCACATGGTTAGGCTCAAATACACTCTTTGGATCGGGAGTAACTGCTGTATCATCGGGAACAAATCAATTTGTGATATCAGGTACCCCAACAACCAACGTTACAGAAACGACTATATACAATTATCAAATAGAAACTGTTGGAAGTAATTGTGAACCTGAGATTGTTTTAACGGGAAGTATTCAGATAAATCCGAATCAAATCATAGAGTTAATTTCACCAGTTAATTCTGATAATCAAACGGTTTGTGTCAACGATCAAGATAATCCAGCCACTGCAAATACATCAAGTTTTGTTTCCATTGAGTATCAATTGGGTGGGGGAGCTAGTAATTATACGGTTGTAGGATTACCACCCGGTTTAACTCATAATAGAACTATTTCAAATACAATTCTGATTGATGGATTTATTTCTCCAACGGCAACAACATCAGCTTCACCAACTGTAATATACAATTACATAATTACAACTTCTGGAACATGTACTGAGACGCAAGCAATGGGTGTAATTGAAGTTCACTCCCTGCCAACTTTGAGTTTAACCAGTTCTGCAACTTCAGCCGATCAAACTGGAGTCAATGCGATATGTGATGGAACACCAATGGAAACGATCGTATATGAAATTGGCGGAGGAGCAACACTAATGAATTTTTCTTGGGTAGGTTCTAATACGCTATCATTTGCAGGTTCTGGATTTATTCAAACCAATACAGGAACTCAAATTATTCTTTCTGGAACACCTACGACCAATGTAACTCAAACTACATACTACGACTACCAAGTTGAAACTATTGGAAGTAACTGTATTCCTGAAATTGTTTTAACAGGTACGATTCAAATAAATCCAAATCAAACGATAACGCTTGTTTCCTCTGCTACAACAGATAATCAGGTAGTTTGTGTTCGAGACAACAACAATCCATTGCAACCAGAAACATCGAATTTTGTTCCAATAGTATATGAACTAGGAGGAGGAGCAATGGGAGCTGTTGTAACAGGTCTTCCGGATGGAATTTCACCATCTACTACTGCAACGGCTATTATTATCAATGGTCAGCCTTCGTCATCAGCTACATCACTCGTTTCTCCTACCATTGTTTACAACTATACGGTTACTACATTTGGAGGTTGTACTACTTCTACTATAAATGGTTCTATAGAAGTTCAATCGCTTCCAACCTTGTCTTTAATTTCCTCTTCGACGACAGCAAATCAGACAGGATTTGGAGGTGCTGTTTGTGTAAATCAAGATATTGTTCCGATTGTTTATGAATATGGAGGAGGAGCTGAAGGAATTACATTTAATTGGACCTCTCCAGCAAATGTGGCACCAGTAACATCATTGTCACAAGTATATTCGGGAACACAATTTATAATTTCTGGAAGTCCAAGTCCATCTGCTACTCTTACGACAACTACAATTTTTGAATATGAAATTGTAACACGAGACAGTAATTGTTTACCTGAAATAACCCTTACAGGTCGAATTGAAGTTAAACCAGAGGATGCATTGGAATTAACCTCTGGAGTTGGATCAGATTTCCCAACAATTTGTGTTGGAGGTTTACCACCAACTGAGAGTCTTACCGATATTGTTTATGAATTGAAGAATGGAGCCGACAGCGCCATAGTAACTGGTCTACCTCCTGGAATAGCTTACACGGTGACTCCATCGAAAACTGTTGTAATTTCTGGAACAGCTCAAGCATCGGCATCTTTATCCTCAACAACTTTAACACCTTGGATATATACTGTAACAACAATCGGTTGTTCTCCAGTTGTTGCAAATGGAACCATAACAGTTACTCCAAAACCTGAATTGGTGTTAATTTCTGGAACAGCAGTGCAAACTCCTGTTTGTAATTTAACACCTATCGCAGATGTTCAATATGTATTCAATCCAGCAGCAGGAGCAGTACCAGTGGTAACTTGGCCAAAAGGTAAACCAAATGGTGTAGAGGTATCCTCAGGCGGATTTACAGACCGTTTAACAATAGGTGGAATACCTTCAGTAGTAATTACCAGAACTACAATATATCCATATGAAGTAACCTTCACTGGTACATGTTCTCCATCTGTTGTTCTACGAGGTAGTGTAGGTGTTATACCAACTCCCGTTATCGATTCAAATTATATTCTTACAAATGATGTAACCAATGTAAGTTGTTTTGGTGCATCAGACGGATCTATTATAATTCCAGATGAAGCCTCACTTGGATTTAGTAATCGCATAACAGGTGGAATGTTAAGTGTTCAACAAATCGATGAAATCTCTATATCTGGTACAACAACCATAGGCGATATAATTCGAGTTACTGCAGCAGGAAACACCTTTGAATACACTGTAAAAGCTGACCCCTATGGAAGTGCCATACCCGAATCTCTGACAGTGGTTAGCAATCTTGTTGCAAAGGTGATTAATGATGGAGTCGTAACCTCTGGCCCAGTGATTGAACCCTATGTAACTGCAACACCAATAGCAGGAGGAATTTCATTGCAAGCAGACGTAGGAGGTATTCCGTTGAATACATCTGTGGATATTACTCAAACTACAAGTTTAAGTAGCACCATAACCACTATTCAAGAAAATAGAGCTTTAAATTATAATTTCTCATGGCAAGGTCCAGATGGATATACTAGTTCAAGCCTTAGTATCTTTAATCTTAAGGCAGGAGATTATGTACTTACCGTTGATCTGAATGGTTGTTCTGATCAATCTGAAGTAATAACGATAACAGAACCAGCTGAACTAGAAGTAGGCGTTACCCTTTGCTCAGGATCTGCACAAGTGAGTGTAACCGGTGGTACACCTCCTTATACCTTTATTTTAGAAGATGATAATGGAGCACAAATTGGACCTCCAATAGTGAAGCCAGGGGAACATACATATACAGGACTTGCCATTGGTGATGACTACATCGTTGAAGTTACTGATCAGTCATGTACCATAGCAGTTCGTGAAGCTTTCAAAGTACCAACCTCACTAAACTTCAGTCATTGGGACATCAACGAAGGAGTTACAAACAGTTTTTGTGCAACTGGAACTGTTGGAAATGGAAGTATTGAACTGACTCGAGGCTCTGGCGCTACCTTCCAAAGTGCATTTTCGGGTGGATCAAATATATTCTCTTATTTATGGCAAAGCTCATCATCTTCTGGAACAATAGGAGTAACACCTAATATTTATAATCTCCCTCCAGATATTTATACAGTTACAGTTACTGACCTTGTTCTTGGTTGTTCTGATACACGATCGTTTACAGTTGGTGGATTCCCTGTCTTAGAATTAAATGCGGTAGTAGTAGGATTACTTCAAGATAATACGACTGGAGTTTCTTCGAGTACAGCAGATTATGTTTATTTCTTGGCATGTAATGGTGACACAGATGCAGATTTCTCATTGATAGCAAGTGGAGGAAATAGTAATTACACGATAACCCCGATCACTCCAGCTGCAGCTAGTGTAAGTAATATTGGCGGTTCCATACTTGTGCAAGACGGAGGACCTGGCCTTTATACCTTTAGTTTGGATGATGTTGGACCTAACGGAGATGTCTGTAGTGTTGTAAAAACAGTTGAAGTAATCAATCCTGATCCAATGTTCCTTTTTGAAAATGAAGACAATAGAATCAATCCGATCTGTGGAGGAGATCTAGGTTATGTTGAATTTAATGTAGTTGGTGGATCACCAAACAGAGGGCCATACAGGGTTACCTTAAATGGAGGTGCGTTGGTTAAGAGTTCTTTAACTTCTGGTGATAGAAGAGTAGTGTTTGACAATATAGATACTTCGCTGATAAGTTCAATTGCACCTACAGTTCTAATTGAGGATGCATTTGGATGTTCTGTAACTTCACAAATATCATCCATTACATTTAATGTTATTCCAGATCTTCAGTTTGAAACTGTAGTAACCGATATCGATTGTTCTGTTCCAACTCCTGGAAGCGTAACATTCCGTGAGGTTGGACCTGATACCTTTGCTTCATCTCAAGATATTCAAATTCGAGTTTATTTACCAGCGGTAAATACCAATATTTATAAATCTTGGGGACCAAACCCCAATACTTCGGTTACTATTCCTTTACCGACATTGGGAATTTATAATTATGAAATCACTGATGGAAATGGCTGTCTTTTAACTTCTACACCACCTCCTACTTTTGAAGTAAAAGTAATTGGTAACCCTAATCCACTTGATATTTCCCGAATTGATGTTACTCAGGTTGGTTGTGAAAATGACACCAGTGTTATCGCTTTAAGTATTGAAAACATCCAGCCTCCTATGAGTATCTCATGGTTTGAATATAAAACGGTAACTACGTTAAGCTCATCAACAGGAGCAACACCAACGACCACTTCACAAACAACTTTTGATTGGGTACCTATTACTTCTCTGGATGGAAATGCTACTGTATCAGATTTACCTGAGGGTGTTTATAAAGCAGAAGTGTCTGATGGTCGATCCCAAAACTGTGGAGGTACTATCGTTACTCCTAATATTATTCTTCAGGAGAGTTCAATTGAAATAGTGAATTTCCGAACAATAGAAAACAATCCTGCCGTTTGTGATAATTATGGTTCTAATTTCACATCTGATGCTGTCTTTAGAATTAATGAGAATTTAAACAGAACCTTAGGCTCAAATAGTTTTAATATTACCTTATTATCAGAGTCAGGAAGTGTAATTACCAATCCAGCAGCTTGGGATCTTAATGGGGATGGAAAAGTAGATGCAAAACCTCGAGGTTTCGTCTATCGATATCCAGACTTACAACCTGATCGATATACACTTACTATTGAAGAAAGTCTACCTGCATCAAGTACACTAACTCCTTGCTCAGAAGTATTCTTTTTTGAAATACAAGATTATTTACCCATTGAATTCATTGGTCAAACAATTCTTGAAACAGATATATGTACAGGAAGAGTTGCTCTAATAGAGGGTGAGGCTGCTGGTGGAGTTCCAATTATTGTTGATGGACTTCCAACCTATCAATTCGAATGGACTTTTACTCCAAGCGATCCTACTGAGCCAACAACAAAGTTCTTTGGACCAACAATTCAAAATGCACCTCCGGGAACTTATTGTGTTAAAATAACTGATGCAAATGGATGTTTCTATGATTCTTGTGATGTGTCTGCGGGCAGTAATCCAATTGATATTTTAGTTGAAGATGCAGTAACACCATTCAGTGTCACTGCAAATCTTCCAGATCCAGATAATCCAACACAACTGGTTAAATCATTACCGCCTGATTGTACTAGTGGTGGACTCAACGGACGCATCGGAATTGATGTTGCAGGAGGCTTGGGGCCAATTGATATTACTTGGTTTATTGAAGATCCTACAACCTTAACAGCTGCGACTAATCCAGGTTATCGTCCGCTTCCTGAATTTAACAATAGAACTTCATTAGACAATTTGGTTCCTGGGAATTATAAATTGATAATGAAGACTCTAAATCCTAGTGGTGAGGCTTGTAAAGCGAGTAGTAATTTCCTAACTAACGATTATTTATACTATGAAGAAGTTATTCTGGTAACACCTAACCGAGAGCTTTACATTATTGACGGTCCATTTGTAGATGAAGATCTTTGTGGTGGAACAGAGGGTAGATTAGTAGTAGATATTTTTGACAACAATAATGGAAACCTCAGTTTCTACTACGATGGTATTTTAATTCCACCAGCGGATGTAGTTCGTCTTGATGATCGTTCATGGTCTGTTGCAATAGTTAATGCAGTTGAGACTGCAGATTTTAAGATAGTAAATGAGGAGGGATGTTGGATTACTTCAGAAATTAGTAGAGGTATTGGAGAACCAAACTTTACGTATACTTCTCCAAATTTTGAAATTTCTGGCACCATCTTAGCTCGTGAAGAAATTACATTTGAGAACACATCAACCGATCCATATGTTACCTCAGAATGGATATTTGGAGACAATTCAACTCCTTTAATTGTTCAAACTTCTACAGTAAGTATTACTCCAGTTCGACATGCATATGGAATTTCAGGAACTTATTTTGCAACCCTGCGAATTTATAATTCAATTGGTTGTTCAGAGGAAGAAACTGTACCAATTTCAGTTGGAAAAGGATACAATATTATGGCTCCAAATGTGTTTACACCAAACAATGATGGTACAAATGATACTTTTAGAGCATTGTTTAGTGGGTTCAGCAACATGATCTTTACCATTTATGATTATCGTGGAAATGTTGTTTATAATGAATATGTTGAAGAGGATGATATAAATAATATTAAAGGACTTGAACTAAAGGGTTGGGATGGTTCCAATGCTCCTTATTCTCCTTACTACATTTATACAGCTTCAGGTATATTATTGGATGGAGAAACACAAATTGAGAAAAGTGGAACCTTTATTATTATAAAATAAATGAATAAAACAATATTAACATATCGTCTTTTGTTTATTGCATTTCTTTTTGGGACATTACTTCAAGCTCAAGAGGAATATATTGTAAATCATTCCAAATTCATGCAAAAATCCAATCCTAGTTATTTTGGGTTCAATAGTTTAAACAAAGTGGGAGTGTTATATAATTCTATGAAATTGAATGAGTATGATAGGATGGATAATAAGTATTTCTTTGGTTCATTGACTTTTCAAGATCAAGGTTTTAGTTTAGGTGTAGACATCAACTCCTTTAAAATTCAAACTACGGGGTTAACATCTAATTTAGCTAACTTAACCTATATTTATAAATTACAGTTTGACAATGACACTTATTTTTTACCTGCTGTAACTATAGGTTTTGGAAATTCAACTGTAAATCCTGAAAACCTAATTTTTGAAGATCAATTAAATACTTCAACAGGTTTTATAAATACTGAATCTATTGATAAATTAGCACCACAAATAAGTAATGTAAATTATTTTGATTTAGGAGCTTCATTTATCTTACATACCGACAAATATTTAGCAGGATTAACTTTTAAGCACTTAAATAAGCCTAACACATCTTATAACAAGGAAATTCCATATGAAAAACCGGTTCAAATTTCTCTTCAAGGAGCTTATGAATTTGATTTGAATCCCTATGAAAGAAGGTTTTTGCCCCGTTACTCATATTTATATGCTTATGGATCTTTCACAAAATTTGGAGATGCTTTGTTGATTTATCTTTCCCAAGATTTTCAATTAGGTGAATTTTCAATAGGATTGAGTCAACAGGCTGCATCTCTGAATTCCTTTGCACTTAATAATGTTGGAGTTTCTATTGGTTTGGCCATCGAGAATTTTGATTTTGGTCTGTTGTATAATTTTCCTTTCAAATCCCCAGGTGTTGTGTATTCTCCAAGTATTTTTGAATTATTTATCACTTTCGACTTTTCTATCTATAGGAGAAACAGAAGAGGACAATACAACCGTTTGCAGATTGATAACTACTACTAGATGTACTTATAATGAAGCGATTAATAAGTTTACATTTGTTAAAAGTTAATAATTTGTGTTAAATAAGAAGTAAAAACAGCAATTTGTTTATATCATTATTTAACCAAATTTTAACATACCTACTATTATGGAGTTCCCCAAACTTCGCTCACTTCTGTATGCTATATATTCACTATATCTATTAGGAAATTTTTCAGTTGGAATTAGTCAGCAAGCTTCAAAACTAAAGAGCTTTAACTTAACTAGTTTTGGGATTTCAGTGGGTTCATCTTTAGAAAATTTTGATTTTGGAATACAGTACAATGAACCGATCAAAGAGATCAATCAAGTATATGCTCCAAGTATATTGGAGTTATTGGTTACTTTTGATTTTTGTATTTACATAAGAAATAATCGAGGCACATAAAAGCGACTAGCTACAGATAATTACTAGTTTCTAAATATTTTGTTCGGAAAAACTACTGGACTTTCGATGCCGTTGGTACCTAAAGTTGCAATGCCAAAAAAGAAATTATCTATCACAATTCCTTCCAAAGTAATTTCGGACACATTACCTACGAACCGATAATGATCCCAAGTTGGAGAGGTAGTATCTCTCCAATAAATTTTGTATCCTTTTATGTTTTCTCCAGTTATTTTTTTCCACTTAAACTTAACAGATGCTTCAACAATTCCTCCAATTGAAAATTCGGAAACCGAGGGTGGGGCCCAGCCGATAGCTGCTAAATTAATAGCATTAACAGCAGTTAGCTTTTTTGCATATTCAAAATTAACGGCTTCTAAAACATCTCCATAATTAATTCCATTTTCAGTTCGAATATCCTGGTGCTGTTGGGTATAATTTTCATGGGCTTCCATAATTCGTATTCCGGCAAACCCCATATCATTAAAAGGTCTGTGGTGACCACCTCTTCCAAAACGATCGAGACGGTAAATCATTTTAGGATTCATCTCGGGCATATAGGACTGTACAGTTTTGTGAACATAGCGTGCAAGTTGTCTTGATATACCATCGACTTCACCACCATAGAAACGTCTGTTTTTTCGTTCTTTTTCTGTTTCTGTATTGGAAACGGGTTCCGAAAAAATTCGAAAAGTCCTGTTGTCAATTACTCCGTCTACTCCCTTGATGTTTCCAATCATATCATTGTTGAGAATACCAATAATTTCCCAACCTTTTTCTTTGGCATAAGAAGCAAGACCTTTTCCACCAAAAAGTCCTTGTTCCTCTCCAGATAAACCAGCATAAATAATACTATTTTCAAAAGTGTATTTAGATAAAACCCTTGCTGCTTCGATGGTTCCGGCCATTCCGCTAGCATTGTCATTTGCACCTGGCGAATCATCTGTGTAATTATTTGGGTCAGAAATTCTAGAATCAATGTCTCCACTCATGATGATAAAGCGGTTGGGATAACGACTCCCCTTCTGTATTGCAATAACGTTGTTGATCCACACATCTTTTACAATTCTTTGCCCATTGGTTTTCACATAATTCTTTTGATAACTCACTTCAATACACCCATTACAATTTGAAGCTATTTTTTGGAAACGATCAAAAATCCATCTTCGAGCAGCTCCTATTCCTCTACTTTCAGACAATGTATCGCTTAATGTGTGTCGTGTTCCAAAATTAGCCAATGCAGTGATATCCTGTTCAATTCGGCTTGACGAGACATCATCAATAATACGGTAAAAATCTTCCTCGGTTTGAGACTGAATGGGATTGCTATTACAAAACAGAATTAGCGTAAATACAATATTTAGAAAACTGATTTTTTTCATTTGAATTATTTAAGGTGCTATTAATGAAACCACCCAAATATAAAAAAACCCACAATTAGGATTGTAGGTTTTTTCAAAAAACAAAACAAAATATAATCTAAAATTAAAAAGGATATTTATTTTCTTCGATAACCTTAGCAGCAATACTTCTCCTCAGGTCAACGATATTTGGATAATTTTGATACTTTGTGTATTGCTTTAAGCCAGCAAGCATGCCTTTCAATTCTGCGCCTTCAGCAAAAGAAATGATAGCTTCCTTTCCTTTAGCATTGATTTTTTCAATTGCATCAAACAAATACAATTGAGACATTTCAATTTGATTCTTTTGAGAATCGATACTAAATCGAGCACAGTTTTTTTCCGTTCTAAGAATGGTGGATTCAGCAATGTAAATCTCTATTAGGATATCAGAAAGAGCAAGAATGATCTGTTGTTCAGCATCAAACTTTGGTCCAAATTTTTGAACTGCAGAACCTGTAATCATCATCAATACCTTTTTAAGATTTTTAATCAAATGTTTTTCTTCAGCCAAAAGTTCGTTTGAAATTTCAGCCTTTTGGATTCCTTGAACTAACTCTTGTCCAACAGCAGTAGCAGGTCCCATCAAGTCAATTTCCCCTTTGAATCCTTTTTTCAAAAGCATTCCGATCGAAAGTAACCGGTTGATTTCGTTGGTACCTTCATAAATCCGTCCAATTCGGGAATCACGCCATGCCATTTCCATGGGAGCATCTGCCGAAAAGCCCATCCCCCCAAATATTTGAATTCCTTCGTCGGTACAGTTTTGAGCTTTTTCTGAAACTGAAACCTTTAAAATTGAGCATTCTATTGCAAATTCCTCTACTCCTTTGAGTTCTGCCTCTTGATGTGAAAGACCACTATCTAAGAGTTGGTTAATTTTCTCTTCAATATTGTAAGCAGCTCTGTAGCTTGCCGATTCGCTTGCGTAAGTATTGGTTGCCATGTTGGCAAGCTTCAATTGTATCGCGCCAAACTGTGCAATGGGAGTTTTAAACTGAACGCGCTCAGTAGCATATTGAACCGCTAAAGTTGTAGTATTTCTTTGTGCTTCGAGGCAAGCTGCAGCAAGTTTAATACGACCTACATTAAGAGCATTCATTCCAATTTTGAAACCTTCTCCTCTTCCTGCAAGCATATTTTCAACAGGAACAACAGTTTCGTTAAAGAAAACTTGACGTGTAGAGGAAGCTTTGATACCAAGTTTTTTCTCCTCATCTCCTAGTGTAATACCATTTTCTAGATCCTTGGGGACGATAAAACCTGTAATGTTTCTATCATCTTCAATACGTGCAAAAACAATAAAGATATCTGCAAAACCTGCATTAGAGATCCACATTTTTTGACCCGTTATTTTGTAGTGTGTCCCGTCTTCAGACAAAACAGCTTTTGTTTTCCCAGAATTAGCATCTGACCCAGCACCTGGCTCAGTTAAGCAATAAGCCCCAAACCATTCTCCGGTAGCAAGTTTAGAAACATATTTTTGTTTTTGCTCTTCGTTTCCGTAAAGCGTTATGGGCATAGTACCAATTCCTGTGTGTGCCCCAAAAGCAGTAGAAAAAGATCCATTGGCTCCTGAAATGTAATCACACACAAGCATTGTTGATGTAAAGGGCATTCCCAAACCGTTGTATTCTTCTGGTACAGCTACTCCTAAGAAACCAAGATCACCAGCTTTGGACATCATGTCCCGAGTTAAATCATAATCTTTTTGTTCAAAACGTTCTCTGTTGGGGATAATATCTCGATTCACAAATTCTTGAACAGACTCTTTCATCATGAGTTGTTCTTCACTAAAATCTTCTGGAGTAAAAATGTTTTTTGCAAGTGTTTCTTTGACAACAAAGCCACCTCCTTGAGTTTTGATTTTTGTTTCTTCCATTTGGATTGATTTATTTAATATTTACTAATTCGTCTTTTTCTACTTTAGCTTTTATGAAATCGATTACTTCAAAAAAATGTTTCATCTTGACTTCATCGACATGATTTAAAATCGAATTGTTAAATTCAAGAACTGTTTTTTTGGAAAGATCTCTTTTTTCTTTTCCTTGTTCAGTTAGATAAATCAAAACACCACGACCATCATTTGGATTGGGTCTTCTTTCAATGTAACCTCGTTCTTCCATGGTGTTTAAAATTCTTGAAAGACTGGTAGGTTCCATTCCCATTTTGGGACCTAAGGCTGTTGATGGTGTCCCTTCTGGATCAATAGAAAGCAATATAAATCCCATGGTCATGGTTGAGTCGTACTCCATGGCTTTTTCGTTGTACATATTTGTAATTAACTGCCAAGTAGTCCTCAATGCATATTCTATTGTAACCTGCTTCACTCAATAATTTTTATCTGTATCAAAGATAGAAAAAAAATACTATGCACGCATAACTATGCACGCATAATTATGCGTGCATAGTATGTAGTTAAAAACAAACCCCTTATTATGAGGGGTTTAGTCTATTTATAAATTTTATCGAATAAAGCTTTGTACTTTTCTTTGACTACCTTTCTTTTAACTTTCATTGTAGGAGTGAGGTGCCCAAGTTCGATGCTCCACAACTCAGGGGTCAGTTCAAATTTCTTGACTTGTTCCCATTTTCCAAATGTTGGATTGTATTCATCGATATCTTTTTGGATGGCATCCCTTACCTCTTGACAAGAACAAATGGCTTCGTTTGAAGGATCAATGTTTAGGTTTTTATCTTCAATCCACGTAGCTATGTATTCAAAAGCAGGTTGAATAATTGCAGCAGGCATTTTTTGTCCTTCTCCTATGACCATAATTTGCTCAATAAAAAGAGACTGTTTCATTTTGTTTTCAATCAACTGAGGGGCAATGTATTTTCCACCAGAAGTTTTGAATAACTGTTTTTTTCGATCGGTTATTTTTAGAAAACCATCAGCATCGATCTCACCAATATCTCCTGTGTGGAAATATCCATTTTGGATAACTTCATCGGTTTTCTCTTTATCTTTGTAATACCCTTGCATTACGTTGGGTCCTTTACACAAGATTTCGCCATCTTCGGCAATTTTGATTTCTACACCTTCAATAGGTTTTCCAACACAGCCAAATTTTAGACCTCTGTTGTTGATGTCACTAACCGTAAGAACAGGTGATGTTTCGGTTAAACCATAACCTTCCGAAATGGTAATTCCGGCCGCACTAAAAACACGAGCTAAACGAGGTTGAAGTGCTGCACTTCCCGAACTTATCGTATGTAAGTTACCACCCAAGGCTGCTTTCCATTTTGAGAAAATAAGTTTTCGAGCAATTTTTAATTTCAATTCATAAACAAACCCGTTGGCTCCGTAGGGTTCATATTGAAGTCCTAGGTCAACTGCCCAATAAAACAGCTTTTTCTTAATTCCGTCTAACTCAGCTCCTCTTGCATAAATTTTATCGTAAACCTTTTCTAATAATCTGGGTACGGCAGTCATAAAGTAGGGTTTCACTTCTTGAAGATTCTCAGATATTTTTTCAATAGATTCCGCAAAATAAATCCCAATACCTTTGTAGTAATAGATGTAAAGAATTACACGCTCATAGATGTGGCAAACGGGTAAAAAGCTCAAAGCATGTGTTTTTCCAATTTCAAGGGGCAATCTCTTGGAACTTGAAAGCACATTGGTAACTATGTTGTTGTGATTAAGCATAACTCCTTTTGGAACTCCTGTTGTTCCCGAGGTGTAAATAATGGTAGCTAAATCCTCCGAATCAACAGCTGCTTTGGCAGCCTCAACCAATTCCTGTGTTTTTGAATCTTCTTCTTCACTCAAAAGAGAAGTCCAAGAGGTACAATTTGGAATAGAATCAAAAGAATAGACCTCTTTTAGCGTTGGAATATTTTTTCTAACCGTATTTAGTTTTTCCAGAATTTCAACATCAGAAATAAAGCAATATTGGCTTTCTGAGTGATTGAGTACATACTCGTATTCAGGTGCAGTAATTGTTGGATAAATAGGTACGGTAACAGCTCCAAGTTGTAAGATGCCCAAATCCATAATACACCATTCGGTTCTGTTGTTGGTAGATATCAAAGCGATCTTATCTCCTTTTTTAACTCCAAGTTTGATTAAGGAACGGCTTACTTGTTGTGCTTTTTGATAAAATTCTTCTGTGGAAAGGCTTTGCCATTCCCCATTGTATTTTGTAGTTACAGATTTTTCTAGTGGTGTTTTATTTCTTTGAATTTCAATAAATTCAAAAAGTTTAGTTGGTTTCATTTTAATAATTTAGTTAATAAATGTACCCAAATATTTTTGAACTATGAAAAGTGTGTACAAATCTAATCTAAGATTTGTGAAATTTATCCTAGGGGGCTAGCCATTTGTAAGCATTTTCGAAAGCCATTAGCCAGGGAGAAACTTCATCTTTTCTGCCTTCGGCATAATGTCCCCAATTCCATGGAAAAGTAGAACGCTCAAGGTGAGGCATCATAACCAAATGCCTTCCGTCTTTGTTACAAAGCATAGCAGTATTGTAGTCCGAACCGTTTGGATTTGCTGGGTAATCTGCATAGGTGTATTTCCCTGGAATTTGATAATTTGATTCTGCTTCTGGCAACGAGAATCTACCTTCTGCGTGAGCAGACCAAACCCCGAGTGTACTTCCTTCTAGGCCTTTGAGTAAAATAGAACTACTTTCATTGATCGTAACAGTCGAAAAGATACATTCAAACTTACCCGATTTGTTGTGAAGCATTTTAGGTTTTTCCGAATGGTTTGGGTTGATTAATCCCAGTTCAACAAAAAGCTGACATCCATTACATACCCCTAAGGAAAGGGTGTCGGGTCTTGCGAAAAAATTGTCCAGCGATTTTTTTGCTTTTTCATTGTATTTAAAAGCACCTGCCCATCCTTTTGCCGATCCCAACACATCAGAATTTGAAAAGCCTCCGACTGCGACAATAAAATTGAGGTCTTCTAAGGTTTCTCTTCCTTCGATAAGATCAGTCATATGAACATCTCGAACATCAAAACCAGCAAGTTGCATTGCATAGGCCATTTCTCTTTCAGAATTACTTCCTTTTTCGCGGATTACGGCTGCTTTAATTTTTGTTTTGGGAATAGCGTTTAGTTTTCCGCTAAAATCTTTTGGGAATTTAAATTGAAGTGGGAGCTGGTCTATGTTCTTTGATCGATCAGCCGAACATGATTTTTCAGTTTGTTCTGCATCTAAAAGGGCAGAGGTTTTATTCCATGTTTTACGTAATTGTTCTACCGAAAACTCAAAAGTGTTTGTATCGTTTTTTAGAGTAATTTTTAGATCATTACAAACGCTTCCTATTTTGTGGCAAATAATTTCTTTTGAATCAAAGTGTGCTGTCAGATCCTCGTTGGATTGAAGTAAGACTCCAATTTTTTCGGAAAACAAAACCCGAACAGGATCCTTTTCTCCAAGATTGCTAAGATCCAGATCAAGCCCGATATTGAGGCTGGGGAAACACAGCTCAAGAAGAGAGGTAATCAATCCTCCAGATCCGATATCATGACCAGAACTGATAGCTCCGTTTTGAATTAATTCTTGAATCTTATTGAATGCTTTTGCAAAGTATGAAGCATCTTTCACTGTTGGAGCTTGATTTCCTATTGCATTTTGTGTTTGCGCAAAAGATGAACCTCCAAGATGGAATTCATCTTGAGACATATCGAGGTAATAAAGATCGCCTCCAGATGATTTCAAAACTGGACTAATGATGTTGGTAACATCCTTACACTGAGCTGCTGCAGATATGATAACCGTTCCAGGTGCTTTTACCTCTTGATCCTTGTATTTTTGTTTCATTGAAAGAGAATCTTTTCCTGTTGGAATGTTGATTCCCAAGGCGATTGCAAATTCAGAACAAGCCTCAACAGCTTGGTACAGTCGTGCATCTTCTCCCGGATTATTGCAAGGCCACATCCAGTTTGCAGAAAGAGAAACAGATTTTAATCCATCTGCCAAAGGTGCCCAAACCAGATTTGAAAGAGATTCAGCAATTGCATTCACACTCCCTTTTTTAGGGTCAATAAGACCCGTCAGAGGTGAATGCCCTAATGAAGTTGCAATCCCATTTGTGCCAGTGTAATCCAGTGACATGACACCGCAATTACTCAAAGGCAACTGAAGTTCGCCAACACATTGCTGTTGAGCAACACGTCCTGTAACACATCGATCTACTTTATTTGTCAGCCAATCTTTACAGGCGACTGCCTCTATCTGCAAAACCTGATCTACATATTGGTTTAGGTCAGCTTGGATGTACTTTATTTCTTCATACAATACTTCAGCTGACTGATCGTTCATCAAAGTTTTTGGAGAGCTCCCAAAAAGGGCACTCAAATCCAAATCAATTGGAGTTTCATTTGATTTTTTAGAATGGAAAGAAAAATGTTTGTCATCTGTAACAACACCAACATCATAAAAGGGAGCCCGTTCTCGAGAGGCTATTTTTTCGAGAATATGAGCGTTTTTTTCGGACAAAATCAAACCCATACGTTCCTGAGACTCATTTCCAATAATTTCTTTTGCAGAAAGGGTTGGGTCTCCCAGTGGGAGTTTATCTATTTCAATTGCACCTCCTGTTTCTTCTACCAGTTCAGATAAGCAATTTAGATGACCACCAGCACCGTGATCGTGAATTGAAATGATGGGGTTATGAGCACTTTCAACCAAAGCTCGAATGGCATTAGCAACCCTTTTTTGCATTTCGGGATTTGAACGTTGAATGGCGTTGAGTTCTATGGAGTTTCCAAAGGCACCAGTATTTGCAGAGGAAACCGCTGCACCACCCATTCCAATTCTGTAATTATCGCCCCCAAGGATAATGATTCGATCTCCTTTTGAGGGAGTGTCTTTTTGTGCTTGATCTTTTTTCCCAAAACCAATTCCACCAGCCTGCATAATAACCTTATCGTATCCGAGCTTGTGTTCTCCCTCTTGATGTTCGAAAGTTAAAACAGAGCCAGCGATTAGCGGTTGGCCAAATTTATTTCCAAAATCAGAAGCTCCATTGGAGGCTTTGATTAAGATTTCGAGAGGAGTTTGATACAACCATTTGCGTTTTAGAAAACCTTTTTCCCAATTATTCTCTTTGGAAACTCGAGAATATGGAGTCATGTAAACTGCGGTACCCGCAAGAGGTAAAGATCCTTTTCCACCGGCAAGGCGGTCTCGAATTTCACCACCCGAACCTGTTGCGGCTCCGTTGAAAGGCTCTACAGTAGTCGGAAAATTATGTGTTTCTGCTTTCAGGGAAAGTACACTTTCTATTGATTTTTTTTCATAAGAACTTGGCTCATCTCCTTTTTTGGGAGCAAACTGTTCAATAACTGGACCTTCAATAAACGCCACATTATCTTTGTAGGCAGAAACAATCGTATTTGGGTTTTGTTTGGATGTTTCTTTGATCATTTGAAAAAGACTTTGATCTTTTTCTTTTTGATCAATCACAAAAGTGCCATTAAAAATTTTATGCCTACAGTGTTCCGAATTTACCTGAGAAAATCCAAAAACTTCAGAATCGGTTAGTTGACGTTTCAATTGTTTTGATAGTGCTTCCAGATAATCAACTTCTTCCTCATTCAGAGCCAAGCCCTCTGTGGTATTAAATTCGGCAATATCATCAATAAGGTTTACTTTTTCTGGAGTTATTTCGGTTTTGAATATGTGATCATCTAAAGCCTTAAAATTTTGAACCAGCATGTAGTCAATTGCATTTGTTTTGGCTTCGGGAGTGTATTTTTCGATTCTAGAAATACCTTCGATACCCATGTTTTGTGTAATCTCAACCGCATTGGTGCTCCAGGGAGTAATCATTGTAGCTCGTGGCCCAAAAAAATTTCCAGTAAGGTCTTTGGAGTCAATTGTAGGAAGGTCACCAAACAACCATTGTAACTTTTGTTTTTCTTCAGCGGAAAGGCTTTTTTCTGTTTCAACTGCAAAAATATCTTCTTGCGGTAAGCCAAAAAAGTGGATCATAGATAGTGTGTATTTCTAAGGTGTAAATTTACGACATTTTTACACAAGAGACCTCTACAAATCAACTGCTTTTTTGAGCAGTTTCCCCAATCTTATTCACAAAAATTTCGGACCAAACGTGCAGCATAAAAACCGTCAAATTTAGTTTTGTGAGCATACAATATTTCTTCTTTTTCTAGGCGAAAATCTGCTCCCTCTGTTTGTTTTAAAAACCATTCGATTTGTCTTTGGTTTTCACTGGCTAGTGTAGAACAGGTTGCGTAGATTAGTTTTCCGCCTTCTTTCACCCATTTGGATTGCTCTAAAAGTATTTTTCGTTGGAGGTTTATGACCTCCAAAATACTGTCATGGGTTAGTTTCCATTTCAATTCGGGATTTCGCTTTAAAGTACCTAGACCACTACACGGAGCATCAATCAAAACCCGATCGGCCCACTTAGTTAAAGATTCTTTGTACTCAGCATCACCGACCCAATTGTTTTTGATGCATTTGACTTTATTTCTTCGGGCTCGCTTGGATAATTCTTTGATTTTATTTCTTTCGATGTCCAGTGCAATAATATTACCCTTATTTCGCATTAAGGAAGCTAAATGTAGGGTTTTCCCACCAGCTCCTGCGCATCCATCAATTACGTTCATTCCCGGTTTTACCTCTGTAAAAGGAGCTATTTTTTGTGAATTTGCATCTTGAATCTCGAAAAATCCCTTTAGGTACAAAGGGTTTTTCCGAAGATTTTTTCGGACGTTCATTAGTAAAGCGTCATCATATCCTTTAATGAATTGGGTCTCAATTTGATATTTATCAAGTAATTCTTGTTGCAGTTTTTTGGGTGAGATCACAATTCTATTCACTCTGAGGATTAGTTTTGCTTCCAAGTTTAGGGCTTCAAGTTCGTCATCCCATTTTTCAGAAAGTTCTTCTTTACCTCTTTCGTAGAGCCAATTTGGAATGGATTTGTAAATTTCAGAAGTAACCTTCTCTTTTTGATTGGCTCTTATCAAATTCACATCTAGGGTAGCGAATTCATCCCAGTCTGGGAGTTTTAAACTGTTGAGAACCAACCAAGTTCCTAAAAGATTCCACAGTTGTGGTACATCGGTCAAATTTTTGTCAGTCCCCGATAAAAAGCAATAGTAATTTTTCCATCTTATGATTTCATAAGTTGCTTGATGAACACTGTTGCGGTCTCGTGCTCCCCATTTGGGATTAGCAAGATTTAACTTTTCTAAAACTCGAGTAGCTCTTCCGTTTTTGTAAAAAATGTTTGATAGCGCATCAACGATGCCCTGCGCCGTATTCCGATGTAATTTTTTCATTAGAATGCGAATTTACGCCAGACAACCGAGCTTCATCCATTTTAGGGGATGTTTTTTTTGTTTCTTGATTGATGAACCATTTTCCGATGAAATTTTTCTTCAGCAATATGGATTTTTAAAACCTTTTTTGCAGTTAATTTAGTTTTTAAAGTTTCGCTAAATTTTTGGTAGAGAATCTCTTTTTGGCTTTTAAAATAACTGATAGAGTCCAAGGTTTCAGAAGCCTCTGCTTCACTAAGGTCATCAATTTTCTTGTAGGTATTGTGGCGAATTTTCTTCATCTTTTTGTAATACCTTTTTCGCATTTCTGTTTCGTATTGATCGTATGCACGCCATACAAAAGCTTCTTCTTCTGTGGTCAAATCTACTTGTTCAAGAATAGAATTAATTTTCAATGATTTTAATCGTTCGTAGCTCATTTGCTTTTTTTTATCCTGTCCCCAAACAGATGAGCTTAGGATTAAGCATAGTAAACAGGTTATTGAATATTTAATCTTCATAGTCTTCATAAATTAGATAGAAATTTTGATCATAAGCTTGTTGTAATTCAAAAATTGTTTCCGATTCCAAGTTTTCAAAAGCAATTGTTTCAAATTCAAAACCTTCAGAAAGGTTCATGTCAAGTAATTCAAAAGTTGTTAGCGGACTTTGTTGCTCCTCGAAGTATCGATCTAGAGCTGCATCAGTGTTTAGCTCTGGAGTTGAACGGTTTATTGAAAATAGGATTAGTAAACAGGCTGCAATTGTTGCTGTGTAAGGAATCAATTGAATTACTTTTATTTTTGATTTTTCGGATGCAATTTTAAGTAAATCCTTTTCAGAATTCTTAAAATAATCTTCGGGGACTTCAAAATTAGATTTAACCTCTGAGATCAATTTCAAGTTTTCCTGAAATTCTTCTTTCTCCCGAAAGTAATTTTTGGGAATTTTGAATCCGTGCGGTATTTTATTCTCCTTGAAGTTCATTTTTTATTTTTTTTACAGCGTGATGGTAGGATGCTTTTAGGCCACCAACACTAGTTTCAAGTATTTCTGATATTTCTTCATATTTCAATTCTTCGTAATATTTGAGGTTAAAAACCAAACGTTGTTTTTGGGGGAGTTTGGCAATAGCTTGTTGAAGTTTTAGAGCCATTTCGTCTCCATCAAAATACACGTCGGCATGGAGTTGATTGATCAGATAATCGTTGTATTCGCTGATCGAATACCCCATTTTTTTTGACCTCTCTTTTATGAAGCTCAAAGATTCATTGGTTGCAATTCGGTACATCCAACTAAAAAGCTTGCTTTCTCCTCTAAATTTTTTAATGTTTTTAAAAATCTTTACATAGGTGTTTTGGAGGACGTCATCTGCATCTTGGTGGTCAAAAACAATTTTACGAATATGCCAATACAAAGGTTGTTGAAATTCTTTCACCAATGCGTTGAAACCCTCTTCTTGTGTCTTTGGGTTTTTTAGTGCATCTACCAAAAGAGAATGATCTTCCAATGCTTTTTATTTTAATTTGGACTCTAAAAGTATGAAATAGTTTAAATCGTTTTACTTTTCCATTGAGGGGATGACAATCAATTGCACTCTTAAAGATTTTTTTCCCACTCGATAAAGCTCTCAAATAAGGGGTTCCAGAAGAAAATTAGAAGAATTACAATTACACAAAACAAGTACGCAATTGAAATAATGAGGTCCTTATTATCTTTCATTTGATTCAAATTGTGAGATCTATTTTTGGAGTTAGATTGACTGCATTTCAACTAACTTTTTATAGGTACTTTCGTTGTCAATCAATTCTTTATGGGTTCCAATTTCAATAATTTCCCCATCTTGCATCACTACAATTTTATCGGCTTTTTGAATGGTTGAAAGACGATGAGCTATGACCAAAGAAGTTCGATTACTCATCAAATTTTCTAAAGCCTCCTGAACTAATTTTTCAGATTCTGTATCCAATGCAGATGTTGCCTCATCAAGAACCATGATGGGTGGATTTTTGAGAACTGCTCGGGCAATAGAAAGTCTTTGCTTTTGACCGCCAGACAATTTATTTCCTTGATCTCCAATATTGGTTTCATATCCTTGAGGGAGATTCAAAATAAAGGAGTGCGCATTGGCTATTTTTGCAGCCTCTACAACTTCTTTATCTGTTGCTTTTGGATTTCCTACTCGTAAATTGTTTTGAACGGTATCATTAAACAAAATGGAGTCTTGAGTTACAATTCCAATCAGTTTTCTCAACGAATGTGTTTTTATTTTCTTTAGGTCATGTCCATCAATGGAAACGGATCCTTGTTGCACGTCATAAAAACGATTCAACAAATTGGCAACTGTTGTTTTACCACTCCCAGATTGTCCAACAAGTGCAATGGTTTCTCCTTTTTTTAGGGTCAGAGAAAATTGATCCAAAACAAGTTTAGCGTCGTATTTGAAGCCAATATTATTAAAATGAATCTCTTGATTGAAGTCTTTGATGTTTTTAGCGTCTGGCTGATCTACAAGTTCGTTGGGAGCATCTAAAACTTCTAAAACCCGTTCTGCAGCAGCATTTCCTTTTTTTATTGCGTAAGAGGCTTTGCTGATTGCTTTTGCTGGAGTCAGGATGTTGTATGCCAAAGTCATGAAAGCTAAAAAAACAGTTCCACTCAGAGTTTCTTCAATCAAAACCATCGATCCTCCAAACCACAACAAGCCTCCGATAACCCCAATCCCCATAAATTCACTTAAAGGAGATGCCAGATTTTGTCGGTTCAGAAGTTTGTTGGAAAAGCCAAAAAATTGAGCAGTTGAACGAAAGAATTTTGTGGTAAATAATTTCTCTGCATTAAATGCTTTGATGATGTTCAATCCCCCCAGAGACTCTTCTACTATGGATAGAAACTCACCCTGTTCTTGCTGAACATTTTGAGAGTATTTTTTAAGGGTTTTACCAATTAAAGATATGATAATTCCAGAAATAGGGATGAATGTTAGTACAAAGATGGATAATTTGACATTCAAGCTAAACATCACTGCTAGAGTAAAAATTATGGTAAAAGGTTCTCTTACAATCAACTCCATAATGGATAGGAAAGAGTGCTGAATTTCTAGTACATCTGAAGTAATTCGGGCAAGAGTATCTCCTTTTTTCTTTTCTGTGAAATAGGATACCGGTTGAGATAATATTTTAACATACAATGAATTTCGAAGGTCTTTCAGAATACCATTTTGCAAAAAGGTAATGAAAAACATAGCCAGATAATTGAATAAATTTTTCAGGAAAAACAAAACTAAAATCAGAGCAATTGCAAATATCAAGGCAGCAAGTGGATCTTTTTCTAAAGTTTCTCCAATTTTAAAATTTATGAAGTCTGTAACATAGGCTTTTAGATTGGTAATGCCCTTGTAAACAGGTTTTGCATCAACTTTTGGGGTTTTTCCAAATAATACATTGAGCATGGGTATTAGGGCTACAAAAGAAAGTGCACTAAAAAGAGCATAGAGTGCATTGAAGATGATATTCAAAAACGCAAATCGTTTGTAGGGAATAGCGAAGAGCAATATTTTTTTAAAGGATTTCATTTAGATGCTCAGGCTTTGAATTAGTTTTTTGCATTTGATTTCCATCATTCTTTTTGAATCGGAATAATTCTCTTTCGTTTGAAATGTTGTGTTTACGCTAAAGTAAAATTTTATTTTGGGTTCTGTGCCACTTGGACGAACAGCAATTTGAGAATTGTCTTCCAAAATAAAACGGATGAGGTTAGATTTTTCATAATTCAAGGCTTCTTTAGACCCATCGGCAAGGATACTGAATTGCTTTTCAAAGTCATCAATTTTTTTTACTCCAAACCCTGCAATTGATTTGGGTGGATTGGCTCTAAAGTCATGCATTATTTTTTGAATTTCTTTAAATCCAGATTTTCCCGTTTTGGTCAGCGAGACAAGTTCCTCGTGATAAAGTCCAAAGAGTTGATACGCTTCGATGAGGTACTCATAAAACGAACTTCCTTTACTTTTTTGAACCGCAGCAATTTCAGCCGCGAGCAGAGCAGAGGTAATGGCATCTTTGTCGCGTACCTGATCTCCAACCATGTATCCAAAACTTTCTTCACCACCACAAATAAAAGTTTGATCAGGGAAATCTTCAATCATTTTGGCAATCCATTTAAAACCCGTAAGCCCCAACTTACATTCAACTCCAAAATGATCCGCCATTTTCTGAATTATTGGAGACGAAACTACTGTTGAGCCAATAAAGTATTTGGCAGATAAAGTTTCTGGATGATTTTCTAATAAGTAGCGGGTCAGAACGATCATGGTTTGATTGCCGTTTAGCTTTTCAAAAGAGCCATATATATCTCGAACGGCAATACCAAATCGATCTGCATCAGGGTCAGTCCCGATAAGAATGTCAGCGTTTAGTTCTTTAGCTTTTTTTAAACCGAGTTCAAATGCTTTTGGATCTTCGGGATTTGGGGATTGTACCGTTGGAAAATCTCCGTCTGGGGTTTCCTGTTCTTTTACACTGTGAAATTGAGAAAAACCAGCCGTTTTGAATACAATAGGCATTAAGGTTATTGCTGTTCCATGAAGTGAGGTAAAAACGATGGAAAAAGCATCTTTTACCTTTTGAGGACTTTTACTTATTTCAATTGCTTCTTTACAAAACGCTTCATCAATTTCCCTGTCGATCGCATGTATTTTTGATTCATCAGCACCAAAGCAAACTTCGTCATAAGCTGTTTGTTCGATGAGTTGTATGATGTTTAGATCATTAGGAGGAACTATTTGTCCACCATCTTTCCAATAAACTTTGTATCCATTGTACTCTGGAGGATTGTGCGAGGCGGTCAATACAATGCCACAATGTGCATTTAGATGACGTACAGCAAAAGATAATTCTGGGGTGGGTCTGAGGTCTGAAAAAAGAAATACTTCAATGTTATTAGCCGAAAAAATATCCGCAACCGTTTTTGCAAGGGTTTTGCTGTTGTGACGGCAGTCGTAAGCAATTACAACTTTTATTTTTTCTGAGGGAAATTCTTTTTTTAGGTATTTGGAGAGACCCTGTGTGCTTTTGCCTAAAGTGTATTTGTTTATTCGGTTTGTACCCACACCCATAATTCCACGCATGCCTCCAGTTCCAAATTCTAAATTTTTGTAAAAGGCATCTTCTAGTTCCAAAGGATTTTTGAAAAGCTCAGCAACTTTTTTTTGTGTTTCAACGTCAAAAGCAGGTTGTAACCATGAGGCTGCTATGTCTTTTAAATCCTTCAACATTTTTTCAATTTTTTCTTAATGGTGTAGCGTTGGCTGTTTTTTTGTTGTCCGATCCACAGTTCGCCCAGAAAACCAGCTACAAAAAATTGAGTTCCCAAAACCATAGTAGTCAGAGCAATGTAAAACTCAGGCAATTGAGCAATTAAACGACCACCTGGGTTGAGTAATAATTTATCAATTCCCAAGTAGACAGCCACGCCAAAACCAATTAAAAACATAAGGGAACCCCAAAAACCAAAAAAATGCATGGGACGTTTTCCAAATTTATTTAAAAAACGAAGAGTAAGTAGATCAAGAAATCCGTTCACAAAACGAGTCCAACCGAATTTAGTAACCCCGTATTTGCGAGCCTGATGCTGAACAATTTGCTCTCCTATTTTGGTAAATCCAGCATGAGCGGCCAAAACGGGAATGTATCGATGCATTTCACCAAACACTTCAATGGTTTTGATGACCTCACTTTTGTATGCTTTTATCCCGCAGTTAAAATCGTGTAAATAAATCCCAGAACTACGCCTAGCTGCCCAGTTGAATAACTTCGAAGGAATATTTTTTAGGAACAAAGAGTCGTATCGTTTCTTTTTCCAGCCCGAAATTAAGTCTAGATTTTCTTTTTGTATTCGGTGGTACAAATTGGGAATTTCACTGGGTGCATCTTGTAGATCTGCATCTAAAGTTACGACAACCGATCCTTTTGCCTCTGCAAACCCAGCGTGGAGCGCTTGTGATTTCCCAAAGTTTTTCGAAAAACGAAGCCCATGAGTGTTGCTGTGGGATTGATGTAATTTTTCGATTACTTCCCATGAATTGTCTGTACTTCCGTCATCGATAAACAGAATCTCAAAACTCAGAGAAGTTGGAGTCAATTCGTCGAGAATCCACTGATGTAATTCAGTTAGCGATTCTGCTTCGTTTAGAAGCGGGATGATGATGGATAAATTCATAGCTCGTATTGCTTTGCAAAGCTACAAAATTATCAGCTTATTCTGGTCGATTACGCTTGAGGATAAGCCCTGTGATTAGGGAAAATATTAATCCAAAAAAGAGGCTAAAGATCAAAATAAAACTACTAGTAATGACAGGACCAGTAAATTTTTCTTGCATGGATTTTACCTGATCAATCATTTCTTCACTTGCTTCTGGATTTTGATCCATGAATTGATTCATCCCCATTTCAAGCGCTTTATTCATCATTTCAGGATCAAGAATATTGGATAAAATAAGGAAATACACAACGCCCATGACACCACTAATTACTGACGTTCCTAACCCTATTTTTATTCCTTGACCCAAAGACATGAATCCTTCATTGTCTTTTCGATAAGCGAATTGGGCAACCCCAATAACACTGATGCTAATTAAAGAATTAACTACATTAACACTAGTTTCTTGTTGATAGTGCATATCAAAGAAAAAGAGCATCAATCCAAACACCACCGAGATACCACCCAGCAAACTTCCGTATGTTAGGATGTACTTTTTAATTTCAAGATTTTGGTTTTCCATAAGGATGTAATATTTTTGTTTATTATTGTTGGTTAAATTTAGAAAAAACAATTACATTTGCACACGTTTTAAAAATAATTTTATGAAAGCAGGCATACACCCAGATAATTACAGACTCGTAGCTTTTAAAGATATGTCTAACGATGATGTCTTTTTAACCAAGTCAACGGTCAACACCAAAGAGACACTAGAAGTAGATGGTGTTGAGTATCCTCTTGTAAAACTTGAGATTTCAAGAACATCACACCCTTTCTACACCGGGAAATCCAAATTGGTGGACACAGCGGGTAGAATTGATAAGTTTAAAAACAAATACTCTAAGTTTAAGAAGTAAATCAAATATCCATATTTTGGTAAGCTGTCTAGTGTTCTAGACAGCTTTTTTTTTGTTTTTTTTGATAGGATCAAGTCTTCAAAAACTATTAAATTTGCATCAAATTCCTCAATACCCTAGCGGGTTAAAAAAAGCTTATGTCACAACAAATAAACCCCATTCTTTTTGATGGTCCTGAACGCACAGATTTGCTTCCATTTACCTATGTTAGACCTGTTGCAGAACTGAGGATTGGAATTGATACCCTGAAAGAAAAATGGGAAGCTTTTCTCAATCAAAATTGTTCCTATGCTACCCAAGATTATTTGTCTTCAAAATACCCCATACATACTGCTGAACTCAATTATTTTATCAATGCAAGTTATGTTCCAACACAAGCTTTAACCGATCAAATCGAAAAACTAGAACCGAATCAAGTTTTGGTTTTTGATAATAACCCTGTTGTTTTTTGTACAGAAAAAAAAGAATTGCCAAAGAATACGGCTGATTTTTTTATCGTTGAGTTAATATCTAAACCTACTCATATCAAAATAAGTTCTGATTTATTTTCAAAAAATGCAGCTGTTCTTGAACAGGACTTTGAACGATTTACTCATGGCAAAAAAAATGAAGTTTTGGAGGAGGGTAATAATCGCTTTATTCATCCCGAACGAATTTTTATTGAGACAGGAGCACAGCTTTCTTGCGCCATCCTCAATGCAACTGATGGGCCGATTTATGTTGGAAAAAACACCCAAGTTATGGAAGGTTCCATGCTTCGTGGTCCAATTGCTTTGTGTGATGAGGTTATCGTAAAAATGGGAGCAAAGATTTATGGAGGAACAACTATTGGTCCTGGCTCGAAGGTAGGAGGGGAGCTGAATAATGTTTTGTTTCTTGGAAATTCTAATAAAGGACATGATGGGTTTCTTGGAAATGCGGTAATTGGTCAGTGGTGTAACATTGGCTCAGCCACAGATGCTTCTAACCTAAAAAACAACTACAGTAAGGTTCGGATATGGAATTACACCTCTGAAAATTTCGCGAAAAGTGAATTGCAGTTTTGTGGGCTTCTCATGGGAGATTACAGTCGTTGCGGAATTCATTCCATGTTCAATACAGCAACTGTAATTGGTGTCAATTCTAATGTTTTTGGAACAGGATTCCCAAGAACCTTTATCCCCAGTTTTAGTTATGGCGGAGCACAGGGCTTTCAAACCTATGCTTTTTCAAAGGCAATGGAATCAAATCGTATGATGATGGATCGAAAAGACGAGTCACTTTCTGAATTGGATTTGGAAATTCTCAAGGCAGTTTTTGAGCAATCATCGGTTTGGAGAAGAGATTCCTAAGCCTAGTTTTTTTGAACGTGTTTGAGGTTCAATAAATTGATGGCATTCATTTCTAATCCGCTGATGTTTTTTCTTGTAAACCGAATGGCTTGATCATAGTACAAAGGAATTACAGGGTATGTTGACATCAACAACTCATCCATTTTTTTGTAGGAAATAATTCGTTTTTCTGGGTCAGAAATTTTCATGGTTTCTGCATAAAGTTTGTCAAAATCAGCCTCAGAAAAGTGGGTGTAATTGGGTCCTTTTGGACTGAAATTCTCTGAATAAAATAAAGATAAATAGTTTTCGGCATCTGGGTAATCTGCAATCCAACTGGCTCGGAACGCTTCCAGATTCCCCGAACTTTTGGCTTGTCTTAGTGTAGCCGTTGGCATGAGTTCAATTGTAACATCAATGCCAATATTTTGATAAGCTCTCTGAAGATATTCACAAATATCAAGGTAATTTACATCTGTAGCCAGTCGAATTTTTGGGTTCTCACCTTTTTCTTTTGTGTATTCTTGAACCAATTCCTGTGCCAAAGCTGGATTGTATTCATTGAAAATTTTATTTCCATGCCCTGGAAGTCCTTTGGGTATGAATCCCTGAAAAGCAGGGAATCCAACGGTATTCCTGAGAAAAAGAATCATTTTTTCTCGATCAAAACCAATATTCATTGCTTTTCTTATTTTTTGTGATTTTAAAGCCTTGTTGTTGGCATCTAAATAAAAGCCAATGTATTCTGTATTCAAATAAGGCCCCTTTTCCATTTTTATGTTTTGGCGATGTTTTTCTTGAAGTTCTCCCAAAGGAGTTAGTAAATCGTCTTTGTAGGAGGTGTCTAATGAATTTAAAAAATCAAATTTCCCTTGTATAAACATCATAAATTCACTTTGAATATTGGGCAAAAAACTGATGGCAATCGCCTCCAGATAGGGGAGTTGTTCTCCGCTTTTGTTGCGTTCAAAATAGAGATCGTTTTTGCGGAGTACTAATTTTACATCTTCCTCCCACTTTTTAAATTGAAAAGGGCCTGTTCCAATGGGATTAGATCGAAAGTCATCCTTAAAAAAGGCAACTCCTTCTTTGGGAACAACAGCACAGTACCTCATGGTTAGTAAACCCAAAAATGCAGGGAAAGGTTGTTTCAATTCGATTTTTAAAACATGCGTATTTGGGGCGTAATAATTTTTGACATTTTGGAGTACCCAACCTCCTGGTGAGCCCGTCTTTTCGTCTTTTAGGCGATTAAAACTATAAACAAAGTCTTCTGCCGTAACCGTTCTCGTTTCTTTTGAACCAAAAACTTTTGATTTATGAAAATTAACATCGTCACGTAGCTCAAAGGTGTAAACTGTTCCGTCTTCGTTTATCTGCCATGATTTTGCAATCTCGGGACGTATTTGTAGCGAATCATCCAATTGAACTAAACCATTGAATATTTGTTGGATCGGCCATATGTTTTGGGGATTCCGAGCAAAAGCGGGGTCGAGAGAAGTAATGTTTCTAAATTCGTTGTATCTAAAAACAGTATTGTCATGGATTTTAATTTCTGATTGACAGCCTACAACCAGAAGCCCCAAAAACAGAATGAATTTTGAAAATAATAGCTTGTGTAAATTGATGTTGAACTTGAAAATCAAAGTAGTATATTTGTCCCAAAATTAAACTTTTTTAGATACATCTTGGAATCATTAATTACCAATAAGGCTGTTGAAGTCAAAAAAACAACCGTTGCTTTCCATACCCTAGGATGTAAACTTAATTTTTCTGAGACGGCATCCATAGCCAGAGATTTCTCGGAAGAACATTACATAAGGGTGCCTTTTGAGTCTGTGGCAGATGTTTATGTGATCAATACCTGTTCGGTAACCGAAAATGCAGACAAACGGTTCAAAGCTCTGGTGGCAAAGGTATTACGCCAAAATCCTGAAGCATTTGTGGCTGCTATTGGTTGTTATGCTCAATTGCAACCCGAAGCTTTGGCTGAGGTTACTGGCGTAGATTTGGTGTTGGGAGCTTCAGAGAAATTTAAGTTAACACAATATCTAAATGACCTCACCAAAAAAGAGACTGGGGTTGTTCATTCTTGTAAAATTGATACGGTAACCCAATACACAAGCAGTTTTTCTACAAGTGAACGTACGCGAGCTTTTTTGAAAGTTCAAGACGGTTGTGATTACAAATGTACTTATTGTACTATTCCTTTGGCAAGGGGTATTTCTAGAAGTGATGCCCTAGAAAATGTATTGGCCAATGCAAAAAAAATTGCTGCACAAGATATCAAAGAAATTGTTTTGACAGGAGTTAATATTGGGGATTTTGGGAAAGGAGAATTTGGAACCAAAAAGCATCAACACACTTTTTTTGATCTAGTCAAAGCCTTAGATGAAGTCGAAGGAATTAATCGGATTCGAATTTCTTCTATTGAACCCAATTTACTGAAAGATGAAACCATCTCGTTTGTAGGACAAAGCAATTCTTTTGTTCCTCATTTCCATGTACCTCTGCAAAGCGGTAGCGATCAGATTTTGAAACGGATGCGACGACGATATTTAACTCAGTTGTACAAAGATCGGGTAAGAGCCATCAAGGAAATTATGCCCAGCGCCTGTATTGGTGTAGATGTAATTGTTGGTTTTCCTGGAGAAACTGACGAAGAATTTTTGAAAACCTACAGGTTTTTGGCCGATCTAGACATCTCGTATTTACATGTTTTTTCATATTCTGAACGCCCCAATACTGAGGCCTCAGAGATGACTGGAGTAGTGCCACAACACATCCGATCAAAACGGAGTAAAATGCTTAGAGGACTATCCGTAAAAAAAAGGCATCATTTTTATGAATCCCAGTTAGGATCAGAGCGAGTTGTTCTTTTTGAGGCAGAAAACAAAAAAGGATACATTACCGGTTTTACCGATAACTACATCAAAGTAAGAATGCCTTGGGATCCCAGTCTAATCAATACCCTTCACAAAGCTAGCTTGGAACATATTGATGAAGAGGGATACGTTCGTATCAATTTATAATTTTATTCCTACAGGTAAAAGTTCTTTGTAACGCTTGTTTTTTCTTAAAAAAATAGCAATATCTGGACTGGTTGGAACGACTCTCAATTTTTTTTCGGCAACAGAGTCAAGAACTGTTTTGATGAATTCATCTTTGAAGGTTGCCGTATCAATTTCTTCGGGAACGATCAACTTGGTCAGGAAAATTTTTCGTTCTTGTTCTGCATATTCAATGCGCGCCATGGATCCGTTTACAACAACTTCAAATTGACGTAAAAATTCATTATTTTCGAGGATTAGTTGACTCATAGTGATAGATTAAGTTATGATCAAAATATTACCAAACATTGTTTTTGACATTCAATAAGTCTTAAAAAGATGTTTATTGAACAATCATCTTAGGAAATGGTGTACAAAGATACGAATTATTTGTCAAATAAGTTATGAAACAACCACAATCGGAAAAGGAGACAAAAAAGAGAGGCTTGTATTTGATGCCAGGAATGGCAGCAAGTCCACGAATATTTGAGTTTATTGATTTATCAGAATCCTTTGATGTTGTTCATTTGTCCTGGATTGCTCCAGAATTTGAAGAACCTATCGAAGATTACGCACTGCGAATGTGCGAACGTGTTCATCATCAAAACCCCATTTTGCTGGGTGTTTCTTTTGGTGGAATTTTGGTTCAAGAAATGGCAAAGCACATCCATTGCGATAAAGTTGTAATTGTTTCGAGTGTCAAATCCAAAAAGGAATTGTCCTTATCAATGAAGGTGTCACAAAAAACGAATGCACACAAAATGTTGCCCACCCAATGGATTAAAAACCTAGAAAGTCTAGCCCTTTTTGTTTTTGGGAGTTCAGTGGAGCGCAAGATAGGGTTGTACCAAAAGTACTTGTCCGAACGAGATCCAAATTATCTGAATTGGGCAATTCATACTCTAGTAAATTGGAAACAAAAAAACTTCGATCCTGAGTTAATACATATCCATGGAGACAAAGACACTGTTTTTCCTTTTAAGAATATCATAAAAACTCATTATCTTCATAAATTGACTGACGGGACACATGCAATGATATTGGTACAAAACCAGTGGTTCAATTCGGAGTTACCCAAAATAATTACCTAAATTTAACTGAAATGAAAAATAAAAATAAAATTACAATAGGCTTTATTTTACTGATAGGAGCATTAATTCTTATCAGTAATAATATTGTAGTAGGCACTGCTTTTATGACCTATGGTCTCGAAGAACCTTCTAAAGTTTATGCACTTCATATTGCTGAAGAATACACTTTTGCTGGAGAAAATGTAGTCATGGACGATGATGACCTTCGTCAACGCATGGACAAGGAACTTTTGGTAAATACCTATTGGCAGTCCAATATGATGTTGATGATTAAAAGGAGTAATCAATATTTCCCATTAATTGAGCGCATTCTAAAAGAAGAAGGAGTACCCGATGACTTCAAATATTTGGCCGTAGTAGAAAGTGGCTTAGAGAATGTAATTTCTCCCGCTGGAGCCAAAGGATTTTGGCAAATAATGAGATCCACTGGAAAAGAAATGGGACTTGAAGTAAATTCAAATGTTGATGAGCGCTATCACCTAGAACTGTCAACCCGAGTTGCATGTGCTTATTTGAAAAAGGCAAAAAAGAAATTAGGCTCTTGGACATTGGCTGCTGCTTCATACAACAGAGGGATTACGGGAATAAAAAAATTACTCGAAAAACAACAGGTAGAAAACTACTTCGATTTACTGCTTAAAACAGAAACCAAAAGATACGTTTTTAGAATCTTGGCAATGAAAGAAATCCTTTCAAACCCCAATCAATACGGATTTGTTTATGATGATAGAGATCTTTACGAAGAGTTGAAGTCAAAAAAAATACCAGTAGATACTGCAATAACCAATATTGCAGCTTTTGCAAAGACGATGGGGATAAACTACAAACAAATGAAAATCCACAATCCTTGGTTGTTAGAAAATTATTTGAACAACAAATCTCGAAAGCAATACTACATAGCCTTACCAGATTCAGCTGAAATCGAACCTTAGATTCTTTTCATTTGTTGCTTCATTTCTTTGATTTGTGCCGTCAACATTCCTTGACTGTCTAGTTTTTTGGCTTTATTTAGTAAAAGAGTAGCCTCTCTTTTTCTTCGTTTTTGCATGTAAATCCCAGCAAGACTCAAATTAGCCATTGCCAAATCGGTATCCATTGACATTCCCAACTCAATTGCTTTCTTAAAATATTTTTCTGCCTTGGTCAGATTCGTCTGTGAAAGAATTATTCCATGTAGGTAGTTAAAATAGCCTTGTTGTTTGACCACCAAATTCTGCTCTGGGTTGGATATCCGATTCAACCATTTTAGGGTACCCTCAAAATTTTGTTTCCTCAGTTGAAAGAAAGCCAAAAGAATAAACTCGTTTTTGTAATAGAGTAAAATAAACATTCCACAAATCAACAGAAGGAAAATACCGTTTCCAACAGCACCTTCATAAAATTGATAGACACTAAATGCAAAAGTGAAAAAAGCAAGGATGAGTTTTATTATCTTAGGAAACATGATTTTTATTTTCGCCAAAGTTAATAAAAACTAATCATTATGGTGGAAGAATTAAAGAAGAACAGTTTGCATTTTATCTATTTTTTGATTCCAAAAAAAAAAGAGGTATTGCTCATAAGATGAATGCAAATTCTAGCCAAAACAACAAGGATTTTTTTAGTTTAAAAGCAGTTTTTTTTTCAAAGGGAATATGATTTGCTAACGACAGGAGTTTTTAGACAAAATAAATACTTATTTAAATAAGTATATTCGAATTTCGTTTTACATTCCAATTTACCGTTTGGGAATGTATGAGATTTTGAAGGGATTGGTTTGAAAAATTTGAAGCTTTACGGGTCAAAATTATCTGACCGAAATTCTTTTGAATAATATTTTATTGTTTTTAAAAAACGCTTGTCTAAAATAAAACTTATCGTATATTTGCACACGCTTTGAAAAGCAAGACACAAGTCTTTATTCAAACTTACATTTTATGAAAAGAACATTTCAACCCTCGAAGAGAAAGAGAAGAAACAAGCACGGATTTCGTGAGCGTATGGCATCTGTAAACGGACGTAAAGTTTTAGCAAGCCGCAGAGCAAAGGGACGTAAAAAAATATCCGTATCTTGCGAGCCAAGACATAAAAAATAATGAATCAAAACATTAAAATTTGAAGGTGTTACTTTTTTAAGTAACACCTTTTTTTATTAATAAAATTTAACTTTCACCGCCAATGCCTAAGCAACAACAACTTAAGACAGTACTGATCATCGGATCAGGACCAATCATTATCGGTCAAGCTTGTGAATTTGATTATGCTGGAACACAAGCCTTGCGATCGTTAAGAGAGGATGGTATTACTACTGTATTGATCAACTCCAATCCAGCAACGATCATGACTGATCCAACTATGGCTGATCATGTTTATCTTAAACCTTTGACCACAAAATCAATTATCGAGGTTTTGAAAAAGCACGATATTGATGCTGTACTTCCAACAATGGGAGGACAAACCGCATTGAATTTGTGTATTGAAGCTGATGAAAAAGGTATTTGGAAAGATTACGATGTTGAACTCATTGGAGTGGATATCGACGCAATCAACATCACCGAAGATCGAGAGCAGTTCAAACAACTGTTAAGACAAATAGACATTCCAGTTGCCGAGGCAGAAACGGCTACTTCTTTTTTGAAAGGAAAAGAAATTGCTCAAAAATTTGGTTTCCCTTTGGTTATTCGTCCTTCGTTTACTCTTGGAGGAACAGGAGCATCATTTGTTCACAACGCTGAAGAATTTGACGAACTGCTAACTCGAGGGCTCGAAGCCTCCCCAATACATGAAGTTTTGATTGATAAGGCTTTGTTGGGTTGGAAAGAGTATGAGTTGGAATTGTTGAGAGACAAAAACGATAATGTTGTAATCATTTGTACTATTGAAAATATGGATCCTATGGGGATTCATACAGGAGACTCTATTACTGTTGCACCAGCAATGACCTTATCCGATACAACTTATCAACGAATGCGTGATATGGCCATCAAAATGATGCGAAGCATCGGAGATTTTGCTGGAGGGTGTAATGTTCAGTTTGCGGTTAGTCCTGATGAAAACGAGGATATTGTTGCCATCGAAATCAACCCGCGCGTATCCCGATCTTCAGCATTGGCATCAAAAGCAACGGGATATCCGATTGCAAAAGTAGCTTCCAAGTTGGCGATAGGGTACACTTTAGATGAATTAGAAAATCAGATAACCAAATCAACTTCGGCTCTTTTTGAACCTGCGGTTGACTATGTAATTGTAAAAATACCTCGTTGGAACTTCGATAAATTTGAAGGTTCTGATCGTGTACTGGGACTTCAGATGAAATCTGTAGGAGAAGTTATGGGAATTGGGAGATCGTTCCAAGAGGCATTGCACAAGGCTACACAGTCTTTGGAGATCAAAAGAAACGGTTTGGGTGCCGATGGAAAAGGGTACAACGATTACGACCAAATCATTTCGAAGCTTACCAATGCCAGTTGGGATCGTGTTTTCGTGATTTATGATGCTATTCAAATGGGAATACCGTTGAGTAGAATTCATGAAATCACCAAAATAGACTTATGGTTTCTTCGCCAATACGAAGAGCTGTTTACTTTAGAAAAAGAAATTTCTAATTACTCAATTGATACCATCGAAAAAGCTCTGCTATTAGAGGCAAAGCAGAAAGGATTTGCGGATCGTCAAATTGCACATATGCTTGACTGTATGGAGAGTGAGGTTTACAAATGTCGCTCGAAAATGGGAATTCAGAGGGTTTACAAATTGGTAGATACTTGTGCTGCAGAATTTGCTGCTCAAACTCCTTATTACTATTCTACTTTTGAAGAAAAAATGCAGCTCAACAATGAAGAACCTTTCAGCGATAACGAAAGTGTGGTTTCTGATCGAAAGAAAATCGTAGTTCTGGGTTCTGGACCTAACCGAATTGGTCAAGGAATCGAGTTTGATTATTGTTGTGTTCACGGAGTTTTAGCGGCTTCCGAATGCGGTTATGAGACCATTATGATTAACTGTAACCCAGAAACGGTATCTACTGATTTTGATGTTGCGGATAAATTGTATTTCGAACCAGTATTTTGGGAACACATTTATGACATCATTCAACACGAAAAACCTGAGGGTGTAATTGTTCAGCTTGGAGGTCAAACCGCCTTGAAGTTAGCTGAGAAGCTTGAACGTTATGGCATAAAAATTATTGGAACTAGCTTCCAAGCCCTTGATTTGGCAGAAGATCGCGGTAGTTTTTCTACACTTTTAAAACAAAATAACATTCCTTATCCCGATTTTGGAGTTGCCGAAAATGCCGATGAGGCTCTGGCTTTGGCTGACGAATTGGACTTTCCGATTTTGGTTCGTCCTTCCTATGTGTTGGGAGGGCAAGGAATGAAAATTGTAATCAATAAAGAAGAGTTGGAAGCCCATGTGGTGGACTTGCTGCGTAAAATTCCAAACAACAAACTTCTTTTGGATCATTATCTAGATGGCGCTATTGAAGCAGAAGCTGATGCAATTTGTGATGGAGAAGATGTTTACATTATCGGAATAATGGAGCATATTGAACCTTGTGGAATTCATTCTGGGGACTCCAACGCAACTCTTCCCGTATTCAATTTGGGAGAATATGTTTTACAGCAGATCAAAGATCATACGGTTAAGATTGCTAGAGAATTAAAAACAGTTGGACTCATCAATATTCAGTTTGCAGTAAAAAACGATAAAGTATTTATCATTGAGGCCAACCCAAGAGCTTCAAGAACAGTTCCTTTTATTGCAAAAGCATACAAAGAACCTTATGCGAATTATGCTACTAAGGTGATGTTGGGAGAGAAAAAAATAAAAGATTTCGACTTTAATCCAGAGTTAGAGGGTTATGCAATAAAACAACCTGTATTTTCATTCAACAAATTTCCAAATGTAAATAAGCAGCTTGGACCCGAGATGAAAAGTACTGGAGAAAGTATTCTCTTTATCGATAGCTTAAAAGACGATGAGTTTTATGATCTTTATGCAAGACGTAAAATGTATCTTACCAAATAAGTTATTTTAGATACAAATATTAAACTGTTTTTGTTTGGGGTCAAAAAGAACGGTTTCTTTGGGAAACATGTTTTCAAATACTCCTTTTTCAATTAACTCATCAGGGCTTCCATATTCCCATTGATTGTTCAGTAAAAGAATAATTTGATCACAGATTTGGATTGTGGTGTTGAGGTAATGGCTCGAAAAAACTACTGTTTTCCCCTCTTTTCTAACAATTTGTTTGATTTCTTGAAACAATAGGGATTTGTTAAAAAGGTCGAGATGGGAACTGGGTTCATCTAAAAAAATAAGTGGAGTTTGTTGTGCGAGTGCTCGTGCCAATAATATTTTTTGAACTTCTCCGTCACTCATGGTCTTGAGCATTTGATCAGCCAATTGTTCTATGTTCAATTGCTTTATGATTTGTGAGACAATTTCACGGTCTTCTGGGGTTTGTTTTCCTCTCCAATTGGTATGAGGTTGTCTTCCCAATTGAATGAGTTCTTTCCCTATCAGATCACCATTGAATTTTCTTTCTGTCAAAACAATACTCAAGCATTTGGCTCGCTGCTGTGGAGTCATTTCGTGAACTGTTTTCCCAAGGACTTGGACATTTCCAGATAGGGGTTTTTGGAACCCCGCAAGGGTTTTGATCAGTGTACTTTTTCCAATTCCATTTCTTCCCAAGATTCCTACTAAACTTCCTTTTTTGATTTCGAGTTGTAGCTCAGTTGAAATTTCTTTTGAAACCCCATTTTTAGCATATCCTGTTGTAAGTTTATTGAGCGTAATCATACCTTAACCTTTTTGTCTTAAAATGAGTAATATGATTAAAGGAGCTCCAATTAAAGAGGTAATTCCATTGATTGGAAGTACATAGGCACTTCCCGGGATTTGTGCGATTGAGTCACAAATCAATAGTAAAAGTGCTCCCCCAAGAAATACAGCAGGTAAAACGATTTTATGATCTCGGGTTGAGGAAATCAGTAGACGAATTAAATGCGGTGCTGCTAAACCAATAAATCCAATAGGTCCTACAAAAGCAGTAGTTGCTCCTGCCAAGATACTGCTGGATAAGATTAGTAAATAGCGATTTTTTTGAAGTGAAACTCCGAGCGATCGCGCATAGTTTTCTCCCAGAAGTAGGCTGTTGAGGTTTTTGATAGAATACACTGCAATACTTAGCCCTATCAAAAGAATAAAGCTTAAAATTTTAAGTTCTGAGGTGTTTATGTTGCCCAAGCTTCCGAAGGACCAGAATACGTATTTTTGAAGGGCTTCTTTACTCCCGAAAAACATTAGAATGTTGACAATTGCGGCTGTTAAACTTCCAAACATGAGTCCTAATATTAAAAGAGAAGTGCTGTTGTTGAGTCGTGCTGTGGCAATTAAAATTAAACAAAAAACCAAAAAGCTCCCTAAAGTTGCTGCGATCATTATCGACCATCTCAATCCAACTTCACTAAAAACAAACCAGCTACTAAGCCAGCTGCTTCCCATAAGGAGCAGTGCAACTCCAAGACTTGCACCAGAACTAATGCCAAGAACATAAGGTCCCGCTAGAGGGTTTTTAAAATAAGTTTGCATTACCAAACCACAAACTCCAAGGCTTCCACCTGTGAGCATGGCAGTTATGGCTTTTGGAATTCGATAATCCAAAAGAATGTATTCAAATGTGGGTTTTGTGGTTGGGTATCCCAATGTGATTTTGATGGCTTCCCAAAGTGGGATGTTTACAGATCCCAAGCTCAAATTGAATACCAAGCACAAAAAAAGCATTCCAATTAGGAAAGAAAAAAAACCTTTGTACTTGCTCAGTTCAGTCATTTAATGGTAAAAAATACGTTGGTATGTAATCGGGTTCTAAATTTGGGTAAAGATGATGAATAATGTCTTTTAAAACAAGATCGGGATGACAGGCGCCAGATTCAAAAAAAATAATTCCCCCTTTACTACCTTTTGATCGTGCATAGGTAAATATTTTTCTTTTTTGAGTGGCTTCGAATTTTGAGTAAAGTGCATGCTCTGCTGTTAGGATGGAGTAGGAGGTGTGTTGTCCTGGAGCAAACCAATAGTTGGCATCTTTTCCTTTTTCTAAGACCACTTCGATACTCAAAGCTAGACTTCCTGTTTGGTTGTTATCCCTCCAAAGGTAATTGGTATTGGCGTCTTCAAAGAGTTTTGCTAAATAGCTATTTCCGCCAGGAAGATACCATGCGTCTTGATAAATAGCTCCAGCAATTAGGGTAGGTTTGCTTTTTATTTTTAAAGTACTTTTTTTTGCTTCCAGATATTTTTTTTCAGTATTATCAAAAAACTCAAAAGCTTCTTTTTCTTTATCTAACAATAATCCAAAGACTTTGATCCATTCAGCTCGACCAAGAGGATTTTGTTCATTCCATTCTCCGATAAAAGCAGTAGGTATACCCATACGATTAAATCGTTTTAGAGAATTGTCTATTTGGTCTACTCCAAAACTTAGGAGGATGTCTGGATCAACTTCTAGAATGCGTTCCACATTTAATTGTTGACTCATTCCTACGTCAACAACTTTACCAGCATCAATTTTTTTTCTGATTTGTACTGACGATATGTAGTCTGTTTGAGGAAAACCAACCAGGTTTTCAGTGGCGTTTAGCTCCTCGAGAAAGGCGAGGTGAGTTGTCGAAGTAGCAACAATTCGTTTTACAGGAGTACGAATGATTCCATCATAATTTAGGGTTGACGGGATTTTTGCTTCTTCTGAAATTATGAGGTATCGAAATATTTTTGATGAGCCCGGCAGGGTGTTTTTGAGTGAAAGGATTTTGTGGTCGTTTTTGTTTTCGATTGAGAAGCCTTGGGCATACCGAGTTGAATTTGTGGAATTGATTTTGGTTGAAGTTTGAGAACAACCGATGAGTAATAAACCGAGGATCAAAAGGGTATTAATTCTTTTCACAGCATCAAAATTACAGTTAATTTTTAGTTTCAAGATTATGGATTGATTTTAATTTTTTTATTAAAAAAATACACTAGTTTTGTTGAGTAAAATGGTTCTCGAATTTGTTTCGAGATTAAAAGGGAATTTGGTTAAAATCCAAAACTGTTCCCGCAACTGTAAACTTTAGCCTCTTTCAGAGGTTTTATTAATGCTTCGCCACTGTTCATAGAATGGGAAGGTCATTAAGCAAAGTAAGTCAGGATACCTGCCTTTTTACAATGTTTTAAAATCTTCGGGATAAAGATTTTAATCATTTATTTTTTGTTTATCCTTTTAATCTATTTACTATGCAACCTAAACTTAGTTTATGTGGCGTTTTGTTGCTACAAGTGTTTTTCAGTTTTTCACAAGAGGAATCAACAACTGTTTCAGAAACTTTTTTAGAAGAGGTAGTCGTTGTTGACTCCCGCTTCGAAATTAAACGTTCTCAGTCCGGAAAAACGGTTATTAAAATCTCTGAAAAAGAGGTGAAAAATTTTAGAGGACGAAGCCTTTCTGAGTTACTTCAAACTTATGGAGGAATTATTGTTACAGGAAATCGTTCCGCAGCTGGACAGAATTTGGGACTTTCTATCCGAGGGGGTAGAAATAATCAGGTTTTGATCTTGATTGACGGGGTTCGTGTTTCGGATCCTTCAAGGATTGAGAATGACTTTGATCTCAATTTTTTAAACCTTGCCGACATTGTTTCTATCGAAATAGTTAAAGGGGCAGCAAGCACACTTTATGGGAGTTCTGCGTCTACTGGTGTGGTCAACATTATCACGAAAAAATCGAATAAGGAACTCAAAATCAATTTGGGAACTGTTTTTGGGAATCAAAATGCTCCAAAAACTTCTTTTGATAATTTTAGTTATCTAAGCAATTTCGGAACTTTTTCGGGAGAAAAAAATAAGTTTCAATACAAATTTAACATTGCTAATCAGCGTATCGATGGTTTGAGCTCAGTTAAAGTTGGAACAGAGGTGGATGAATTTTCCCGATCTAATTTTGGACTTCAATTGGGAAGAGATGGTAAAAGTTTTGATTGGAATATGATCTACAGTAAAGATCACATTGTGTCGGACTATGATAACGGATTTCCAGTTGAGGATGCCGATTTTGTTTTTACAACAGATTTAGAGCGATTTTCTTGGAGTTCAACCTATTCTCATCAATACGGAAGTATTCAGGCAGTCGTTGGGCTTCAAAATACCGATCGAAAATATGAGAGCAGTTATCCAAGCTCCTCTGAAGCTACAAATTTAGCTGTTGACGTATTTAATAAATTTATTTTTAAAGATCGTTTTTATTCAATTTTGGGATATGCGCATCAACGTTCTTCTTTTGAAGGGGTTCCTTCCAATTCACAAAACGATATGTATTTCAATTTGGTTTATTTATCTCCAGAGGGAATCAATTTTAATGTAGGATCGCGTCTAAACAATCATCAGGTTTATGGAACTCATCTAACCTACAATATCAACCCAAGTTATTCATTTCTTCTTTCCAATGAAGACCGACTCAAAATACTTTTTTCTCTAAGTTCTGCATTCATTCCTCCCAGTTTGTATCAACTTTATGATTCGTTTTCGGGAAACAACGATTTAGAACCCGAGGAAAACACCACTCTGGAGTTTGGTTTTGAGTGGAGTAATAACGATTATGCACGAGCATCGCTTTTGGTTTTTAAAAGAACAGAAGATCCCACTCTGATTTACGATTATGCTACTTACAAATATGGTAATTCAAACAAACGTATTTCGTACAGTGGTTTGGAGTTTGACTATAAAAATAAGCTTTTTGATGCTGTTGATATTCGATTGAATTACACCTACAACGAAAAAACAAAAGGGAATTTAATTAACTTACCTAAACAAGTTTTTGGAACGGTTTTGGATTATGATTTGAATCGTTCTACTCATTTGAACAGTAGTTTTCAGCATGTTGGAACCCGATCAAGTTTGAGTGGTGCTAAATTAGATGCTTACACCTTGGTAGATTTTAAGATCGATCACATCTTTAGTAATCATCAATTATCTGCATTTTTTATTTTATTAAATGTTTTCGACACAGAGTTTGTTGAAATTGAAAATTACAGTACGCAGGGACGAAGTTTCAGGCTAGGAGTGAACATTAGTTTTTAATTAATCCATTTAATTTATTTTGAGGAAACTCTATGATCATGCTGTTGTTTGATTCAAAGTCTGGATCAGTCATAGGTTGTAAAATTTTTCCTCTTGGAATACTGTATTTACGAGAGGCATTGATCTGACTCAATGCTAAAGCAAGAAGGGGTTCATCGGATGAGCCCAATGTACCCAAATTTGTACTTCTTTCTTTAAGAACAACATCGGGTGTAAGACCATTTCCATAATCGGTAAAATCAGAACTATTTGCTGATTTAAGTACAATGGGCTGCATGGCATAGGTGTGATTTGGATTTTTTACTCTATTATTTAAATCGACGTAATCGTAAAGCGTAATTGAAGCTACATTTTTACCATAAGTGGTATCACCAATCTGGACTACATTAATGTATGGTGCAAGTCCATTTATCAAGAGCTCTGATGCCGATGCACTCCGACCACTGGTAAGTACATAAATGTTGTTCAAATTTAGAGAAGGTAGGGTAACCCCATCAGTAGTCGTGGATACAAAGTAATTGTTCAATTCATAATCGTCATAATCATTTGAATTGTTGTTTATTTTTTCGAAATAAGCCAAAAGTTTGGAGTTCCAAACTTCTTTTGAGAAAATTTCACCAGTAAATTGACCTGTAATCATACTTGCAAGATAGATACAGGTCTGTACAGATCCCCCACCATTGTATCTCAAATCCAAGACTAATTCGGTTACGTTTTCTGCGGTAAATTCCGAAAAGGTATCGATTAATTCCTGATTAAATCCACTCAAAAATTTGTTGTACATGAGGTAAGCTACTTTTCGACCTCCCTCGTCTAAAATAATATTTTTATGAATAGGGTTTTCTTGAAAGTTTTCAATCTTATCCAAAGTAACAGATTCACCCGAACTGTTGAATGAATCTGAGGCTGTGTTGTGGTCTGCTAAATTCACGGTGTAGCTAGTTGAATCCCCATACAGTAAGTTTACATAGTTAGAAGAATTGAGATCTTGACCATCCACGGCGGTTATTAAATCTCCACGTTCAATTCCTTTTTGGGCAGCGTCAGACTCAGGAAGAACATAGGTAACAACAGCTACTAGTTCGTCACATCCACTACACTGGCGAGTAACATAGAATTTCATTCCGTTGGAAGATGAAATTCCAGCAAGTTGATTTTCAAGGTTAACGTAGTTGTCATCAATCCAGCTGAAACGATCTTCGGGATGTTTTAAACTATCAAAAAAATCAGCGGGGTCTTCAATTTCTTCTAAATAACGGAGGTATTCGGCAGCATTATCTTTTTTTGAGTCGGCCAGATTTTCAACATCCTCTTGCCAAAAGTAATATTGGTTTAGTTCAGTCCAAATAAAATCATGGACTTCTACATCTGTATTTGATCCTAAATCCACTTCATTATCATCTCGATCATTTTTTGAACAGTTTGTCAATAATGTAAAAATCACGAGCAAACAATATGGGGTAATATTTTTCATACTTTGGTTAAAGTTTTTTTAAATGTATTAAAATTTGTGGAACTCATCAGAAATAATAGGAACACTTTAAAATTTATTTTTATACTTTTAAAAAAAATCATTCCAAATGAAAAGAATAAATTTTTTTCTCACATTTTTACTGTGTTCAACATTTCTTTCTGCACAAGATATTTTTGATGCGTATCAAAAAGATCCCGCTGCGTCTTATGTTAGTGTAAGTCCTAAAATGTTTGAAATGTTAGGAAAGCTCAGTATCAATACTGATGACCCCAAATTGAATGGTTTTATTGAGATGGTTCAAAGCATGAAGCACTTCAAGGTATTGACTACCAAAAGCCTATCAATTGCAGGAAAAATGCAGACTTGGTTGGCAAATCAATTGGATACAAACGAGTTGGAAACCGTATTGAATCTATCTGAACGAGATGTTGAAGTTCAATTTTGCGTGATTTATGGGGAGGAAGAATCTAAAGTAGACCAGTTGGTCATGTTTGTTAAGGGTGCTCAAAAATATGCAGATCAAGAAGGGCTTGATGTTTCCAATCTGGATTTTATTCTTTTGTCTATTGAGGGAGATATTGACTTGGATCAAGTTGCTACTCTTACCGAAATTGTGGATATTCCTGGGGGTAATTTCCTAAAAAAAATGAATTAGATTCCGGTGTAATTGAATGGAGAAATCTTTTTTAATTCAGCCTTAATTTTAGTGTCAATTTCAAGTCCATTGATAAAAGTGTGGAGAGACTCTTGGCTAATTTCTTGATTTGTTCGAGTTAGCCCTTTGAGTGCTTCGTAAGGATTTGGGTATCCTTCACGTCTCAAGATGGTTTGGATTGCTTCTGCAACTACCGCCCAGTTTGAACTTAAGTCTTCTTCAATTTTCTGGGGATTCAATAGAAGTTTGTTCAATCCTTTTTGGGTTGATTGAAAAGCAATCATAGTATGGCCAAAAGGAACTCCAATATTTCTCAAAACAGTACTGTCTGTGAGGTCTCTTTGAAGCCTAGATACGGGTAGCTTGCTAGCAAAATATTCGAAAAGTGCATTGGCAATGCCTAAATTTCCTTCTGAATTTTCGAAGTCAATAGGGTTTACTTTATGGGGCATTGCAGATGAACCAATTTCTCCTTCAAGAATTTTTTGTTTAAAATAATCCATAGAAATGTAAGTCCAAAAATCTCGATCCAAATCTATGATTATGTTGTTGATTCTTTTGAGTCCGTCACATAAAGCTGCGAAATAATCGTAATGTTCTATTTGGGTTGTAGGGTAGGAGTGATGTAGCCCTAAACTGTCTTCGACAAAATGAGTTCCAAAATTTTTCCAATTCGTTTCTGGGTATGCAATATGGTGTGCATTGAAATTCCCTGTTGCTCCACCAAATTTAGCGGCGTGGGGTATGGCGAGTAAATTTTTTGTTTGATGTTCCAAACGATTAATAAATACATCAATTTCTTTTCCTAGACGAGTTGGAGAGGCTGGCTGTCCGTGTGTTCGAGCCAAAAGGGAAACTTCTTTGTGTTCTTCGGCCAGAGCTTTTAACACTTCAACCAAGCTTTCTAATTCCGGTAAATAGACTTTTTCAAGGGCTTCTTTGATGGATAGTGGAATAGCAGTGTTGTTGATATCCTGAGAAGTTAAGCCAAAGTGGATAAACTCTTTGTATTCTTGTAATTGAAGTTTGTCAAATTCTTTTTTTATGAAATACTCAACGGCTTTTACGTCGTGGTTAGTTGTTTTTTCAATTTCCTTAATTTCTAGAGCATCATCTGCCGAAAAATGCTGATAAATAGAACGTAATTCCTCGAACAGAGATGGATTAAATGATTTTAGTTGAGGCAAGGGAAGCTCACATAGCGCAATGAAGTATTCTATTTCAACCCGAACTCGGTATTTGATTAGCGCTTCTTCTGAAAAGAAGTGGGAAAGGTTTTTGGTCTTTCCTCTGTAGCGACCATCTACAGGAGAAATTGCATTTAGCGTGTTGAGTTTCATAAGTTGAAATTAGAAGGCAAAGATACGGTTCTTCCGTTAAATAGAAATCAAAAAGGCGTGATTTGTCTCAGGATTGATTTAAATGCAGCAGAGCTGTTTGGTAGTTCTTTTTGGATGTATGCTTTCAATTCTGGTACGATCCACTCTTGGTGATTTTTGAAATAAACCAGGGTTTTGATTACAAATACTTTTGGGGCTACTTTTTTAGCTTCCACTAAGGTGTCGAAACAGTTCTCGATAATTAGGTCTATTGTTTTTGAATTCATCCGCTCTCTTTTTTGGGCTATTTTACAGTGGTGTTATAAAAGTTTTGCAAATGGACGTCGTTTGCTTTCGTGGGTTTGATGTTTAAATGCTTTTATGAATTCCTCAAAATAGGAAACAAAACTAATGTACTTTTCCTTCAGAACTAATCGTTCTGGTACCCAGGAGGCAACAATATTTTCTCTGTTTTGTTCTATTGAATATGCGAGTTCAAGCAGGTCTTCGAATAATTTCGGGTGCATTTTGATAAGTTTAACCCCCTTTTCTCGATCTTCTATTGAGGCATAATAGCTAAGCAAACCTTCCTTAAGATTTGGAGTTTTCATTTCATTAGAGTTGTAGGACCTTAAATTCTTCGTAACATCCGCTAATGGCTTCCAAAATCTGTAAATCGTTTGCTTCTTTGATAAATGCTTTGGAGTAATTGCAGTTTCGTAAGATCTCTTCGAGATTGACTCGATTGATTCCCAGAAGTTGAATCAATACTTCTCGGTCAAATTTTGATGCTAACAAGTTTTTGATCTCATCATCAGCCCTCATTTTTTTGAGTTTTCTCATCTGAGCTGGGTTTTTACCAAAGAGATTGTACAAAAAATCAGCTGGATTGAAAAGTGCTCCAACGGCTTTGGCTATTGAAGATCTATTTCTGTTTCCAGCTTCATAACCTCCAGAGGGAAGTCCCTGAATGTTGTATCTGCCGGCTGGATTTAGGGGTACATTTTTAACATCAATATCTAAATATCCCGTAAGTTGATAAGGTCGTAAAACAACTTCTTCTAGGGCAAAGGCTAAGACAGTTAACTTAAATTTTGGATTTTCAAATTTTAACATGTCTTCGGTAACAGCAACTTTGAAAGGCTTGAACCCTAAATAAGAGAAATAAAGCGTGTCTTTTGCCCTAGCTTCAATTTCAAAAACACCTTGACCATTAGAAGTGGTCCCTACAATTGTATTGAGGTTGAGTACATGAACCCCGTTCATAGGAATTTCTGTGATCTCATTTTCTACAATCCCTTTGAGAATTAAACGCTCATTTTCTTGTGCAAGAACAGCACTTGAGTAAAGTGCTAATAGGGTGAAAATTAATCTGTAAAATTTGATGCTCATAAAACAAAAGTAGCAAGAAAAAGGTTTTGCTTTCTGTAAATACTTTAATTTATTAGAAAATTAAAGTATTTAAGCTCTTGACCTACGACCAAATCCTCCAGGTTTCTTCCCTTTGGTACCGTAATTTGATTTTGAGCCAGAGTTTGATCTTCTAGAAGAAGATTCATTGCGACTTTTGTTTTTGTGATCCGGATTGTTGTCAAAACTTCGGCGTTTGCTTTTGTCATAACCTCCTCCAGAATCTCTAGTTCCCCTGAGTTTCTTTTTTGATCCACCAGAGCTTCCATCTTTACTGTAGCTAAGTCTTTTACCTCCACCGTTGCCTCTTCCGCCTCTACCTCTTGGCCCTTTTTCTGAAACTTCAACATTGATGTAACGTCCATCAAGTTGAAAATCAGTGAATTTTTCTAAAACTTTTTCTCTAAAGCTGTTGTGAGTATTGAAAAAAGAAAAACTTTCCATCACATCAACATGAAAGACGTCGTCTTTTCCTATTTCTAGAGTTTCTTTTAGAAAGTCTTTAAGGTTTGCCCAATTGTAATTATCGCGTTCTCCTACATTGATAAAGTAGCGGGTTGTATCTTTTTTGTTGTGTTTTACACCTTCCGAGGGATTGTCTTCAAATTTGCTGTTGAGGTCTTTAGCTTTTTTGTAATAATTGTGAAAGCGAGCAAACTCGACTGATACCAGTCGTTGGATAAGCTCCTCTTTGGTTAAGTCATTTAGTTCTGCTTCCACTTTTGGGAGGTAATTAAAAATTTCCTCGTTTACTTCTGTGTTTTTTATCTTTTGTGCTAAAGAGTACAATTGAGTTTCACAAATTTCTATCCCCGTGGGAATCTTTTTTAATTCAATTTTTGCTTGAATAATCTTCTCTATTGATCGGATTTTACGTGATTCACTTTGGGTAACAATTATCATGGAAACCCCTTGATTTCCGGCACGACCGGTTCGTCCACTTCTGTGTGTGTAGGTTTCTATCTCGTCAGGTAATTGATAGTTAATCACATGAGTCACATTGTCAACGTCAATTCCACGGGCAGCTACATCTGTGGCAACCAACATTTGAATTTGTTTGTTGCGGAATGACTTCATTACCATGTCTCTTTGGTTTTGGCTTAAGTCACCGTGTAGTGCACCTGCACTGTATCCGTCTTCAATAAGTTTTTCGGCTACATTTTGTGTGTCTCGTTTGGTTCTACAAAAAATTACGGAAAAAATATCGGGGTGTGCATCTGCAAGACGCCTTAGTGCTGGGTAGCGATCTCTTCCGCTTACTTTGTAATATTCATGGCTTACATTTTTTGTTCCTGCATTTCTTGAACCCACAGTAATTTCCTCTGGGTTGTACATGAATTTTTTTGCGATTACAGAAACTTCTTTTGGCATGGTTGCCGAAAAAAGCCAAGTACTCTTATCGTCAGGAGTGTGTGAAAGAATTTCGGTGATGTCTTCAAAGAAACCCATGTTGAGCATTTCATCAGCTTCGTCTAAAACACAGTATTCAATTTTTGATACATTAACGAGTTTTCTGCGAATCATATCTTGCATACGACCTGGAGTAGCGACTAAAATTTGCGCTCCTTTTTTTACTGCTTTAGCTTGATCGGTAATACTTGCACCGCCGTAAATAGCGACTACATTTACACCTTTCATGTGCTTAGAATAGTTTTTGAGTTCTTGGGTTATTTGCAAACAGAGTTCTCGAGTGGGAGATAGAATTAGCCCTTGTGTAGTTCTACTTTTAATATCTATTTTTTGGAGCATTGGAAAACCAAACGCTGCAGTTTTTCCTGTCCCTGTTTGTGCCAAAGAAACAATATCGGTTTCTTTTTCAAGGAGAATGGGAATTGCTTTTTCTTGAACTTCGGATGGGTGTTCAAATCCCATGTCTTCTACAGCCTGTAACAAGGCTTCGTTTAGACCAAGGTCGTGAAATGTTGTCATTGCCGCAAAGGTACTGTTAATTATCGAGTAAATGTTTTTTATTTAATCTTTAAATTTTCACCCTTTGAGACTGTATTTAAGTTGTTTAAAAAAATGGTAAATGCTTTTGCTCGATGGCTGATTCTATTTTTAACCTCCTTACCTAACTCGGCAAAGGTTTTTGAGTGACCCTCTGGTATGAAAATTGGATCATAACCAAATCCACCTGTGCCTCTTTTTTCATGAATTATGCTGCCTCTAATTTTGCCTTCACAAAGAAATTCTTTTCCATTAATATTCGCTGCAATTACTGTTCTGAATTGTGCGTTTTTTTCTTTTTTATCAAAAAGATTTCCCCAAACTTTTTCAATGTTTTTTTCATTGTTTTTTTCTGATCCAGCATATCGAGCCGAATACACTCCAGGAGCTCCGTCAAGAGCATCAACTTCTAATCCTGAATCATCTGCAAAGCAGTCGTATCCGTATTTATTTTTGATGTAGTCTACTTTTATTTTAGCATTTTCTTCTAAAGTGATCCCAGTTTCATCAATGTCTTCCATACAATTGATATCTTTTAGGCTGAGGAGGTCAATTTCAGGAGGAACCAATTCTTGAATTTCTTTTATTTTATTTGGATTTTGCGTTGCGAAGACGAGTTTTTGTTTCATATTTTAGCGATGATGATAGGGTTCGTTTCTCAGAATAGTATTGGCTCGATACAATTGCTCAACAAAGATCATGCGTATCATTTGATGAGAAAATGTCATTTTGGATAACGAAATTTTCGCAGTGTATTTTTGGTGTAAGGTTTTAGCAAAACCATAGGGGCCTCCTATGATAAAAACCAAGCGTTTGCAGCCCGAACTCATTTTCTTATTCAAAAATTCAGAAAAGCTTACTGACGAAAATTGTTTTCCATTTTCATCCAATAAAACCACAGCATCGGAGGTTTTAAGATGCTTTTCAATCAATAAGCCCTCTTTTGCTTTTTGTTGTTCTTGTGAAAGATTTTTAGTGCCTTTTAGGTCTGGAAGGTACAGAAAGTTAAATTTTACGTAATGTTTTAATCGATTTTCATAGTTAGAAATTATTTTTCGCAATTCAATATCATCTGTTTTTCCGATGCAAATTAACTTTATTTCCATGTAGTAAAATTACAAAAACTCCTTTTGAATTTATGTTCTTAGCTTTCAAAATAGATTACTTTTCTAAAAAATAGATAGAAGCTGTATTAAAGTTGATTGTGTATTAGTATTTTTGATGTATCGACATGAAAGAAAAATTTAAAAAGATTCCAATAATAAGAGAAGTTGTCAATGCTCTAGAGCATTTAAAGCTCCCAGGTGCAAGTGGTTTTTCTATTTACAGTCTAACTGAGATGTATTTACTTGGAATTATTCGTGGAGCATTTTCAGCTCGAGCTGGGAGTATTTCATTTAGTTTTTTTATGGCATTATTTCCATTTTTGCTTTTTGTCTTAAACTTAATTCCATTTGTTCCGTTCATTAATTTTGATGGCGTTTTACTGGAATTCATAGAAACTTTACTTCCCAAAGAGACTCACATTTTTTTCTCATCAATATTTGAAGACATTCAAAGCAAACCCAGAGGGGGGTTACTTTCATCTGTATTTATTTTATCTATTTTTCTTACTGCCAATGGAGTAAATGCAATTTTCGCAAGTTTTGAGGAGTCGTATCATGTGGATCTTACCCGAAATTTTTTCAAGCAATATTTAATTTCGGTTGGCGTGGGAGTTTTATTGGCTTTTCTTTTATTGGTAGCAGTTGCGATTTTTATTTTATTTGAGCTTTACTTTTTAAAGAATTTACAAAACTTAATTCCAAACACCATAAATTGGATTCGAGTTGGTCAAATTTCTTTATTTGTCATTATGGCCTATTTCTCTATTGCTGTTTTGTATTTTTTTGGAACTGTTGAGGGTAGAAAAACACGATTCTTTTCACCTGGAGCGTTTATGACTACTTTTTTGTTAATTACAAGTACTTATCTTTTTGGGATTTATGTTGATCGTTTTTCTAATTACAATCAATTGTACGGCTCTATTGGAGCTTTACTTTTATTCATGTTGTACATTTGGATCAATTCAACTTTGTTGCTTTTGGGCTTTGAACTCAATGCTACTCTGAACAAGTTGAAAAAACAACCTCAAGCTAATTCCACAGACACTTAAGATTCAACTCATGCAATTTTTTATTGATGTATTGATTCCTTTGCCTTTACCAAAGCCTTTTACCTATTGGGTAAGTGAAGATGAATTTGAATTTCTGAGACCTGGGTTTCGAGTTGGGGTTCCTTTTGGGAAAAATAAGATTTACACTGGTATTGTGTTGGATAAACATCTAGTTGCTCCCCAGACCTATGAGCCCAAAACCATTGAAGTTATTTTAGATGATTACCCGATAGTAACACAACAGCAGTTGAGCTTATGGGAATGGATGTCTTCCTATTATTTGTGTTCAATGGGTTCAATATTAAAAGCAGCACTTCCTTCAGCCTTACTCTTAACAAGTGAAACTTTAGTTCGAAAGGATGCAGAAGTTGAAATTCCATCAGATTTACTTTCCGATGAGGAGTTTTTGGTGTGTGAGGCTCTGGAAAACAATAATATTCTGACAGTCGATGAAATTCGTAGAATAGTTGAACGTAAAAATATTTTTCCATTGATTCAATCTCTGATTGAGAAAGAAGTAATCCATTCGTATCAAGAGCTTAAAGAAAAATTTAAACCCAAACGCGTTCGCTATGTTCAAATAGCCGAAAATTATCGATCAGATTCTGCCTCTTCACTTTTATTTGAAAGCTTGAAAAGAGCGCCAAAGCAAAGTGAACTGGTTTTGGGAATATTCAGTATGATGTCAAATTTGGAGGAATGGACTCGAGTAAGTTCGTTGTTAAAAATTACGGGGTCTACAAGTTCAGCATTAAAAGCGCTTTTGGACAAGGAAATTTTGATGGAGTCTTTTTTTGAGGAGGATAGGATTCCTTATGCACCCTCAAAACATAAAAATGACAATGAATTGACTCCAAAACAAGTAGAGGTCTATGAAACTCTAAATTCTGAATTTGGAGAACATGATGTTGTTCTTCTAGAAGGTGTTACTTCCTCTGGGAAAACTCAAGTTTATTTTGAGATGATGAAGAAAATGCTGGACGAGGGAAAACAAGTTTTGTATTTGTTGCCCGAAATATCGCTAACTTCTCAAATGATCCTTCGTTTACATGAACGGTTTGGTTCTAGGGTTGTGGTTTATCATTCAAAATTTTCTATTCACGAACGTGTTGAGGTCTGGAATAATATTTTGAAGAAAGAGGAGAAAGCTCAAATTATCCTTGGGGCTCGATCATCTGTTTTTTTGCCTTTTAACGATTTGGGCCTTGTTATTGTAGATGAGGAGCACGAAAGTTCTTTCAAACAATTTGATCCTTCTCCTCGATATCACGCACGTGATTCTGCGATAGTTTTAGGAAAATTACAAGGAGCAAAAGTACTGTTGGGATCAGCTACGCCAGCAATTGAAAGCCGTTACAACGTTGCCCGAAACAAATATGGCTATGCACAACTCAAAGAACGTTTTGGAGGTATTTTGATGCCCAAGATTGATTGTATTGATTTGAAAGAAGCCCATCGAAAAAAACAAATGAAAGGATTTTTTTCACTTGAGTTAATAGGAGCGATTCAAGAGGTTTTGGACAATAAAAAGCAAGTCATTTTATTTCAAAACAGAAGGGGATATGCTCCCGTTATGGAATGTTTTACTTGTGGTCATATTCCTCAGTGTACAAATTGTGATGTTACCTTGACTTATCATCAATACAATCAACAATTGCGCTGTCATTATTGTGGATACAACATTGCTAAACCTTCATCTTGTAGTGCTTGTGGGAGCAACAGTTTGAATGTAAAAGGTATGGGTACTCAGCAAATCGAGGAACAAGTCAATGAGTTTTTTCCCGAAATTCAAGTAGCTCGAATGGATTGGGACAGTACAAGAGGAAAGCGTTCTTTTGATAAAATTATTGAATCTTTTACCCAAGGGGAAGTTCAAATTTTGGTTGGTACACAAATGTTGACCAAGGGCTTGGATTTCAAGAATGTGGCTTTGGTTGGAGTTTTAAATGCAGATCCACTACTTAATTTCCCCGAATTTCGTGCTCACGAACGAAGTTTTCAGATGCTTTCTCAGGTAGCTGGCAGATCGGGTCGATCAAAAGATCAAGGCAAAGTTTTGATTCAAACCTTTACTCCAGATCATCCTGTTTTGACTCAGGTTATTCATAATGATTATGAGACTTTTTTTAATACTCAACTCAAAGAGAGAAAGGAGTATTTGTATCCACCATTTTACAGATTGATTCGAATTACCTTAAAAGCAAAAGATTATCATCAAGTTTATCAGGCTTCTCAATGGCTGGTAAATGCCTTGAATTTAAGCTTGCAGGGTTCTGTTTTGGGTCCTGTTGATCCGCCAATTGCGCGTGTTCGTAACTTATTTCACAAACAACTATTGATTAAGCTTTTGGATAATTCAAGTCGGAATAAAATAAAAGATTTTGTGGCTTCTTCTCTAAAAAGCTTTGCTGCTATTGGAGCTTATCGGAGTATTCGAGTGTCTGTAGACGTTGATCCATATTAGCGATTTGCCCATAAGTTTTGAAAAATTTTTTTCTTTGATCGACTTAATGGGATGAATGTTTTATCAAAAAAAATCATGGTTTGTGAAAAATTTTCAACCACATCCATGTTGATGATGTATGATTTATGACATCTGAAAAATTGTTTTTCGGGAATGCGCTCTTGCATTTTTTTCATCGAGGATAATACAATGTAATTTTTTTTAGGGGTAACTATTTTAACATAATCTCCCATGGCTTCTATCCATTGTATTGAGGAAAGGATGATTTTTTCAGTTTTGAGATTGTGTTTTACCTCAATGCTTTGTTTGGATTTTTGATTTATGTTCGTTGTGGGGAAATTTTCTTTTTCAAGTCTATTTAACGTTACATTTAATCTATTTATATTTAATGGTTTAGGAATAAAATCTAATATTCCTATTTCAAATCCTTTGACTGCGTGTTTTGATTTTTTAGAGGTAAAAATCACTTTTTTTTGAAGTTTCTGACGCTCAATACAACTGAAGATTTTTTCATCATCCAAAGAGGGATCCACTAGGATAATATCTGCACTTTCGTATTGCAAGAAATTTTTTAATTCATTGAAATTAGAAAACTCTCCTGCAAGATTCAATCCGTCAACTTCATTTAAATGCTGTCTAGCCCGAATACGCTCGGTATCATAGGGGTCCAAAATGACATAATTTAGTTTCATGCAATTTAATAAGATCGAAGTTAAATCAAATTAATGATTCTATCTTGATTAAGATTAAAAAAGAGTGATAAATGTTTGGTATCCCTAGGTATTTGCTTATTTTTGCACACTTAAATTATTTTAATATGAATCATTACGAAACTGTTTTCATTCTAAATCCCGTTTTATCTGATGAACAGATAAAGGAAACAGCTAAGAAATTTGAGGACCTTTTGACATCAAAAGGGGCCAAATTTGTTAACAAAGAAGACTGGGGGCTGAAGAAGTTAGCTTACCCAATTCAAAACAAAAAAAGTGGCTTTTACCATCTTTTTGAATTTACTGCTCCCGGAGATGCAATTGCGCCTTTGGAAGTAGAATTTAGAAGAGATGAGCGTATTATGAGATACCTCACGGTAAGTCTTGACAAGCATGCGATCGCTTGGGCAGAGAAAAGAGTAAAAAAATCTAAAGCAAAAGCCTAGTAATTATGTCAAAAATAGAAGAACAATCTAAAGGGAGAAAAGAAGGAGAAATCCGTTATTTAACTCA
>Ga0206677_10000139_pt1 | contig 62901 bp, 62 predicted proteins | sample M130m12015metaG_FD_155475 | JGI IMG/M metagenome (GOLD analysis project Ga0206677, IMG submission 155475) | Ammonia-oxidizing marine archaeal communities from Monterey Bay, California, United States - M1 30m 12015 | ecosystem: Environmental > Aquatic > Marine > Intertidal zone | place: USA... | reverse complement strand
GTAATATACTGAGCGATCTCTGCTGCCGTAACCTCTTTGTTCTCTTGTGCAGGATGCGTTTCGAAACTGGAGGAGGATACATAAATAATCCCTTGAACCCGATCGGGTTGAAGTGCTGCAATTTTTGACACTATCCGGCCACCGTTGGACAGTCCTACCACGATGGCAGAATCAATTTTTTGAGACGTCATCAATTCTAAAACTTGTCGGGCTCGCAAAGCATCGGTTTGGGGAAGGTCGGGGTTGGAAGAATTCCCTCTTCCATACAAATCGAGCATTAAGACATGATAGCCCTTTGCTTTGAGCGATTCAAAGGTGGGCCTCCAAATGTAGGAGGGCACAGAAAAACCGTGTACCAACACCACAGTCCCTTTTTGACTTTGGGGATTGGCCTTTTCGAAATAGGTAAAGCCCTTACTGAGTTGAACATATTTTCCTTCGGAGTTTGCTAATACCTGCTCTCGAAAGGCGGCATCTTTGATTATGGATTCATAGGGGGGTGTTGTTGTACAGCCCAAAATAAAGACCAATAGGCCTATCAGGAGTGAATATCGCATAAAAAGCGTACTAAAGCGTGACTGAAAGGATGAATAAGACAAAGAGCAAAAGTATCAAAATCCCTCCCCAGATACTCCGGGAACTGGCTTTTTTTGCTTCTGAACTCGGCACACGGCCTTGGTCCGCCATTCCATCGTAATCGATGTTTTGTTTCATAGTTTTTGTTCTTAAGATATTATTTTTTGCGATGCCTTGCAAATTGTGTATTTTTAAAAAAGTCATCCTACACCATTATAAATCAGAAAAGTATCCTTCTTACGTATGAAAAAAATCGTTTTATTTTTGAGCCTTCTACTGGGATTGCAGGGCTGCCAGCAAAGCCCTTCAAAGCTTCCTAGAATTGCCATTGCAGGCCTAGCCATAGAGTCGAGTACATTCTCTCCCGCTCGAACCGAGGGAGCCGCTTTTCACGCCAGTGAAGGATCCGCTATTTTTGATCGGTATCCCTTTTTGTCGGAAAGCCACCCTAACCGCAGTCGTGCCCAATGGTTTCCCACGCTCAAAGGACATGCCCTCCCCGGGGGAATGGTTACTCGTGAAGCCTATGATTCCTTAATGGGAATCACACTTGATAAGCTTACCGAAAACCTTCCTTATGATGGGCTCTTTTTTGATATTCATGGTGCTATGAGTGTAGAAGGGATTGAAGACGCTGAAGGCGATATGATTGCCAAAATTCGTTCTTTGGTTGGTCCTAAAACACTTATTTCAACCTCCATGGATTTGCATGGAAATGTTTCTCAAAAACTCGCTCAGGAGTCGGATCTGATTACCTGCTACCGAATGGCACCCCACGAGGATGCTTTGGATTCCAAACAGCGGGCGTTAGAAAATCTTTTGTATCGCTTGGAAAAAGGCTTAGGGAAACCGGCCTATAAAGCATGGATTCCAGTTCCCATTTTGTTGCCAGGGGAACAAACCAGTACACGAATTGATCCGGGTAAAAGCCTCTATGCACAAGTACCGGGAATTGCCGATCAAGAGGGTGTTGTGGATGCTGCTATATGGATCGGCTACGCTTGGGCTGATGAGATTCGCAATCATGCTGTTGTGATGGTCACAGGAGACGATCAGGAAAAGGTTCAAAAAGGAGCTGAGCAATTGGCTGAAGCATTTTGGCAAGTTCGAAACCAGTTTGATTTTGTGGCCCCTACGATCGATTTTGAATCGGCTCTTGAGCAGGCGCTGGCCAGCAAGAAAAAACCCTTTATTCTGAGCGATATGGGCGATAACCCCACAGCAGGAGGCGCGGGAGATGTCACATGGACTCTTCGAGAGTTAATCAATCGGAAAGAGTTCCAAACAGCACAAGGGCCAGCACTGATCTATGCCTCTATTCCGGGTCCCGAGTTGGTAACACAAGCATTAAAGCGCGGTATTGGTAAAACCGTAAAAGCAAAGGTAGGCGCTGCGGTGGATAACCGTTATGCCCCACCTGTTCAATTGGAAGGAGTGGTTCATTCCATTCACCAAGGGGATCAAGATGCAGAAGTCGAGGTGGTTGTTCAGGCAGGCAGTCTCAAGGTGATTGTTACCAAAAAACGAAAACCCTACCATTATATTTCCGATTTTACCAATCTAAAATTAGATCCTACTCAAACAGATATTCTAGTGGTCAAAATAGGGTATTTGGTGCCTGAACTGTATGATATTCGAGGGGATTGGGTGATGGCATTAACGCCTGGAGGGGTGGATCAAGATCTTCAGCGTTTAGCCTACAAGAATATTCGGAGGCCTATGTTTCCCTTGGACTCATCAATGGACAGCCCAGATTTAAGTGTCCGCTGGATTCCACTATCAGGAACGGAATGAAGCTATTAAGGCACCTCCCTCTAGAGGAAAAATGGAATGTGTACACCCATTTTATCGGGGCTGTTCTGAGTTTTTTTGGAACGCTGTGGCTGGTCAATCATTTAGAAACAGAAAGTGTTCAAGTCTATTTTGGAACGCTGCTTTATGGTGGTTCTCTGGCGGTTTTATTTTTGGCTTCAACGATTTATCACAGTGTTCAAAAACCACAGCAAGCCTTTTGGCAAAAGGTGGATCATATCGCCATTTATGGACTGATTGCAGGCACCTATACCCCAGTAGGATTAACGGTTTTGTATCAGGACAGGGGTCTTTATCTTATTGGTGCTGTATGGACGTTAGCCTTAATAGGGTTAGGCTATAAATTATTTTTTATTGATCGTTGGCAAGGCTTTTCGTTGTTTCTTTATTTGGCAATGGGCTGGCTGGTCGTTTTGAAATACGAAAGTGTTTACAATTCCTTTTCTGAAAAGGCTTTATTTCATCTGATTTCAGGCGGATTTTTCTATACCGTAGGGGTTGTGTTTTACCGCTGGCATAGTTGGCGTTGGCATCACGTGGTATGGCACTTATTTGTCCTTGCGGGAGCCTTTTTTCACTTTTTAATGGTGAAAGAAGTACTCCTTCAAATGGGCTATTTATAGCTTTAGAATCAGCTTTCCGAGTTTATCGCCGTTGAAAAGTCTAAGAAAAGTTGGGTAGAACTGATCAATTCCTTCGTAAATATCGACTTTACTTTTAAGCTTACCCTCTGCCATCCATTGGGCAATGTCTTGCATCCCTTGACTGTATTGTGAGGCATAGTCCAAAACAACCATTCCCTTCATACTGGCTCGATTGACCAAGAGCGAAAGATAGTTTTTAGGGCCCTCAAGCTCGGTTTCGTTGTATTGTGAAATGGCTCCACAGATGACAACCCGTGCATTTTTTCGCAAGAATACCAAAGCGGCATCAAGGGTTTTTCCTCCTACATTATCAAAGTAAACATCAATTCCTTTGGGGCAGTTTTTTTTGATGGCCCCTTTGAGGTTTTCATTCTTGTAATCAATGGCTCCGTCAAAGCCAAGTTCGTCGGTCAGGTAAGCACATTTTTCTGGTCCACCCGCAATACCAATAACCGTACAGCCCTTGATTTTTGCGATTTGACCAACGACACTTCCAACTGCTCCAGCGGCCCCAGAAACGAGAACGGTATCACCTTCTTTAATTTCTCCAACCTTAAGGATACCAAAATAAGCAGTCATTCCGGGCATTCCCAGACTTCCAATAAAATGAGGCAAATCAGCCCATTGGGGATTGACAGGATAGAATCCTTCTCCGTTGGTGATAGTGTGGGTTTGTACTCCGCCCCATCCCGTAACAAAATCGCCCACTTTAAGGCTGGTATTTCCTTTGGCATCAATAACTTTTCCAACGCTTCCTGCACGCATGACATCCCCAATCGGAATGGGTGGTATGTAGGAACGACTATCATTCATCCAACCACGCATGGCAGGGTCAAGAGAAATGTATTGTTGTTCGATCAGAAGTTGTCCGTCTTCTAACGCAGGGAGTTTTTCTTCCTGAAGCCCCCAACAATCTGCTGTGGGCAAGCCAACGGGCCTTTTAACGAGTACTTGTTTTGTGTTGATCATATAGTTATAAACCGATGAGGTATTGAAATTTTAAATAAATCTGGGATTCTGTAAACTGAAAGGGGTTAAAATTCCCATCTTGATCCCAATAGGTGTTTTGATTGCCCCCAATATAGAAAATTGTTGTCGGATTGGGGTTCCATTTGACCAAGGGTTGAATAAAAAACCGATCGGCGAATTGATTGTACTCACCAACAATACGCAAGCTCAAAAAGTTATTGTATTGATAGTTTAAGGTCAGACGGCTGATAGCCCCTTGGAAGTAAAAGCTGTTCTCATCCAGTTTTTTTAACTGTCCATAGCGGATGGATGGGTTGACAGAGAACTGATCGTTAAGCTGAAAGGTAACCGATGCGAAGGCGTTAAAAGCGCGCCCCTTATCAGGAACCTCTTCGTTATAAGCCAAGTCTTTTCCCCACACCAAATTGGTGTTGATTATTAGCTGTTCACTGGGACGGCTGACGGTATTCCATTCCAAAGTTCCCAGATAGTGGTAATCAACTCCTAAGTAGTTTTTGAAAATATCCCAGTCATAGGTAAAGGTCATATCTGTATTACCAAAGGTTTTGACTTGCGCAATTCCATCGACACTGATGTTTTTTAAATAGCCTTGAAAAGTATAATTGACGTCTGCTTTGGTTCCAAACCCATAGGATTGCAAGCCCTTGCGATCGCTGATACTTTGATAAAGGTGATATACTGTTGCCCAACGGCGGTTGTTTTTGACAACAAAGCCCACATCGGTTCGGAAGTTGGGGCTAATGTCTTGAAACTTGATATAACTTTTCCAATGTTCGGTGTTTCGATAGGCCTGAAAATAAACACTGTGGCCGCTAAAATTTTCTCCGTCTAAGGCAACGGTATGGTTGTTAAAACTGTCACTGCTGTCAATCCAGTCTTGATTGCCTTCTTGGGTTTGACTCAGTGCGGCTTCAAAGATTACTCGCCAGTTGGCTCCGATAAGAAACAAACCATCGATTCCTGAAAGCACCCCTTGACTTTCGTTTTCATAAAATCGGCTAATATTGAATGCACCAACACGGGATTTGTTGTTAATCAAATGTTGATAGCGGATAACGTTTACAAAACTCTGCCCAGCGTTACCCAAATAAGAACGGTCTTCGCCTGCAATTCGGTAGGGTGAATTTTGATCGAGTGCTGCCAGGGCATACCAACGGTCTTTGCGTCCTTGGTTGAGTAATTTTCCACTAAAAATGGGATCGTTGACTGCTCGGGTGTAGAACAAATCACTTTCAAAATTGACAATGCCCGTACCCCGACTGAAGAAAGGTCGTCGCTCGGGATATTCCAAAGCAAAGGAAGAATTGACATCCACTTGGGTGACATCGGCTTCTACTTGAGAAAAATCGGGATTAAGTGTCAATTCCAAGGCAGTATTCTTGCTCAAATCAAGGTTGACCCCCAGTCCTGCATCAATATTGAGTGGGTCATATGCTATTGAAGCGCCTTCTCGTTCTCCCACAAGAGAGCTTGTAACATAGGGCAAAAACTCCACCCGTTTGGCAATAGTAATATCTGAAAAGATAAGTTCTTGAGTGGTCTGACACACTAAGCAGGGATTGTCTCTGTCAAGAGTTTGGGTTCGTGTTTCCACTTCGTTTCCACTTTCAAAATAGCGTCGGCCAATTCGAAAATGCCATTTTTGATTGCGTCCTCCAGGGAACGGAATTTCTGAAAAAGGAATTTTGTACTCAACCACATAACCCTCGGTGTTGATTTGTCCTGCGGATTCATAATTGACATTAAAACTCGTGTCGTAGCGGTCGTTATCGTTGGTGGCATTAACAGCACGAGCATCAAGCTGACTGCCCACGGGATTGACACCTAGTAGGAGGTTGTTTCTGGCATCGGCAAAAGGATCGAGAGCAATAAAGATGGTATCGTCTCCAAGCATTTTAAAATCATCTCGTGGCCGGATGGAGGCTCGAATATTTTCGGGGGTATCATAGGCTTTTACGGCCACATACAAGTGTAAGTTGTCATAGGTAATGTAAGCGACGGTTTCTTTTTTAGCAGGAGTGTTGTTGTTGGGTGTAACTTCATAGATGAATGGCACACTAACGGCTTGTTCCCATTCGGAAGTACCCAGAACCCCATCAATTTGTATTTCTTTTGTTTTCTTAAGGGTATATGAATCTTGACTGAAGGCAGAGGCGCAGAGCAGTAGTACTAGGGAAGTCCCAAGACAAAGTGAATCGATTATGGGTTTGATATATTTCACGGGGCTATTTTTAACTGCATTCACCGGCTTTCCATTTCAAGACGCCTTCCGCTCCAGCAATGCAGAAATTGGAGTATGTTTTTCTATCACAGCCACAGACAGGTTGGTAAATCTCAATGCAAACAACATCGATTTTTTTTCTCCAAGACAGGAGTTATATGTGTCACTTATAGCTTTATTACATCCTAAAGCACAAGAAAACAGTAATATAAAAACAGCTGTATAAAAAAATAGAATTTTCAAAACCTATTTTTTGGGTTTCCAAACCTGGGTACGCCCTAGCAAGGAAAATCCTAAATAGCCCCTTACATTTAAGGTGCCATCTTGATTGAGCGAAATCGTACAGCTATAGTTTTTTCCATTGGCGGGATCCAGAATACTTCCATCGATCCAGCTATTACCATCTTTTTCTAGTCCTTGCACAATCACCAATCCTTCGATGGGTTTATTTTTTTTATCCCCTTCGCATTCGACACATAGTTTGCCTGCATCTTCGGGTAAAAGTAAGCGCTCTATTCGCCCGTACAACTTGCCATTTTCAAAGTACAAACGAATTTCGGATTTTTCTTTTCCAGTGGCATCATCCACACTAGTCCAGTTTCCGACCACAGGATCTGGTTGCGTCATCAATAAAGAAACGCTCAAAAGGATACTCGATAACATATTTCTTTTTTTTCAGTTAGCTCAAATGTATAATTTATTTGACTTTAAACGATGGAAAAGCCAAAACAGCCTTCTGTTATGTAGTTCGAAAGAATTCCTTTTCGAAGGATAAAAATAAAATTTATTAAACTGTTGAAACTTGGCAACAGCGATTTAATAAGCTTCGATTTTAAAATTTTTGATATAAAGATCAAAAAAATAAGGTTCTAAAATGGTGGCAGATAATGTGGCGGTGGCACCTAATTTAACGGCATTGAAAGAGTAAGGAAAGCCTTCATCAAGTGTTACAAATAGTTTGTAGTTTCCTTGACTCAGTTCGATGGGACAGGGAGCAGTAAGAATAAGTTCGCTTTGATCGTATGTTCCGAAAATATAGGATTCGTTTGCGGCATTGTATTGTAAATAGAAATACCCTTTTTCGGTTGGGACTGAGACATAACCAAAAATACGATTGAGATTGGTTCTTTCCTCAAATAATAGAACGGAATCTACGGTAGCTACAGAACTGGTATTAGAGCCAGTGGATGATCCCGTTGTGTTGTTTGGTGTTTGTGAAGAGGATGACGATGTGCTGGTGCCGCTGGCAGCACTGCTACTGGTTGTAGCACTTGCAGTAGCAGTAGAGGTGGCGGAGGCAGTGTTGTTAGAACTAGCGGGTTGGCAGACGGCAGGGACGCTGGTGGGAGTGAGTTCCCAAGCTGCTTGGACCAAACCTGGATATTTGATGATTTCAATATCAAAATCGGTAGCTTCACTCATGGAAACCGAAGCAGCTTGGTATTCATTGTTTAGGGTTTTGTTGATCTGAAGACGGCTAAACCCATTGACAACCATATCAAATTTGGGGCTGTTGCCCGTAAAGCGACGGCTTGTTACTTTTTGATTTACCTTATAATCAAAAGATATCCGAATACGCTGGTTGTTAAAACCGCTAAAGTTTGCCGTACGTCTATAGGGTACAGCCTTAGTTAGAATATTAGTTTCCTTTAGAATAACCATATTGCTAAAGGGAAAAGAAGTCCATGTATTACCAGTTTGGCTGGTTGTGGACGAAGGGACTTGGGGGTTCCAACTCGTTCCAGAAGTGCTGTTGTCCATACTCCATTCGGTGCTATCCCAGTTTTTTTCCTCAAAATAGACTTTTAGATTTTCATTAGGACTCATAGTGTCTCGTTGGATAACAATTTTATTATCAGATAGCGTATCGTATTTGGTAAGTATAATTTGGGATGGAAAATCACCATAGCCTGTATAGTCCACGCTGGGATTCAAAACCTGGCTGATGGTGGGAGGGGTGCCACCTTCAAAAATCCACTGGATCGAATCAATATCTTCATAGATCTGAGCTTGATAATTGATGGAGGTTTGAACTTGTGATCCGTCTTTAGTATCTCTTTTAATACTCATAGAATCTAAAGTGATGAGTGCAGAGAAGTCTTTTGACACTTGAGTAGTGCGGATACCATCTTCCAGTGGACGAAGAAGCGGTTCCTCCTCACAAGAATTCAAAGAAAATGCAACAAAAAATAAAAATAGTCCTAGCCCCCTAACCAAACTTTTCATAAGTCAATATTACAAAATCTAGCACTCAAATGGATATTCTATGGCATGAATAGCCTGAAAAAAAAAGATTTATGGCATTTAGCCTAACTGCTCATAGTCGTTCATTTGGATTGCTTCAAAGTCCAAATCATCCATTCCCTGTCCGTCAAACGGGTTTTCTATGTGCTCTTGGACGTTGTATAGTGCCATCAGGACAAAACCAATAAGAGACGAAATAATTAACGAAACGATGTTTTTCAGTCCGGTGTCAATACTATTGACAAATAAGATTTGCCCATTGTAGATAAAGGGAGACAGGTAGATAAAGACCAAACAATACTTTCGCAACGATTTAGGAGTCGGGTGATGTTTTATCGAGAAGAGTTTTTCAATGGCTTGAAATAGCTCATTTTTTACTCGAATCAGACTGTCTTTTTCCCGCTCATTATAATGCTGTTTATCATCATCAATCCGAAAAAAAATGTCTTTTCGGCTTTTTCGAATCTCCGAAATTCCTTCTGAAGAGTCTTGAACAAGGTGTTTGATGACGAGTGATTGGATCTTTGAGAGTGCTTTGAAAAGCTTTTGATAATCAGCTTTAGAAGTACCTTCTACAGAAAAATAGATATTACTCAATTCAATCATTTTGTTGCGCAGCACATTGAAGGTGAACAAGGCATCTTGGCGCTTTTGATAAGCACTAGTGATTGAAAATACAATGGGGAATACAATAGCAATGCTGAGGATGGTGAAATCAACGCTTAGCTTAAAATTGTATTTGTAGTACAAAAAATAGACCAGTAGTGTTTCTACCAATATGATAAGAATACGATAATTGAGTACAGATAATAAAGATCGTGCTTGCATAATATGTTGTTTCTCAGTGCTTTTTGATTAAAATCGACAAAAACATAGTTGTCACAAGTTTCAAACGAAACTCATGGTCGTTTATTGTATTCGCAAAATCAGAAAGAAGGGTTAAAGACTTAGAGTAGACTTTTACGTGATGGGTACTTCAGTCTATGGGTTGTGAATAACTAAGGCAGTAAAATACCCAATTAGGATTCCCATAAACAGGATAATGAAGTTACGAGCCTTGAAGAACCATCCTACTTTATTTTCCCAGGCATCGGGAACATTATTGTTGTTTTGATCAACTGCGAACCCAGAACGAGACGAATAACCAGCATACCAGTACAAGAATAAGATCACAAGGGTGACAAGAACCACCAAAATAAGTGCATTTTTCATAATATAGTTTGTCCAAAATTATAAAAAGAATTTTAGTGTTTGGTTTGGAAATCGGACGAAGAATCTTGATCCAATTATTTTTGCATTCAATCAAAGCTGGATGTACCTTCGTTTCCTATGGAGATTTATGATGCGTACACAGCACGTCATTACAATGCCTTTCGTCCTCCCTTACACGGGTCAATTTTGAGACAATGCTTGGGACAGGATTCTTTTTCTAAGGTGCTGGATATCGGATGTGGCGCAGGACATTCTACAGTAGCCTTGGCTGAATTTTGCCAAAAGGCTGTGGGTTTTGATGTAAGTCAATCCATGTTGCAACAAGCGCTGCAACATCCGAAAATAGCATATACCGCCCAGATGGATGGCAATACCAAATTTGATATGATATCTTTTTTCGGCAGTATCAATTATATTGGGTCGGAGGAATTGACTTCAATCCTTAAGCGGCTTGTAAAGAGCGGTCAGGTAATTTGTTGTGATTTTTCTGTCGTGATGGATAGGGTTTATGAACAATGCATTCAAGAGCCATTTCACACCCACTATGAGCCCAAAAAAAACTTAGACGCTTTTCCATTGACCATCTCATTAGAACCACTTTCTGAAGGGACGGATAGTCAAACTTTTGATGCCTCAATAAAGCAAACAGCACATCTTTTATTGGCGGAATCGATTTTTTTACAAAAGGCACAATCCTATTTCAGCACACCCGATCCCTTTGATGCGATTTTGGACAAACTGGAAGAAATTCATCAGGCATCCTTCATTTCTTTGAGGGCGAATCGTTATTGGAAACGATACAAGCTTTTGTGAGATTAATGATTGTGATGCAAAAAGGGGGTGAAGTATTCTTCGAGTATTAAAATAATTCGTTTTGCAAATAAGGTTGTTTAATTTTATGTATGAATTATTCCTATCTATTTTATAATGACTTTCCAAAGGGAATTAAGTCTATCTGTGTTGGCGATAAAGTTCTGAGCAAAGAGGAGTTTCTTAAGCAAAAAAACGAGTATTTCCAACGCAGTAAAAAGCAATCTATTAATGCAGATAAGTAAATTATGGATCTTTGTATTAGCTCTACTCAGTATGGGCACTTTACAAGGACAAAAAGGTTACAACGAACTTAAGAAACAAGAAATTTCTATCCTTTTCGGAAGTTGGACTTCAACCAATTATAAAGGCAAAACGATTCGTTTTATGAATGATATGCAACGAAGCCCCAAAGGGTTTTGTAGCGTTGTTTTTTCACATTATCCTAAAAATGAACCTCAAAAGAAATTAACATTGCATATTGAGTCGTCATTTCAAAATAAAATCCGCTCTATAATGATCAATGACGGTCATGGTGGAAATCGTCACTATGAACCGATCAAAATTTTAGTACGGGATGACCAGCAGAAAATCATAGTGCAGTACACGAATACCAATATCAAAGAGTATTACATTAAAGGTTAACAACTCCATTGACGAATTCATTCATCTTAGTATTTAACGGCCTTTTTTTAATGGTTTCGAGCCTTTATGCGACTATATAGAGAAAGTCAAGTGGCGATTATTAATCCCTAGAAGAATGGAAAAATGCTTGGTGGAACTAACGGTTGATTCGTTTTTCAAGGCATCCTATATTATTATTGAGCTTATTCATATCTAATTAGAATTTATATCGCCTAAAAGGGGTTGTCGTTTGGCTTGTGCAGTATTATTGTTGTGAGATTTTTTTCTGGTTGTTGGGGGATTAAATTATTTTTGATGGATGAAGCAGAAAATTTTCTTAAAATCAATTGCAGTGATATTGATGATCGGGGGTTTAGCTATTATTTGGTTCGGTATTACAATGCAACCATAATAAACTCCTTCTTTTTTTATAGCTTTATTTATGCTATTATTGTGTAATGGATACAGGTTTACTTATAGCGCTACTTTGTTGTCTGGGTGGAGGGGGTTACTTACTTCTGAAGAAGAAATAGATTAATGAAAACTCAAACAATCATTTTGGCCCTCGCGATATTATTTACGGGGTTAATGGCGGGAATTTTTTTTACTTGGTCTAATGCTGTAAAACCTGGGATAGGGAAATTAAGTGACCTGGAATACCTGAAAGCATTTCAGTCAATGAATCGAGTCATCTTAAATAATGCCTTCAGACTTGTATTTGCAGGGGCCCTAATAGCCGTTGCATTGGTTCCTGTATTTTATTTTAATTTGTATCCCAAAAATATTTTTTGGGTGTTTTTACTTACTCTAGTCATTTATTGGATTGGAGCCTTTGGTGTTACCATTTTAGGGAATATACCTTTGAATGAAATATTAGATAAAACCAATTTAGAATCCATCTCTTCTGAGGAAGTAAAGGAACTTAGAAGAAGTATAGAAGTTAAGTGGAACAATTTGAACTTAATTCGCACGATCTCTTCAGGAATAACTTTTCTGTCACTTTTGGTCTCATTTTTATTCCTAGATAAATAAGAGTTCACACTCTTGGTTCAACAGTAATAGACATTCCTTATTTTCATTTCTCCGTCCGCTTTGAATAGTTTTTTATAATGTTGAATTTTCAACTCCTCAAAATTTCCATGCATCCCTAATCCAAATACAGGGACATGGATTTTAGAAAACGATTTTTCTATTGGAACAAGGATGTGAGATTTGATATTTAACCCATTCTCTCTATCTTAGAAGTATTATTAACCATAAATCAATTAAAATGAATATAAAAACAGGATGTGTGGGCTTTCATGTTGCCTTCTCAGTTCCCAAAGATGCAGTCCAAAGGATGGAGTCTTTTTTAGAAACTCACGAAAAATTTATGAGAGAAACCCACCATATTGAAGGTGATGTTGAGCCTGTGATTTTATGTTATGCTGTATTAAAATCACCAGAGTTGAATAATCCATTAGATCCATCAAGTGGGGAAACGGGAAATACTCTTTATGGTATTACTGAGATATATAATGGTCCCGAAGGAGGTGCTGCGCATATGGAACTAGGCCAGCAAAGAGAGGCAATGTTTTCAGAGCTGGTCGCATTGACAACTGATTACTGTGTTTCCGGAATACTTGGAGTTCCAATTATTAGGGCAATGCAATAGAAATCTATTTATAAAATGATATATCCCTCCCAAACGGAAGGTTTTTCTTTTACATTCATTCTCTATATCTTAAAAATATCATTAACCATAAATCAATTATAATGAACGTTTTAATAAAAGGTAAATGCACTTCAAGTTATGATGTAGTGTATGAAGATTTTCTAAAAGGCTCAGAGACAAGAGCTCAATGTTGTGATGAGCCAAAAACAACAATTAGTAAAATAGACAATAACAATTATGTTGTTCTTTTATTTGATGTTGATATGGCTAAAATGAAAGAATTATTGTCAACCCCTGAGAGGGCTGAGGTAATCAAAAAAAATGGAATTGCTCATGAAATGTTTCAATTTTCACCGCTCGGATAATAATTTGAGAGTTTTTAGACAAACCTGTTTCACAGAACCCATCATAATCAACTTACAAAATAGATAAAATCAAGTCGGATGACCTAATTTTGCAGTATGGTTTATAAAGTATTACAGATTTTTTCTGGGAGTTCACATTTAATCTACGGCATATTAGTTTTGGCAGACCCTTTTTACAATGAGGAGTTTATTCGATATGGTTTTTCAGATTATCAAATTCTTATTGCCGTTATTCAGGCTTCGGGAGGCTTCGTACTGTTACTGGGATTGTATAAGCGTCAGTTTATACAATACAGCTCTGCTATCTTGGCTATAATGATGACAGGCGCACTTCTAACCAGGATTGTAATTCAAGATGATCTGATTCAATCAAGCCCTGCATTTGTATATATGTTAGTAAATTCAATTATATTTATTAAAAGCATAAAAACAAGAAAATGAAGGTTTTAAAGTACATACTCTCCACTGTTGTTTCATTAGTAGTTATTAATGTTTGGCTTTTTCGGTTCAATAAATCAACAATCTACCGAGGTGGTGCGGCTTCAAATATGATAGAGGAATTCGCCATTTACGGATTGAATGGAACAATGGTTTATATAATAGGAGGATTAAAACTTTTAGCAGCTTTGGGTCTGTTAATTGGCTTTTTTAAAAATAAAGCAATAATACCCTCAGCCCTTCTTATGTCGGCATTAATGTTAGGAGCAATTTTTATGCATTTTAAAGTTGATGATGAAGCCATTAAGTATTTACCAGCAGGCTTGATGTTTGTCTTTAGTGTGGGGATATATTATTTACAATTGAAAATAAATTCCAAAGGATCCCGTTAAGCCCCCTGCCTTTTTCCTCGAGTAGTTTATAAAAAAATACTTTATGGCGGATTAGAAAAAAAGTATGGTATACCTCTGTCACGGAACCCAAGCGATAGGATCAGTGGCATTTGTAACGCTCTAATTTCTTCATTAATAACTTAAAGAAGAAATCTCCCGAAACTTTATGGACAAATTGAAAAATCTGGATTTAGTTCACAAGAAAACTTTAATAGAGTTTTTAAATTATTAAAAACAGCTACACCATCAGAATATTTTAAACTTAGAGATTCATGATATTTTCATCGAGCCACTGCAGGCGATTTGAAATCCACTCTTTTAGAAAAAATATTTCCATTTCGTACGTTCCACCAACATAGTTGTTGGGCCACACATATTCATTTAGTACTTGCCAACGAGTAAAGTTGGATTTACTACTTCCAGAAGCGGTAAGCAATGTTACATACTCATCGATTCTTCGATGAATTTCAGTTTCAGAAAATTCAGCTCCTCTTAGATCATTCCAGCGAGCCTGAACTTGAGATAACCAAGCGGGATCTTCTAAAAGACGGTGCCACCAAAATGGAATTTGCCACTGATCACCAGGACAACGTTCATTAAATCGGTAAGCCCAAACATTGTAATCCCCACCTCGACAATAATCAGCATTACCAAATGCCAAATTGAAATCCCATATTGGCCCCATACTTAAGGGTTTATTTTTATCTTTTACGACCCAAGTGCTGAGACGAAAACCATCTACATTATTTGATAATTCATTAAGTAGAAAAAAGTCAATAAAACTATCTGAATCAATATATGGAGCATAGCCTTGTGCAGGATCTGTAAAATTATCACCAGCTAGAGCTGTTTCAAAATCATGTACATAAGTGGAGATGTAGTTCCGCTGCTCTTGTGTAATATCCTCTTCATCTGGCGTATCAAAGAGAATGCGACTGTGAGGAGCAACAGATGAGATAAAAGAGTTCGAATCATTGTACGGATTGTTTTTATCAATTTTAAGAATGTATCCCCCTGTGAGATCTTCCCCTTCATTTTCTGATTCTTTAAGTTTATTGATATCGATACGGTTGTTGTCTCGTTTGAGTTTTTCCATCAATATATAAAGTCCGTCATTTGAGTCGTTTAAAACAAGTTCTACAAAGCGAAGTCTTGAGGTATATCTACCTATTGAACGAGACAAATCATAGATCAGAGCATTTCGAATCAGGCTCTTATCGCTGTAGGGTGCATGTAGAATCCAATCTTCTTCTTCCGGTAATTCAAGTAAACTTATATCAATACCCTCATTATTTTCATCACGTATTTCAAAACCATATTGTTTTTTTGGGAACATTTGAGAAGATTGACCTCTTATTTCAATGGCAATATTTCCTTCGTAAACAACAACGCCCTGTTTTTCAATTACCATTGTGGCATCAATTTTTGGCTCATCAGGAATACTTTCGCCGTTCGTATTTAGAATGATCTGTGGAAGGCGGTTATCCGGAGCAATAACAACTTCTTTCTCAATATTTTTTTCAATAGATTCACTGCCAGAATCGCTTTTTTTTGAACAACTAACCGAAGCGATGCAAATAAAGATCAAAGCACAAAAAAAAGAGTGGTATCGGCAAAAAAACATAGAGATTATATATTTATTGATGTGAAATTTTTTTTTCACATCTAGGATTTAAAGATATGCTGGTATTTTGATTTCTCAATTTAGGACATTTGAACTGCTAGCACACTCTCTGCTTTTTCAATCTTTTTTAAAAAAGACGCAAAAATTGAAGACAGCTTGCTAAATGTTGTGGAACCTAGCTTTTATAAAATATCTTATGTATTAGTAATTATATGGAGTTTAATAGTTATAATTCCATATGCTCTACAATAATCTGACCTAAGTTCCAGCTAGGGATATAGTAGTTGTAAACGGTGCCTTCTAGAATTTCCTCAAAGATTCGTTTTTGGAGTACAGATGAATTCCCTGTAATGATGGTCAAGGAAAAAGAACCCTGATCGGCTCGGAAATGCAGTTCATCTTTCACCCACTCAAGGGCTTCCTTATGACGAACTCCGTGGAGATCAATAGCGTCTTCTGTTTTTTTTCGTTTGGCCATGGATTAGTGAAATAGAATATGAAGAATGACCAAACTGATTCCTAAAGCAAAACCTCTCCAAGCCTCCTTAGCTGAATGGGCCACAAAGAGTTGCTTTGGAGCTTGTAGAGACTTGATGTCACCAGAAATAGCAAATACAAGCCCACTAAATATAACCCAAAAAGCGCGAACAAAATAATTCATTTCGGGGAAGCTGTATTGAAGTATAAGGTTAAGAGGTAGCGTTAACAAAAAAGCCCAAAGAACACGTTTTTTATTGGGGATGGTCAATAGCACAGCGGTGCAGATTAATACAACAATACCACAGTTAATGTAATAACGCAATTCATTAAGGGTGTGGGTAAAGGCAGCGCTTGGGTTTTCGAACTTTAGATAGAGCAAGATCCATCCCATAAGAAGAGCGGTGAAAAAGCTACATAAAATCGCTTTTCTTCCTGCCTGAATTTTTTGGAGATCATTGGCTTTTTTATGAAGATAACCCGAGTAAATATCAACCGACCAAAGGGTCGCAATGGAGTTAAAAGTAGAATCTACAGTACTCATCAACGAGGCAAACAAACCACAGAGAATCACTCCTTTTACTCCAACGGGGATATAGGTTGTGACTAGATAAGGAAAAGCCATATCGGGTTCGGCCAAGTCGTTCCCTAAAATGCCATACAATGCTATTCCTGGAATAATGATAATGACCGCCATTCCATATTTGAGCATTCCTCCCACCAATAGGCCCGTTTGGGCTTCTCGTAGATTTTTAGCTGCCAAAGAACGTTGGATCACGGTTTGGTTCGCACACCAATAATTGATGTTTAAAAAAAACAAACCGAACAGATGTGTCCACGGTAAGGTTTTGTGCTCTGCGGGAAGATGCAGGTGCATTTTATCAGCAGTCTGTGCATACAGTTCTGACCATCCACCCAAAGCATTTACGGCTACGTAAAGTACGGCAACACCCCCTGTGACCAACACAAAAAATTGAACAACATCGGTTTTTACAACAGCACTCAACCCACCTAAATAGGTGTAAATAGCCGAAAAGCCTCCAAGAATCACAATCAAAATTCCAATACGGAGCATCCGATCGCTATGCAGAAAAGCAAGTTGTTCTCCAAAAACTCGATCGGCAGCATAGGCTCCCCAAAACAGGGCGGCACCTAGGGTAATGGTACTGAACAATCCAAGATTGGCCAGTGAATAAAACAGGCCCACTCGACAACCGAGTTTTAAATTGATAAACTCCGTTACGGTGGTAATTTTATGTTGTAAAAAGAGCGGAACAAAAACAAAGGCTGCTAGGAGTAAGCCTTGAACTGCGTTAATTTCTAAATTGGCTTGTGCCAGTCCATAGAGATAGGCAGACCCCATCATTCCCAAAAACTGGTAGCCCTGAATATTGGTGGCAATGGTTGAAAGCGCAATGGAGGGCCAACGTAGCTGACGGGAACTCAAAAAATAATCTTCTGCTGAACCGGATTCTTTACGACGACCCGCAATGGCGATGGCAAAAATCACCACAAAATAAACCAGTACGATTCCAAAATCAAGCATAATTAGATTCTTGTTCCGTTCGCTAGTGGGGTTTTTGGGGGACTTGAAGGAATTCTTCTATGAACTTCGGGAAGGGAAATCGTTTCCAAATGAGGCAAAACCAACCGCGCAAAATACGCAGCTTCTTGCAGATGTGGGTAGCCTGAAAAAATAAAAGAACGAATACCCATGTCTTGATAAGCTCTGATTTTGGCGAGGATTTGTTCGGGATTGCCAACCAATGCGGCACCGCAGCCAGAACGTGCCAGTCCGATCCCCGTCCACAGATGTGATTCCACATAAAAATCTTCTCCCGCCTGATTTCGCATTTCGGTTTGGCGAGCAACACCCATCGATTTTGCATCCTGAGCACGGTCACGGATTTCCGTCCCTTTGTCCAAATCGAGCTTGGAAAGGAGTTTTTCGGCATAGGCTTTTGCTTCTTGTTCTGTTTCTCGAACGATAACATGAACGCGTAATCCAAAGTCAACCGTGCGACCATAAGCAGCGGCTTTCCGTGCCATGGTTTCCATCAATCCATGGATTTTATCTTGGGTTTCGGGCCACATTAAATAAACATCACAATGCTGGGCACATAGCTCCAAACCGGGAGGAGAGTAGCCCCCGAAATAGAGTAACGGCCCTCCATTTTGTTGATAGGGTTTTACTGGGCGACTGTCAAGTTGTAATTGATAAAAATCACCTTGGTAGTCAATTTGATCTTGTGTCCAAGCTTGCTTTAGAATTTCAATGACTTCCTTGGATCGGGCATAGCGAGTTTTAGAGGATTCTTTGAGTCCAGGTAAGTCAGAGGAAATAATATTAACAGTCAAACGTCCATTAAGGATATGATCAAGGGTAGATAAGGCTCGCGCCAACATAGGAGGGTGGACTTCCCCACAGCGAATGGCTGTGAGCAGATTCATCTGTTGAAGTTGAGGGGCAAGGGCAGCTGCAAAATTCAGTGTGTCTTGCCCTACTTGGTAGGAGGATGGGCAGAGCATATTGCGAAAACCCAAACGATCGGCTGTTCGACCAATTTCAGAAGTATTATCCCAATTGCTTTTATAGTCGGTGTGGCGTTCCCCTAAAAAGGCATCATCTCCATTGCAGAGGGGTGCAAACCATGAAACTTCTGCTCCTGTAGTCGCAGAAGATGTGCAATTTACCGGTGGAAACGTTTTTTTTGAATGCATAAATCGAGTCGGTTTTCGAATGTAGGCTTTTTCCCAAAAAGGTTTCCTATTTTTAGGCAAATAACCACGCCCATGCCTAAAAATTTTTGGACACTTTGCAGTGTACTTTGGTTGAGCTTGATTCTTTACTTGAGCTTTTACAAGCCCTCAAATACAGCTTCGGAACCGTTTTTTTCTCATCAAGATAAGGTTGGACATTTTGTAGTATACGGGCTGTTGTTTTTTTTGTTCGCGCAAAGTCTTCGGTTTCACTTTCAGCGATTAAAATTTCTTTCGGAAGCGCTTTTTGCATCTCTTTTTTTAGGGTTATTGATTGAAATTTTACAGGGAACCTTAACGGATTATCGCGTGTCGGATTGGAAAGATGCAGTGGCAAACGCCAGCGGCATCATTTCATGTTTTGTGGTTTATATAAAAAATCAAAAATGAGCTATAAAATCTCTTTGCGTATTCGAAAAGTGCATCGCTATTTAGGGCTATCCATCGGGCTTCAATTCATCATGTGGACCGTTTCGGGATTGTACTTTAGCTGGACCGATTTGGATGAAATTCACGGTGACCCCTATCTCAATAAAGGCTATGAAAAACCGCAATTTAAATCCCTTTATCCCACCGATAGTTTGAATATAAAAATTCAAAGTTTAGAATTGGTGGCGGTAGGGAGTGTTCCCTATTATTGGATCAATAACAATCAGTTGGTCAATGCCACAGACGGAAGCATGAAAAAAGAGATAACCCAAGCACAAGCTTTGGAGGTAGCCCAGACGCATGTAAAACCAGGGTATAAAGTTTTGCATGTTTCAAGAATCACCAGTACAGATGCTCACCACGAATATCGAGGTCGATCCCTCCCAGCCTATGCCATTCAATACGATCATCCCGAGCAGTTAACGGCCTATGTCGCTGCTGAAAATGGAAAATTTCAGCGGGTGCGGCATCGCAGTTGGCGCTGGTTTGATTTTCTGTGGATGAGTCATACGATGGATTATCAAGGGCGTGATGATTTCAACAATATTCTGCTACGAATCTTCTCCGTCTTTGGTCTGATGACTGTTTTGAGTGGCTTTTTATTGTGGATCGTGAGTTCCCCCAGTCTTCGAAAACTGGGTAAAAGCTAGTTTTTTTTCGTGTTGCTTCGGCTCTTCTTTGGTCTGTGTATTTTGTCATGATATTAGATTTCTGAACTATATTTACTTATGTTAGAAAAATATAGCTCATTAAAACAACTTTTATCTTATCCCCGATGAAACAAGTACAAACCTATATAGAAACAAGGCAGAATGGTTGCAAAGCCTTTCCGTTTGTCAGCGAAGAAATCAAAAATTGAGTCAAATGAAAATCAATTACTATAAAGTCCTGCTGAAAAAACGCTTTCCTTTAGCGATTAGCCGTGGGGTTCGAGGCGATTCGTACAATGTTTTTGTTTCTGTTGAAAAAGATGGAATTGTCGGATGGGGGGAGGCCGCACCCGGAAAAACCGAGCAAGCAGACAGCCCTGAAAAAGTGATTCAAGAATTGGAACGCTTGGTGTCCACAGGCATGGATTCTTTGAGTATTTATGAGATTGAACAACGAGCCCGCCAGTTGCAAATCGCTCCTTGTGCTTATACGGGCTTAGATATCGCTCTCTGGGACTGGACCGCCAAAAAAGCAGAGATGCCCTTGTACCAGCTGCTAGGTTTTCCCAAACCCACGCAACCCACTTCTTTGACTATTGGGATCAATCCCCCTGAAGTGGTTAAAGAACGCGTACCCTTGTTATTGGATGGAACTACAGTACAATCATTAAAGATCAAACTGGGCTCTCCAGAAGGGGTGGCAGCGGACAAAGCCATGTTTGAACAAGTTGTGGAAAGCTGTGCCAATTATAAAGTCAAACTGCGGGTGGATGCCAATGGTGGTTGGGACTTGCCCACAGCCGTCAGCATGAGCCATTGGTTGGCGGAACGCGGAGTAAGCTATATCGAACAACCACTAAAAGAAGGAGACGAGGCCAATCTTAGTCCTCTTTATCAACAATCGGCCCTTCCCATTTATGTGGACGAATCTTGCCGCTTTGCCCATAATATTCCCCAATGGGCGCAGGCAGTGCATGGCGTCAATTTTAAACTTATGAAGTGTGGTGGAATTACCGAAGGCCTACGAATCATTGCGACAGCCAAAGCTTTTGGGTTAAAAACTATGGTGGGTTGCATGAGCGAATCCTCCATTTCTATTGCTGCCGCAGCGGCTCTTTCAGGAGTATTAGATCATATCGATCTAGATTCTCATTTCAACTTAGCACCGGATCCATCCGAAGGAGCTCCTTTGATTGAGGGAATTACCATACCAACGGATCGACCGGGTCATGGGGCGTATTTAAAAAACGAAAAATATGTTACAGCCAACGGATAAAATTGCTCTTTTTATGGAAGGGCATCTCAACAGTGATTATGGAAAAATGGGCTTTGGGGTACTTCGGTATTCAAAAAATGAAATTGTTGCCGTCGTAGATACGCAACATGCCGGGAGTAGCCTAGAAACCATCACGGGTATTGCCCATTCAGCACCTATTGTTCCCAGCTTAGAAAAGGCTTTGGAAAAGGGAGCCAATGTTTTGGTGCTTGGTATAGCCCCTTCCGGAGGACGGATTCCAGAAAATTGGTTTGAACTAATTGAGCAAGCACTCAAAGCAGGCATGAGTTTGGTCAATGGTTTACACGACTTATTAGGCGAACGTTTTCAAGGGATGTGTACAAAAGAAAAGCAATGGATATGGGATGTTCGAGTTCCACAAACAACACCACCGATTGCTACGGCCAAAGCAGCAACACTTTCCAATCACCGAATTTTATTTGTAGGTACTGATATGGCCGCAGGAAAAATGACCGCAGGCTTGGAATTGTATCGATGGGCTCAGGATCAAAAAATAAATATAGGCTTTGTAGCCACTGGACAAATTGGAATTACCTTAACAGGTCAGGGAATTCCTTTGGATGCTTTTAAAGTAGACTTGGCCTGTGGAGCCGTTGAGGAAGCGGTACTTTCTCATGGCGAAAAAGAGTGGATAATAGTAGAGGGACAAGGCTCTCTTTTGCATCCTGGAAGTACTGCAACGCTTCCTTTGATGCGTGGCAGTTGCCCCACACATTTGATTTTGTGTCATCGTGCTGAAAAAACCCATCTCAAATTCCCAGAACACATAAAAATCCCTTCGCTAAAAGAATTTATTCATCTCAATGAACAACTGGTGACGGTTTGCGGAACGTATCCTGGGGCTAAAGTGGCTGGAATTGCATTAAATACCAGTTCTTTAAGCGAAGCAGAAGCATTGCAGATGATTGAAAAGATTGAGCGCGAAACAGGTTGTCCAACCACCGATGTGGTCCGTTACGGTTGTTATAAAATCGGGCAGGCACTTCAGTAACCCTTTTGCAGATTTACTTGATGCTCTAGCGGTGCGTTGTTTTGAATCCGTTCCCAATTGGCAACGATCTGACGAACCCCAGCTTCTGGTTTTGTAATACTTGCAATGTGAGGTGTGATCAGTACTTTTGGGTGATGCCACAAAGGGCTGTCCTTTGGTAGCGGTTCGGTTTCAAACACATCCAAAAAAGCACCACTGAGTTGATGGGTCTCTAGGGCTTCTAAAAGATCCTTTTCTACCTGTACTTTTCCCCGAGCAACATTGATGAGGTAGCTGCCTTTTGGGAGTTGTTGAAAAAGAGAAGCATTGAGTAAAGCATGTGTCTTGGAGGTATAGGGTACCGTACAAATCAACACATTGACCGATTGTAGAAAAGCAGAAAGCTGATCGCCGTGATGGCAGGTAATCTCTGGAATATTTTTAGGACTGGGACTATAACCCGCAACATCGAAACCCAATCCTTTGAGTTTAAGAGCTGCGTCTTGTCCCAAGGTACCCAAGCCCAACACCCCGATGCGAATGCTTCGTTCTGGCGCGGCGTAATGATCCCATATTTTTTGTTGCTGGTCTTGACGGTATTTGTCCATTCGGCGTTGGAAATCCAAAACAGCATAAACGATATAGTTGGACATGGAAAAGGCTAAAAGCGGATCTACAATGCGACAAATAGGGACGTCCTTGGGAATGTCAGGGTCACTCATAAGGTGGTCTACCCCAGCCCCTAGTGAATAGAGGAGTTGTAAGTTATTGAAGCGTTGAAGACTGCTTTTGGGATGTTTCCAAACCAGCAGCAATTCCACTTCTGAAGGGTCTGTAAGGGCTTCATTAAGCAAAACCGTGACCTCTGGCGCTTCCTTTTGGAAGGCTTTGATCCAGCGTTCGCCAATAGGTTTTGGGGTGAGCAATCCGATGGGTTTTTGAAACATAATTACTTGCAATGATGATCCGCCGCTTTGGTGGCAATCTGTTTAAAAGGTTTGATATTTACTTTGTAACCTAAGGAATTGGCCCAGCCTTTGGTGGCGGCAACCAATTTGTTAGACTTAAAGCTTTCATCGTCGTTGTAATCCATATCAATTTCAACTCTGATATTGATTTGTTGGGTAAGCCATTCGGCAACCTCCAAGCTCAATTCGGCCTCTTTCCATAGCCTTGACCACATATCTCGAATGATTGGCTGTGTGCTTTTACTCAGGATATAATGAACCCCTCGATTTCCAAAACGATAGGCAATCACAGTGCAGTAAATGGTTTTTTTACCCAAATTTTGAGAATCCGATCCGATGTGAATATCCACATGGGGGAAGCTTTCTAATTTTTGGATGGTATGGCTTAGGGGATCTACCCGGTTGCCCCGAATATCTTTAAAGACTAACATTGGCTTTAATCTGAAGGGAAGTTACTATTTTTAGACAGCAAACACCAAACATAAGAACAAGATGACATCACTATTATTTATGATTTGCAATACGGCAATTGTATTGTTTTGGATGTTGCTACTTTTTTTTCCGAGGCAGAAGATCACACTGTCGTTAATGGCTTTTCCTTGGATTCCCTTGGTATTGAGTTTTTTCTATGCTTACTTTTTATTTGGTTTTGGCGGTTTGGCGGAAGCGGATTTTAGTAGTTTGGAAGGGATTCTCAAGCTTTTTAAGGAGTCCACTCCAGAGTCGGCCGCAGCCGGTTGGTTACACTATTTGGCCTTTGATTTTTGGATGGGCTGCTGGATAGTGACCCACAGTCGGCAAAAAGATATCCCACATCTTTGGATAGTTTTGCCTTTGTTTTGTACTTTTCTTTTGGGCCCAATGGGTGTGATGAGCTACAGCCTTATTTATTATATATATCCATTAACTCGTAAAAAATGACCGATTCACTTTTCTATTTTACCCTTGCACTAGGGGTGGCAACAGGAGCCCTAGGGGCCTTTTTAGGAGAACGCAAAGGCAGACGTCGTTCTTTTGGGTTTATCCTTGGATTTTTGTTTGGTTTTATCGGGGTTTTGGTGGTGTTATTAGTCCCTAAAAAAGAGCCTCCTACTAGCGAAGACTAGGGCCACATAAAGCGAATGTTTTTTTGAATGTCAGGATGCAACGAATAATGAACCGGACAAGAAGTAGCAGCTCGCTCCAAGACTATTTGTGTTTTTTGATCCCATCGTTGTGGAAAATGAATATCGATATCAATTTGTACAATTCTTCTGGGGGCATCGCCCATTATTTTGGTGATTTTGGCCTGGGTACCTTCCAAATCAATATCCAAACTGTTGGCTTTGATTCCCATAATCGTGAGCATGCAAGAGCCTAGGGCGGTAGCTAACAGATCGGTGGGTGAAAAAGCTTCTCCCTTGCCATGATTGTCCACTGGGGCATCGTTGAGAATGGTGGTGTTGGATTGGAGGTGGGTACAACGGCTGCGGAGTTGCCCTTCATAAATTACAGTACTTGTCATAATTGTGTGATTTGTTCGTAAATCCAAGCTCCTAGCCACGCACTACCACCCAATACTAAGGGGTAGAGGACAAACAACCAAAGAAAATCAAAAAGGCTGATGCTCGCGAGGGAACTTTCTTTATCCAGCAATAGATTCAAAAAGTCATACCAAGTTTTGACACCCAATAGGTTGGCCAAAGCATTGGCCAAGATGGCAAAAACCAGAATAGAGAGTCCTATGAAGTATGGTCGAATCATTTTTTAAAAATAGGGATTTAATTCTCTTATTTATATATTTAAGCATGAACTGGAAAATAGGGGTGCGTATTGTGACAGGAGTTCTTTCAGTGCTTTGCTTTACAGTGGCGGGGATGATGTATTCCAAACTCAATTTTATTGACACGCCTTATGTGGTCATGGGGCTTGCTTTTTTGTTGCCAACGCTATTTCTAAAAAGCCGCTAGGGTTTTGTTCTTCATATATTAAAAAATACAGTGAATGAAAAAAAGTAGTCTACTAGGAGTATTGCTCCTCGGAACCAGCCTTGTTTTTGGGCAAAGTGCCAAAAAACTAAAAGGCGAAGTGATTGCCAATGTAGAAGCCGAAAAAGCAAACCTTATCGAAGTAAGTGATAAGATTTGGGCGGCTGCCGAAATTGCTTTTCAAGAAAAAGTGTCGTCAAAAACCCTAATCGACTATGCCAAAGCCAATGGGTTTACGGTGGAAGAAGGGGTGGCAGAAACCCCCACCGCTTTTGTTGCCACTTATGGATCGGGGAAGCCCGTGATCGGAATTCTGGGAGAATTTGATGCCTTGCCCGGGATTTCCCAAAAAGCAAGTCCGAAAAAGGAGCCTTTGGTGCCCGGTGGCGCCGGTCATGGTTGTGGCCACAATATGTTTGGAACCGCAAGTTTGGGTGCCGCTGTAGCGATTAAAAAACTAATTGAACAAGGGAAAATCAAAGGAACTGTAAAGTTTTTTGGCACCCCTGCTGAGGAAAAGTTTTTTGGCAAATTATGGATGGCACGAGGCGGTTTGTTTGACGATTTGGATGTGTGTTTGGATTGGCACCCTGCCGACAATACCGAAGCGGATGTTCAGACGACTTTAGCATTGGTCGATTTCAAGGTGGAGTTTTTTGGACAGGCAGCCCATGCCTCGGGCGACCCATGGAATGGACGCAGTGCTTCTGATGCCCTGGAACTATATACCCATGGAATCAATGCTTATCGCGAACACATAAAACCAACAGTGCGAATTCATTACCACATTCAAGATGGTGGACAAGTGGTTAATGTAGTACCAGACTATTCTCGAATTTGGGTTCGGGTGCGTGACACCAAACGTAAAGGAATGCAAGAAGTGTACGAACGCGTTCAGGCGATGGCCGAAGGAGCCGCAATTCTTGCCAATGTGGATTATAAAATCTCGTTGATTTCTGGAATTCACGAAGTACTCCCCAACCGTGCCGGAGGAGCTGCCATTCAAAAAAACCTAGAGACCCTTGGCGACCTTAGTTATACCGAAGAGGAAACAGATTTTGCCTATCAAATTCAGGAGGCTACTCAAAAACCTAAAATCGGAATTGATGGCACCATCAAGCCGATGCGTGAAACACTGGAAAACCCCGGAGGCGGTTCTACCGATGTGGGTGATGTTAGTTTTATTGTTCCCGTGGCACGACTAGGGGTTACAGTAGCACCTAAAGGAACTCCTTGGCATTCGTGGGCCGTTGTTGCCTGTGGCGGAATGTCTATCGGTCATAAAGGAATGGTCTATGCGACCAAAGCTTTGGGAATGTCCTTGGTGGATATGTTTACCAACGCAAAGCTGCGAAGTGCTATGAAAGCCGAGTTTAAAGAGCGTAAAGGCGATTACGAATACGAAGCCTTGATGCCTCCAGGGCCACCGCCTTTGGAGCAGCAATAAAAGCAATCTTTAACCCTTTCAATGGCGAACATCGAAAGGGTTTTTTGTCTTATGTCATCCATTGCCGTGCTTTCATTTCTTTTTTTACATGATTGGAAAGCCAGAGAATAGCAATCATGTTGGGAATACACATCAAGGCAAAGGACAAATCAATAATTCCAATAACAACTTCTACAGTAACCAGAGCGGAGAAGATAATGCTTCCGATATAGAAGTAGTTATAATAATGACCCCAACGGCTTTGGGTCAAAAAACCAAAGCATTTAACACCGTAGTACGAATAGGTAAAGAGAGTTGAAACACCAAATACCAAAACCATCAAAAGTAGGAGTTCATCACCAACTCCAAAAAAGAGCTGGCGAAAGGCCTCCAAGGTAAGTACGATTCCATTGAGGTTGGGATTGAGATAGGCACCACTGATAATCACGATCAAACCTGTGATGGTACAAACTACTACCGTGTCCAACAAGGGTCCCAGAAGTGCTGTTAGACCCTCGTCTGTCCCGTTTTTACTAATGGATTGCCCGTGGTACATAGGGGCATTTCCGACCCCACTTTCACTGGAAAAAACAGCGCGCCGCATACCAATAATGACCAAGCCCCAAAAGCTTCCAGCGGCGGCAGCTTCCATAGCAAAAGCTTCTTTAAAAATTTGCGAAAAAGAAGGAAGTATGGCTTCGGCATTATCTATCAAAATATAAACGCCCATGGAAAGATAGAGAACCACCATCACAGGAACGATGCCTGACGTTACACGGACAATTTTTTGTAAACCTCCAAAAATAACCCAACTGCTTAACACACATAAAATGATTCCTATTAGGAGTTTCCATTGCCAATCCCCCAAGGCAAGATATTGGTCAGGAGCCACCACATCCACTAGGGTTTGGGTGATCTGATTGGCGGTAAAAGCGGGGAGCACTCCAAACAGGCCCGCCAATGAAAACCAAATAGCTAGAGACTTGCCCCATTTGGGAAGTCCTAAGCTCATATAATACATGGGACCGCCAAGAGGTTGCCCTTTGCTATCGGTGGTTCGGAGTTGCACCGCCAAAGTGCAAGAGTAGAATTTTATGACGGCACCAATAAGAGCAGTGATCCACATCCATACCAAAACCCCTGGGCCACCCATGTGTATGGCAATGGCTACCCCCGAAATATTACCAAGCCCAACCGTGGCGGCAATCACGGCACTTAAGGCTTCAAAACGTGTAATACCAGGGGATTCTTCTTTTCGAAACAATAAACGAATGCCTTCCCCCATTTTCAACAACGGAATTCCTCGGGAATGAATTATAAGGAACAGGCCCCCTCCAATGATTAATAATAACATGATCCACTCTAGGGACTGGATGCTTTGTTGTAGGAAGTGTTCTAGGGCATTGAGCATAGGGGATTATTCTTTGATAATAACGTAGGTGGCTTTAACTCCGGTGGCAAGGTTCCAGCGATTGGCTGCTTGTAGTTGTCCTTTGCTATTATAGATTTGAACTTCGGCAGTATTGGGTCCTGACTCGCCCTGGTTTAATGCGATAAAATCAATCTTATTAAAGCCTTCAACGAGGGGTAATTCAAGTCCGCGGAATTGTGCGATCAATAAAAGGTTGGAAACAACTTCTTGGTCGTTAACAAGAATTTTAATCCGGTCCCCATCAGGATGCTCGTGGTCCCGAACAACCACTTGCATGATTTTTTCAGTGCTTCGAAAATCTCCTAAATATTGATCTATCATAAAGTCTTTGGGCAACTTTTGGTCTTCCCCGCTTTGGTTTTTCAAGTTACGGTTGAGACGGGAAAGGTATTGAGTACCTAGATCAATAAATTTTTCTTTTTGAGTCATATTCAGCATGGGTTTTTTCAGTTCCAAGCGGGAGGGATTGGGCTTTTTTAAAAAATCACTTTCGGGTTCGGGGAGCAAAAAACTCTTTTTTTCAGGAGCCGCCAGATTGGGGAAAGATCTGGAGGGGGTCGTGTTACTTTCCAGTTGGGCATATAAATAGCCGTCACAAAAGCAACAACTGATCAAGCAAAGAAAAAACACGGTTTTAACTAGGTGCATTTTCAAAAGTATTCATTTTGAAAAGAATGCAAGCCTTCGCGTTTTTTTTATACTATATTTAAGATTCTAAAAAACCGAATTGACATGTTACTTTCCACTTTAGATTGGGGCATTATTATTGCCTTTTTTATAATTTCTTTAGGTATCGGGTTTTGGACGGCTCGATCTGCTGGCAAAAGTGTTAACGATTTTTTCCTTTCGGGGCGAAATATGCCCTGGTGGCTGCTTGGAATATCCATGGTTGCAACCACTTTTTCAGCTGACACTCCCAACCTTGTAACGGATATTGTTCGGACAAACGGTGTCTCTGGAAATTGGGTCTGGTGGGCTTTTCTTCTTACAGGAATGCTTACCGTTTTTGTCTACGCCAAGTTGTGGCGGCGCTCTGAAGTGCTGACAGATTTAGAGTTTTATGAGTTGCGCTACAGTGGAAAAGGAGCCGCTTTTTTAAGAGGTTTTCGAGCCCTCTATTTGGGAGTGTTTTTCAATATTATGATCATGGCGACAGTCTGTTTGGCAGCCATCAAAATAGGAGGTGTTTTACTTGGATTTAGCCCGGTGGAAACACTTTTTATCGCCGCTACGATAACGGTAATTTATTCCTCTATGGGCGGGCTAAAAGGGGTGATCATCACCGATTTTTTCCAATTTATTTTAGCGATGGCGGCAACGTTAGGAGCTGCAGTCGTTTTAGTAGACCTCCCGCAGGTGGGCGGGCTAGAGGCATTGATTAGCCATCCCGATGTGGTGCCTAAACTGGACTTGATTCCTGATATTTCCGAAGGAGAGGTTTTCCTTGTTTTATTTATCATTCCTATTGCCTTGCAGTGGTGGAGCGTTTGGTATCCTGGGGCTGAACCCGGTGGCGGGGGTTATATTGCCCAACGGATGCTTTCTGCCAAAGATGAAAAAAATGCGATTTGGGCAACCTTGCTCTTCAATTTTATGCACTATGCCGTACGGCCGTGGCCATGGATTTTGGTGGCCTTGACTTCTGTCATTGTGTTTCCAACGCTCGATTCAATTCAAGCGGCTTTTCCCGATTTAGATCCTTCGGTAATTGGCCATGACCTTGCGTACCCTGCCATGATGAGTTTTTTACCCTCAGGCTTGTTGGGATTATTATTGGCTTCGTTGATCGCAGCCTTTATGTCAACACTTTCTTCGCATCTGAATTGGGGATCTTCCTACGTGGTTCACGACTTCTATCGTCGCTTTGTAGAGCCCGACGCCACGGAGAAAAAACTAGTAGCGATTGGTCGTATTACGACCGTTGTTCTAATGGTCTTGGCAGGACTGCTCGCCCTGGCTTTACAAAACGCATTACAAGCCTTTAGTATTCTCTTGCAAATTGGTGCCGGAACGGGCTTGTTATTTATCCTTCGATGGTTTTGGTGGCGCATTAATATCTACAGTGAAATTACGGCCATGGTTGTATCTTTTTTTATCGCCTTGTATTTGGAACTCATTCACCCCGCCTTGGGAGGAAGTCCAATAGACGCAACCACGCAATTATTGATTGGCGTAGGAATCACAACCTTGAGTTGGGTAGGGGTCACCTTATTTACACGCCCCGAGCCGGAGGAAGTTTTATACTCCTTTATTGAAAAAATAAATCCAGGAGGACCTGGTTGGAAAGCGGTACATAAAAAAGCAGCCGATGACAAAAAAAAACTCCATGTATCTGCTTCGGGCTGGAACGTTCCTCTTGGGATTGTTTGCATGCTATTGGGAGCCCTAGCGATTTACAGTATGATGTTTGCAACGGGTTATTTCCTCTATGGAGAAACCATCTTGGCTTTGGAGGTAAGTGCTTTGGCGTTGGTGTCTTCTTTGGGCTTGTTTTATTACTGGAAAAAACTTCGCAATACGGAGATCTAACCTAGAATCATCCCAGCGAATGTTGCAGAGAGCAGCGATACTAGGGTGCCGCCAATCATTGCACGGAGCCCTAGTTCGGTCAGCATTTTACTTTTGCTAGGGGCAATGATTCCGATGCCTCCAATTTGTATGCCAATGGAGGCAAAATTGGCAAATCCACAGAGCATATAAGTAGCCATAACAACCGACTTTTGATATTGGAAATGCACAGCACTTCCTATGGATTGCAAATCGGCTAGTTGGGTATAGGCGACAAATTCACTAGCAACAAGTTTGATTCCTAACAATTGTCCGATCAGGGTCATGTCTTCATATGCAATACCCAGCAACCACATCAAAGGCGCAAAAAGATACCCAAGGATAAATTCTACCGAGAGGGATTTGTAAAGGGTATGTTGTGCAATCCAATCATTGAGCCCTCCTAGTTCTCCAATGGCTCCAAGGATTCCATTTCCAAGCGCAATCAATGAAATAAAGACCAGTAGCATGGCTGCTACGTTGACAGCCATTCGGACCCCTTCGATAGTTCCTTTGGAGATGGCCGACAGAAAATTACTTCCAATTTCTTCTTTGGGAATATGGATTTCTGTAGAGATGGCCTCGGTTTGCGGATAGATCATTTTGGCAATAACCACGGCTCCAGGAGCCGCCATGACCGAAGCGGCCAATAAGTTTTGTGCAAAGTAAAGTTGTTGTTGCGGATCATTTCCACCTAGAAAACTGATATAGGCTCCTAGCACACTTCCTGCAACAGTGGCCATGCCGCCCACCATGACCAAAAAGAGCTCCGAACGAGTCATGCGTTTTAAATAAGCCTTGATGAGCAAAGGCGCTTCGGTTTGACCCATAAAAATATTGGCAGCTACAGCCAGACTTTCCGTTCCTGAAATTTTCAGCAAGCGAGTCAATCCCCAAGCCAAGAACTTTACGATTCGTTGGATGATTCTAAAATAATAAAGCACAGAGGTGAGGGCAGAAAAAAACACAATCACCGGCAAGGCTTGAAACACAAAAACAAAACCGTATTGCTCTGTATTAACAAAATCACCCAAGAGCATTCGAGCACCGGCTTGGGTGTATTCTAAGATGTTGATAAAAAAGCCGCCAAGTTGTTCAAAGAGCTGTTTTAAAAGTGCGACTTTGAGCACTCCCAGTGCGATTAGAAATTGAGATAAAAGTCCGATAGCAACAGTTCTCCAAGGGATGCGTTGCCGATCGGTGGAACACAGATAGGACAGAAATAGCAATAGCCCCATTCCCAAAAGCCCTCGCCCAAAGGAGAGCCAACCAAAACCGCTATGTGGAATCAGTGTTTCCATCTTAAAAGAACCCTTACGAATATAGGGTATGTTTAGCTTCCGCTCTCCGTGAAGTTTAATATATTTGGGAAAATTTTGAAACCATGAGACAGTTGATTTTTTTAGTGGCGATGGCTCTAATCAACAGCAAATGCAGCAGCGACGAAAACCCAACTCCACAAGCAACCACACCAACAGAAGAACCAGTAATCACTATTCACCCTTCGGCGGATCCCAACATTCCCTTTGCGTTGGTATGGGAAGAGAACTTTGACGGAGACACCTTAGATATGGACATTTGGAATTTTGAATTGGGTGACGGATGCGATCTGGGAATTTGTGGCTGGGGAAACCAAGAACTACAGCGTTATACAGACACCAATCATAGTCTAAGTGATGGTATTTTGACAATTAACATCCAAAAAGACAACTTCTATACCTCCACTCGAATTACGACCAAAGGCAAAAAAGAATTCCAATATGGAAAAGTCGAATCGCGTATGAAACTTCCCCAAGGAGACGGGCTTTGGCCGGCTTTTTGGATGCTGGGCAATGACATTGACGATGCCGGATGGCCAGATTGTGGGGAGATAGATATTATGGAATACGTCGGTCGAATGCCAGGGATTGTGCATCACTCATTGCACACCCGAAGCAGTCATGGGGCGACAATCAACACCAAAAAGGTTATTGTGGCCAATCCAGAAGAAGAATTTCACATCTATGGGATGGAATGGTCTTCCAAAGCCATTGATTTTTATGTAGACGAAGAACTTAAATATTCGTATGCCCCAGGCACTAATAACAATGATTATTGGCCTTTTGACAAACCGTTCTATTTCTTGCTAAATGCAGCGTTGGGAGGTGGCTTTGGGGGGCCAGTAACAACCGATGAGATTTTTCCGCAGCAATTTCAAATTGACTATATCAAATTCTATCAGCGACAGCCTTAGGGGTGTTTTATTCGTTCAACAAGCGTTGAATAGTTTCTTGTGTAGTGAGTAATTTGATTTTATGAACCGAATCGTTGTATTGTCCTTGGGTCAAGCGTTGATCTAGTTCAGTGAGCAGGTCTTGTAGGCTGCTGTCAGCTTGGAGTGTCTTCATTGTCTGATTTTTCTTGAATATCTTGAAATTCTTGAACGTTTTTGAGTAATTCGGTTCGTTGATCCAAAAAATCGATCAACTGACGAACCTTAGCCTCGTCTTCTTTTTGTTGGTTAAACTTGGCTTTTTCCTCGGCAACAGTAGTTTTAACGTCTTGGATTGTTTTGACCACAAAACCAACTACGATGGCAAAGCAAACGATAATGGCTAGAATTTCTTCGGTCTCGTTCAAATACATAATATCGTACCTTGTTGGGGGTAAAAATACACAAACTCACGGATGCATAAACACTACGGAGCATTCCTTCTTTTTATAGGGCTATTGGGTTCGGCCCAAACACCACCAGTAAAGCTAAGAGTTTTGGGAACGGTGCAAGATGCGGGTGCTCCGCAACTGGCCTGTAAAAAACAGTGTTGCCATAACTTGTCTTTGGTCGAAAAAGACCGGAGAAAAGTAAGCAGCTTGGCCGTTCAAGTCTCCGGGGGAAATCGAGCGTATCTATTTGATGCCAGTCCCGACTTGTCCCATCAATTTGCGACTCTTTTGGAAAATGACGTGGAGGAGATTGCTGGAATTTTTTTGACCCATGCGCATATGGGTCATTATGCGGGCTTGTTGCAGTTGGGTCGTGAGGCCTATAACAGCGCATCGGTTCCGGTCTATGCCATGCCAAGGATGCGGACATTTCTCCAAAAAAACGCTCCTTGGGAACAGTTGTTACAGCTTCAAAATATTGTCTTAAAAACCCTAGAAGCCAATCAGTCGGTGGCGCTAGAAGGAGGCCTTCGGGTGCAGCCCATTGTTGTCCCGCACAGAGATGAATACTCGGAGACGGTGGCCTATTGGATTCAAGGACCTACCAAATCGGCTCTCTATCTTCCTGATATTGACAAATGGGAACGCTGGAAAACCCCTATTGAAGAATGGATTCAGCGGGTGGACTACGCCTTTTTAGACGCCACTTTTTACGACGGTCAGGAAATTCCACACCGATCGATGGAGGAAATTCCCCATCCTTTTGTTGTGGAGAGTCTTCAGCGGTTTGAAAGTCTGCCCCTTTCGCAGCGACAGAAGATTCACTTTATTCACTTGAATCACACCAATCCTTTACTGCAAACCCAGAGCGATGCCTATCAAAAGGTCAAAGCACTGGGGTATCAGATTGCAGAGCGGGGGGATGTGTTTTCTCTCTAGGCAGGAACCAGCCCCTCATTATTTTTTAAACGGGTCAATACCTGATCGTACCACTCCATGGTTTGCTCGTTGTTGGCATGCCGTTTTAGAATTCGGAAGATTTCGATTTTGGACTTAGTATCCAATTCTAGAATACTGGCAAAGGTTTTTTCTTTTAACTCATTCATAGCGCTGTTTTTTGTTTTAAAGGTAAAAAAAAAACATCAGGTAGATCCTTTGTTATATTCCAGCTTTTGTAGTTATTCGATAAAGCTCTTAATTTTCCGCTATCGACTCTCCCGTCACCTAATAAAATCATCAAGCTAGCTGTTGATTTTTGTGATCTGACTCTGAACACGAGTCGAATCATTTTAGTAGTTTTAACCATGCCAAAGTCATTTTTTCTTTTTCTTTTTTTGCTGTTATGGCTTTGGCCTCTCCAAGGACAAAAAACACGCTCGCGAAAACTCCAAAAAGCCATTGCCAGTATTGCTGCCTTTGATCAGGCGCAAGTAGGCGTTCAGTTGGTTCGACTAGACAACGGTAAACCATTAGCACAGCACCAAACCGATCGGTATTTTACCCCAGCTTCAAACACCAAACTTCTCACTACACTGGCGGCCATCCAAACGTTTGACTCTCTTCCCAGTCTTCGCTACCGCAAAGATTCCTTAGGAGTTCTTCATTTTGAGAGTACGGGCTACCCCCTTTTGGAGCATCCTTATTATCCGGATTTTAAATTGAAACACTTTCTCCAATCGGCCGATTCTTTACGCTATCACTCTACTAAGTACGACGACCTGCTCAACCGTTTGGGGCCTGGGTGGTCTTGGGACGATCAAGCGTATTATTTTTCGGCGCTTCCTTCTGCCTTCCCTTTTTCTGGCAATGTAGTTCAGTTCACCAAACCCATAGATCAATCTATTCTTTCCACACCGTCTCTTTTTACCCTTCAAGATTCTTTGGCACTCAATACATCTGTCCAACGGGCACTCCACCAAAATCACTACTATGTAAATCCCAATCGGTTTACTTCAGCAGACACGCTATATACTCCCTTTATTCCCAGTGAAAAAACCACCCATGCTTTGATGGAAAACAGCTTGGGAAAAACCATTACTTTGGATGCAGGCCCCGTTTCTGAAGGGACTCTCTTATTTACGCATCAAGATGCGGAACTCTACCGAGCTGTATTGCAAGACAGTGATAATCTGATTGCTGAGAACCTACTCCTGATGGTTGCCAAAGAACGGCTAGGACTTTTTTCCACCAAAGCTATCATCGAGGTTCTTCTTGAGGATTGGGCTGCTGCCCCAGACGAGTGGGTGTGGGTTGATGGATCGGGTTTGTCGCGCTACAACTTGGTTACTCCTCGCAATTTGATTTGGCTGCTCCAAGTGCTCTTTCTGGAAATGGGCCCTCAAAAAATTCAGCAATACTTCCCCAGAGCAGCTGTCTCTGGTACGCTTAAGCGATCTTACAGCAGTAAGCAGCTCCCCACAGTCTATGCCAAAACGGGAACCCTTCGCAACAATCACAATCTTTCGGGCTATGTTTTGGATTCCCAAGGGCAATGGTATGCTTTTTCCATTCTTGTGAATCAGCACACCCGCTCCACCATAGCCGTTCGTGAAGGGATTCAAACGCTGTTGGAAGTCCTAACCCGACGTTTTTAGTAAGACTAAAAACTCCCCCGGATCGTCTTAATCCGTGGTCTGCAGTTTTTCTGCAACAATTCGTGCTTCTTCCAAAACGCGAAGCAAATTACCACTCCATAACTTCCCAATGGCTTCTTCGGAATAACCTCTTTTGACCAATTCGAGCGTTACATTAAAGGTTTCGCTGGCGTCTTGCCATCTTTCGATGCCACCACCCCCGTCAAAGTCGGAACTGATCCCAACATGCTCAAGCCCAATCTTGGCTACCAAATAGTCGATATGATCTACCAAATCACTTACATCCACAGGTGACACCTCTTTCTTTAGGACCACCAACGCGGGTTGTGCTTCTTTTACCAGAGTTTTATAGCCTTTGGTATAGGTCTGCAAGGCATCAAAAGGTAGTGCGCGAGCCTCCTTGCGCGTCAATACTGCAAAGCCTTTTTCGGTTCCCAAAGCACGTAACAACGAATCCTTAGCTGCCGTATAGGCTTCGTGTTTTTCCGTGTTCAGATAAGCACTAAAAGCTACGGTTTGCACCACGCCACCGTTCGTTTTGATCCATTCAAGCTGCTCATCGTCTAAGTTTCGAGGATGATCACACAAGGCTCTTGCGGAGGAGTGCGAGGCGATCACAGGGGCTTTGGAATGAGCAATCGTTTGGCGTATCGCTTCTTTGGAAGGATGGCTCAAATCGACTAGAATCCCATAATAATTCATTTTTTCGATCACTTGTTTTCCCAAAGGGCTGATTCCATTGTGTAGGAAAATAGAATCATATTCTCCCGTATTGGAATCCGAAAACTGACTGTGCCCATTGTGCGCCAGTGACATATAGCGTGCACCCTGATCGAAGAATTTTCTCACATTGGCGGTGTCCAAAGCCAAGGGATAGGCATTTTCCACTCCAATCATGGCTACTTTTTTTCCCGCTTTCCAAATGCGTTTCACGTCTGCAGCCGTAAGGGCTAATTCTATTTGCTCTGGCGCATAAACCTCCACCAAACGATGGATGGCATCGAACTTGGCTTGCGCATTTGCAGCTGCTTTTTCGTATCCCAAAGCATTGAGGCTGTCTTGTCCTGTATAAACAATGAGCCAGCTTACGTCCAGACCCCCCGCTTTCATCTTAGGTAGGTTTATTTGGGTGTCAGTGTCTTGACTGTAGTTCAGACTGTCCGTAAAAAAACCAACGTTGATATCGTCGTGAGTGTCCAGTGTAATCACATTTTGATGGATGCGCATTGCTTTGCTTTCCAAAGTTTCGGAGTCACATTGGATTATCAAGACGCTGGATAACGTTAAAGCCATAGAGGTGAAAACAGCAGTGTATTTCATTTTTTTGAGTGTGTTTGTTTGCCTAGCAACACTTTGTATTGCCTTTGAAACCCTACTTAGACGAATCGTTTTTTGGTGTGATATTCTCATTTCATGAAGTTTTTAGCAAGATACAGCGAGATTTTTTATATCAGTTGAGGCTTTGGCACGCTATTTGTATTAGTGGGTACGTGATTGTTGACAAACTGTTTATAAGCTTAGGCGATTCTTCGGAACCATCAACGTTTTAAAAGCAGGGCAGCAGCAACACAAAACACAAATTTTAATTATTAATTTTTTATCAAATGAAAAAAGGTTTATTAAGTATTTTGGCCGCTTCTGCTGTATTGGTAGGATGTCAGAATTACGACGATCAGTTCGATGCCTTGAACACACAAATCACTTCGTTGAAATCAACTGTTGACGGTTTGGCTGGTGTTCAGAGTGACGTAGCTGCATTGAAGGGATTGATTTCATCTCTTCAAACTGAGGTAGGTTCAGTACAATCTACTTTAGCTTCTGATTTAGCTGATGCACTTACTGCTATTGAAGAAGTTGAGACACTTGTAAATGATGTTGCTTCTGCAAGCGATCTTCAAACAGTTCAAGATGATTTAGACGGTGTTTCAGATAATGTATCTGAAATTCTTGAGTCTAACAATGTTTACTCTGATGACGTAATCGTTAATTCTGAAGGGACATTGGATTTTGCTGTTGCATTAGGATCTAAATTAAGTATTGTTAATGGTAACGTTGTTTTTATAGTGAATTCTCAAATGGATATCGCTAAAGTTCAAACAGCACTTGACAATGTTGGGATTGTTGTAGGAGAATTTGCTTATTTGTCTAAATCTTCAACTGTATCTAACGTGAACTTTGACAACGTTTCATCTGCTGCTGACATTGAAGTCGCACAAAGTGGAATGTATTCTTTTGCTAAACTCACAAGCGCAAAAAATATTGCCCTAGGAAGTAATTACAGTTCTAAAGTTTCTGGTGTAAACATGCCATTATTGAAAACAGTTACTTCTTTTACAACAGGTAGTATTGTAGAAGGTGCTGGTGCAACTGGGGCTGATTATGTTAATGGTCCTGCTGCAGTGAATCACAAACTTTCATTCACAAAAGCTAATTCAATCAATGTTAACTCACTAGTACGCTATGGAGCTGCTCTTGAGCTTGGTGTTGATGAAGGGGGTACAGTAGGTATTGCTGCTTTAGACGATGTTGACGCTACAGGCGCACAGTCTAACATATCTTTAACTGTTGAAGGTCCTTCAACACTTACCATTGAAAACTTTAAAGATGGTACTTTGTCTTTCAAGAATGTTGGTGAAGTAATTGTAAATAACTTTGAAGGTCCATTTACTTTAAATGCTGGTGTTGTTAGTTTTAAAGCTGACAAAGCAATGTCTGTTGACACTGTTTCTGCTACTGACTTAGAAGTTTTTGAAATCACTGGTATTACTGATCCAGATGATGCTACTGACAAAGAAGGTCCTGCGGTTTCTTTTGATTCAAATTCTAACATTAGAATCATCAAACTTAAAGGTAAAATTGATAGTGTTGTTTTGAACAACAACAGCGATTTGGAAGAAGCTCACACTACTGCTGAAGTTTCCGGTCAAATTCAAATCACTAACAATTCTAGTCTAATTGCTATTAACACTAAAGACTCAAAAGCTTCTGGTGTTAAAGTTAGCGGAAACAGTGACCTTGAAGGTGTTAATATCGAAACTCAAACAATTGATACAACTGAGGATACTGACACAAAAGTTGACGGTACTTATGAAGTTACAAATAATGCTTCGTTATTGAAGGCAACAATTTCTTCTAACAAAATCGCAACCTTAACTATCACAGGGAATGATGATATGACAGAAATTGATCTTACTGGAATGTCAACTCTTGGTGACACAACAACGGGTCGTTCAATCAGCATTTTTGCTAATGATCTAACTGCTACTAGAGCTACAGATTCTAACGATGCTGTTTCAGCTGGATTAGCTACTGATGAGGGTACTTTTTCTGAGTCTGCGGGTATGAAAACAGCTAAAGTTATAGCTGATAAGATGGTTGCTGATACTGCTGCCAACGTATATATATACTTTGATACTGTTGAAACTTTCCAAGGAGAAAATGGGGTTGCTGAAACAAATGACCACACTTTCGTAACATCTGCAGTTGTAACAAACGTTCCTACATACGCATCTCAACCTCAAGAAACTGTTGTTGCGCACAGAGGAGCTAGTACTGCTGTTGCAGGTAAAGCCGCTATCGCTGCTAAGAGATCTTTCCTAGTCGCAGGTACAGATAGTACTACTGCTATGGGAACTCTTGCAATTACTGCTAACGCTGCTGCATTACACCCAACAGCTGCTGACATTTCATCTGCTAATGACAATGTTAATGTTGCTGCTATACTTTCTGCAACGGCACTTGCAAATGCTGACGCAGCTGGAGTAACTTTAACTGCTACTGCTGGTGCTCGTCCATCTGTTACAATCGAATTTAGTACTAATGACAGTACAGATGAAAACTCAGCAACTACAACCGTTGGTCCTGCTGGATTTGTCACTACTGTATCTGACACTTTCACTTTGACAATCGCTGGAGATAAAGCTGGTGCTGTTTCAGTAGCCACAACTGGTGCTACTGCAATTGCTGATTTTGTTACCGCTATTTCAGACGCTTGGGCGGCTGCTAACCCTACTGCAGGTTTAACTCAGTGGGACATTGCAACTTCTTCTAGTGAAATTCAGTTTACTGCAAAAGATGCTGGTACTGCACAAATTGGTGCATTATTAACTTTAGGTTCATCAGTTGCCTCTACTACTAATACAAACTTTGGATATAAAATCTATAATGGCTATGATGGTAACATCGCAAATGCTATTACTGGAGACAATGGAGCCAAGGGTGATGCTATTGTAGTTACAATTGAAGCTGATACTGCGGGGACTTCTTTAAGTGAAGTTGGGCAAATTTCAGATGGTGCTGGGGTACTTGCTCGAAGTCTGACTGTAACTGCTGGTGGAGCTGGTACAACTGCTACCGAGCTTACAAATACTTACAGAAATAACTTGACTTTGTCTACTACGACAGATAAGTATACTGCTGTTAATGAGTTTCCGACTCAAAATAGATCGGATGTTCGTGCTGCAGAAGATCTAATCGGTGGTTCAACTAACACTGCAACAAGCTTCGATAGAACAGGTTGGTTAGCTGACTAATTTTCTAAGAAGATTGTTATTAAATTAAACCCTCCGAAAGGAGGGTTTTTTTTTATTTTTATTCCATGAACAAGACGAACTTATCTAACTGGATTTTTATACTACTTTTTTCACTGGTCCAATTTGTACCAAATTTTGGATCCATTGATAAATCGGCATCCCAATTTTTATATTTGGCAGTTGTAGCCCTGTTTTCTTCATTGTACTTGTTTAGAAATATGCTGCATGGTGATGGCATAATTATATTTAAGCATAAGATTATTTCGGCTTATGCATTATTATCAATTTTAGGGTTATTGTCTGTTTTTTGGTCATTTAATCCAGTTGAAGGATTAATTAACTTCTTTGAATTGTTACTTATAATTTTTTGCATTTACAATTTTACCCAACATTTTAAAGCAATAAGAATTAAGTTTAAGGATTTATCTCAATTATTTATTTTCATTCTTTTTTTTGACATATTAAACATATTCTTATCATTTTTATCGATTTATGATTTTGAAATTCCACCCACAAGAACTAATTTATTGGTTGGATTTTCATCCAATCTTAATGTAGCTGGCTTTAGTTTATTATTTCGTATCCCATTCGTTATATTTTTTATAATTACTTCGAAAAGTATATTGAAAAAGGCAGTTTATTTTTTAATTTTTGGCATCACATTATTTTGTATAATTATAACTGGATCAAGGGGAGCAATTCTTTCATTTCTCCTTTTATTTATTTGTTTTATTGGGTATAATTTTTTCTCTTATAGAGAGAAAAGAAAAATATTAGTTTCACTTTCTATTTTCTCCCTTTTTATTTTTTCCACACAAACCCTTTTATACCAAAACGGAGGATCAGTTATTGATAGGGTTGCTACTTTGACTCCGACTGTAATTCAAAAAGACTCCTCAACTAATGAAAGATTAAGTTGGTACAATGCTGCAATTGAAGGAATAAAGGATAAGCCTTTATTTGGACATGGTATTGGTAATTGGAAAATAGTTGGCAATGAATATGTTTCCAAAAAAATAGAGCAATATATTGTTCCTAAATATGTTCATAATGACTTCATAGAGGCTTTTGTTGAATTGGGGATTTTTGGAGGCTTATTATTTTTATCAATTTTCGCTTTAATATTATCTACCTTATATAAACTCAAGAATAAATTAAAAGAAAAGCATATAGAATTGTCATTGATTTTATTTTCAATATTTGCTTATATAATAGATTCCAATCTAAATTTTCCACATCAAAGACCGATAGCATTAATTAATTTGTCTCTTGTAGTTTCTTACATTATAAGTCTAGATCAACACAAACAAGTTTCAAGAAAAAACACAATGATAATTTTAGCATCATCTTTTATCGGTCTATTTTTAATATTAGTGAGTACTTTTAAAGTCTACACTGGTTTTGTAGATGAAGTAGTATTCGTTGATCGCATAAGTTTTAGAAAAGGTTTCAATGACACCTCTTTAGATAAGGTAAATATGCTTAATTATACTTACCCTAATATTTCATACACAACAATACCACTAGTCACCTATAAGGGATTATTTAATTGGAAAAACGGGAATATTGATGAGGCAAAAAGGCTGCTCAAAAAGGGTAACACAATAAATCCATATTTATATGTAGCTGAATCCAATTTAGCATCTATATTTCTTGAGGAGGGTAAGATTGATAGCGCATATTATTATTCAAAAAAAGCCTATAATGGTCTTCCAAATAATGAAAGGCATGCCAATATTTATCAAGCAATAATTGCAGCTAAAGGGGATTTAAATGAGTTAGATAGTCTCTTCGATATTACAAGAAAAAACAAAAAAGAGTTAATCTATGCCAATCATCTTGCGATGATTTCATTTCTAAAAGTTTATGACTCATTCAACGATAAAGATAGAGAAGTAGCTGCCGAAGCGACAAAACTTTTTCCCGACAATAAAAAGATAAGAAAATATAAAAGGATAATTAATGAAACCCCTGAGTCTATTAGCAAAGCAAATCAGTATGATCTGAAAGCCAGCGAATATTTTGGTCTAGGCCTATTTAGTGATGCAATTAAAAAATGGGAAGAAGCAAAAAACATACTTCCGGTAGAGTCTTCATATTATTTAAATATAGCACAATCGCTTTCAATATTAAATGATTATGAGTCTTCTAACTCCCAATTGGATAGTGTCACATATTTAGGGATTGATAAGAATGACGGTAAGCTTGAGTATTTAAGGGCGATGAATAAAATTTTAGCTAATAAATATGAATTAGCATGTCGTGATTTGATTGTTTCATACCGAAAAGGGTATGAAGATGAGACCCTATCCTTAATCAAACGTTTTGATTGTGTAAATAGGTTAAAATAATCAATATGTAAATGTGTTTATCAAATTACCTGAGTTGTCATAGGTAACCCAATTACCTTTTGGCTTTCCAGAGTTATCGTAAATGTTTCTCTTATATACTTTGCCATTTTTATAAAAATATTCCCAAACACCAATTCTTTTACCCATCTCAAAAGTTCCTTTTGTTTCAATATTTTCATTTTGATAGTAAAATATCCATTCACCATGATCTTTACCTTTCTTATAGCTTTGTATACTATTTAATTCCCCAGAACTGTAGTAAGTATAACAAGATCCAGAAAAAGGAACTCCATTCAATTCAGTTATGTTGCCGTCATATTTTATGTTAGGGCATTCTTTTATTACTTTTTCGCAAGAAACAAAGTGAGATAAAAGAATTAACAAGCCTAGCGAAGAAAACAATAAGCGCATAGTGTAGAGGTTAAAAATAGAAGTTGAATAAATAACAATGTTTTTAAATGCGACTGGGTACGTTTGAAAACTAGATGATGAATGTGATTGCTGTCTGGTAAAAAAGGGGACGCTCCCTTTCGGATTCTAAGGATAAAAACCCGTAATAAGTCAACTAAGGGATATAGTGCCAATCCAATGGTAAAAATAACTTTATTAAGCTGCCAATTGCTATTAAGGGTATAGTCGTTTCCCAAGGCATGAAAAAGGTAAATACAACAAAGGGTTCCAAGTAATAAAGAGCCGGCGTCTCCTAAAAAGACCTTATCCTTTTTTCTATAGTTGAAGTAATACAGCGGAATTAAGCCCACAATAAGTCCCCAGTTGAGATGATAAAAGGGCGTTGCTTGGGCTGAAAACAGTTCAAATAGGACAATCAATTTGGCGAACTCGGTAAGGGCCAAGCCGTCGATTCCATCTATAAAATTGAAGGCATTGACCACAACAATGAAAACAAATAATGTAGTTAGCTGCGCCAACCACCAAGGAATTTGGTTAAGTCCAAACAAGCCGTGATAGTTGTTTACGACAAACCCTTGGTCGATAAGTATTTTGGCAACAATGATCTGCATTAAGAGCTTGAGTTTATAATCCGCCTGATAAAAATCATCATAAATCCCAATTAAGAACATAATGCTCAAAGGGATTAGTATTGAAAAATCGAAAGGCACTTCACCTTTAATATAAAAAAATAGTGTGATGCAGACCAAACAAAGGAAGATGGTAATCCCTCCAGTTCGGGTTGCAATTCCCTTATGGGAAGACCTCCCGACAATGGGATCGATTTTATTTTTCAATAAATAGATTCGCTGGATAAAAAAAGTAAGGATGCTACTGCTCAGAGCGATGATAAATAGGGCTATACCTTGCATTTTGTAAAGATATAACAATAACTCCTTGCCAGAAATCAAAAAAAAAGAGAAAAATTAAATAATTTTAACCAAGTTTTTATATCATGGCAAAACAAAACACCTCAATTCTTTACCCTATCCCTTTTGTGTTAATAGTCGCCTATTTGTGTATAGGATTTGTCCCAAACTTGGATGCGGTGGACAAAATCGCACCACAGTGGCTTACCATGGGAATTATCAATCTTGCTTCAACATTATATATTTTATTTCGGACGGAAGCGTTTGAACATAAAACTTCTAGAGTGGTCAAAAGTGCAATTACCCTATTTTATCTAGGATTTTTTATTTGGGCGGGTCTATCTTATTTTTATGCTATCAATTCTACAGAAGTTTTGGTCAATATGGCTCGACACACCAATACATTTTTTATGTATGTGTATCTGGCATTATTCATTCAGAATTTTAAAGATAAAGACAAACTATTCTCATGGATTTTAGTCCTCATATTATCCATAGAAGTTTATGCGGTATTAGAGCAGGCTTTAGAAATGTTTCAAAGCACTGGGGTTGTTAATGGGGGTAATTTAAAAGGTGTTACTGCCAACCGAAATATTACGGCTTTTTCAATTGCTGTAAAAATTCCTTTTGCTTTGTTTCTTTTGCAGTTTAAACAAAAAAAAATAATTCAATTTTCGTTACCGTTACTCATTTTTGCTTCTATTTTTTGTTTGACAATGATCTCGAGTCGAGCGTCATTCATCGCTGTGGGTTTGACGTCTTTTCTGTATGTAGTAATGAAATGGTTTCTCTACAAAAAAAACAATGATTTTGGAGAAGTAAAGAGTAGCCTGAATATTATAATACCTTTATTGGCCGCCATTTTATTTAACCAAGTTTTATTTTCGAATTCCAAAACAGTAAGTGCCCTGGATCGTGCTTCTACGATATCAGTAAGTACCAAGGATGGTTCGATCAATCAACGTTTGCGTTATTATGAGGATGTTTTAACACATCTTGCGTCCAATCCTATTTTAGGCACAGGTATTGGAAACTGGAAAATCAAATCGATCGATTATGACAAAATAGACATTAAGGGCTATGTAGTCCCTTACCACGCCCACAGTGATTTCATTCAAATAGGAGCTGAGCTAGGCATTATTGGATTTCTTTTATATCTGGGAGTCTTTTTAAGTGCTGTTTACTTTTGTTACCGCATTATCAGAGCCCAAAAGCTGCCGGAGCGCGACCAAGTCTTTGTGTTTATTTGCCTGATTGCATTAGGGGTCTATACCATTGATGCCAACTTAAACTTCCCTATTGCACGCCCACAGGTTTTAAATAGTTGGGCATTGATTCTTGCATTTATCAATTTCTACTATCAAAAAAATAAGGAATTGTACGAAACCCCAGAAGCTTCGGGGAGTAATGCCAAAGTCTTGTCTTTTGCGGTTCCCTTGTTAGGCTTGTTTTTAATTGTACCCTCTGTGTCTATTGCCAATACAACCTTCAAAGCCCTCAAGGCGCAAATGACCATTCTACGAGATTTTAATTCGAATCAATTTAATATTCCATTGAACCAAATTGAGTCTTTTATACCCCAAATGCCTAACATTACGGTAACAACCATTCCGATGGAAGCCATCAAGGCACGTTACTTCAATCATTATAAAAAGTATGATAAGGCCCTGGAACATCTTGAAAAAAGTGTTGAAGCCAATCCTTATTTAAGATATAGTGAGATTTTAATGAGTCAGATTTATGCACAAAAAGGCGATCAACAAAAAGCAAAAAAATACGCTAAAATAGCCTTTGAAAATCTCCCTTCCAATGATTTACATGCGAGTTTTTATATCAACATTTTAATTCAAACAAACGATAAAGAGGGACTTAGCGAAGCTTTTGATTTGTTAACCAAGGACGATTCAAAATCTAAGTGGCAAAATTACTTAATTGCCGTCAGTCAGTTATTCCCTCCAGGGGACAGCTTACAAGTTGCTCGAGCCAAACAAGCTAAGGGTCTTTTTTCTGGAGATTCCAACATTAATCAAATTTACAAGCTTATTTCCCTTGGTTCCAAACGGATCGAAGAAGGGCTTACAAACTCCAATCAAGCGTTAACCTTTTTCAATCAAGGGAATCACACGGAAGCCGTAAAAGCATTTGAAAATGCCATTAATGCCGATCCCTTGGAATATTCGTATCGGGAAAATGCTGCAACCTCCTACTATATCTTGGGAGACCTAGAAAATGCACTTAAACAAATTGATATGGTGATTACCGATTTGAATCCTCTGAATGGTAAATGTGAGTACATCAAAGCATTAATCTTTTTAAAATTTGGTGATCCAGCAGGTGCTTGCCCCTTGCTTAGAACATCTAGAGACAGCGGCTATCCTCAAGCTCAGAGTACATTGGATCAGTATTGTTCTAATCTTTAAGTGACAAATTGTATTTAAAAAATTAGCTGATTTAAATAAAATCAAGTACTTTTGGTGCTAGTTTAACAACACCTATCATGCTAGGGGAATTAATTACATCCAAAACCCGATTGCGTTTGCTGATCAAATTTTTTATCAGTCAAGCCAACCAAGGCTATCTAAACGGCTTGGCTTCAGAGATGGGAGAATCGACAAATGCCATTCGTAAAGAGTTGAATCATTTGCATACCGCAGGCTATCTCCGAAAGTCAAAATCCAATAATAAAATCCAGTACCAAGCTAATTCACAACATCCATTATTCGATGTGCTGCAGAAGGTAGTGATGAAACATTTAGGACTGGAAGATATTGTTTCTAACGTATTAGAACGAATGGGTGCTGTTCACCAAATAGTATTGGTAGGGGATTATGCGCAAGGGATTGATTCGGGATCTATAGAAGTTTTTTTAGTAGGCGAAGCACTCAACACGGACTATATTATTCAGCTAGAAAAAAAAATTGAAAATGTCATTGATCGAAAAGTTCATTTTTATTTAGCAACAATATTTAACTCTAATCAAAAACATATTTTGCTATATGAAAGTTAAGAGTATTTGCTGTATTGGCGCAGGGTATGTAGGAGGTCCTACGATGGCAGTTATTGCTCTTAAGTGTCCAGCAATAAAGGTGACCGTGGTTGATATTAATCAGGAAAGAATAGATGCTTGGAATGGCCCCTTAGACATGTTGCCTATCTATGAACCTGGACTTGATCAAGTTGTTGGTCAAGCAAGAGATCGCAACTTGTTTTTTTCTACGGATATAGATTTGGCTATTCAACAATCCGAAATGATATTTATGGCTGTTAATACGCCCACTAAAACCGAAGGTGATGGGGGTGGGATGGCAGCAGATCTTAAGTATGTAGAAGCGTGTGCAAAACGAATTGCTGAAGTGGCAATTTCAGATAAAATTGTCATTGAAAAGTCAACCTTACCAGTTCGAACAGCAGAAAAGATTAAGGAAATATTAAATAAAAATGGGAGAGATTTTCATTTTGAAATCTTATCCAATCCAGAATTTTTAGCAGAAGGAACTGCAATTGAAGATTTATTTAAGTCGGATCGTGTTTTGATTGGAGGTGAATCAACTTCTAGTGGAAAAGAGGCCGTTAAGGCTTTGATTGAAATTTATTCCAATTGGATTCCTAAAGAAAAGATTTTGACGACTAATTTATGGTCATCAGAATTGGCTAAATTAGCTTCTAATGCGATGTTGGCGCAGAGAATATCATCCATTAATTCCCTGTCAGCACTTTGTGAAAAGACAGGTGCAGATATAGATGAATTATCAAAAGCAGTTGGTATGGACCAACGAATTGGAGAAAAGTTTCTCAGAGCATCTGTGGGGTTTGGTGGGAGTTGTTTTGAAAAAGACATTCTTAACTTAGTCTATCTAAGCGAATATTACGGGCTGAAACCTATCGCAGAATATTGGCACCAAGTTGTCAAAATAAACGATTACCAGAAACAACGTTTTGCAGATAAAATTATTAATTATTACGGGAATGATTTAGTCGGTAAGTCCGTTACTCTTCTCGGATGGTCTTTTAAAGCCAACACAAATGATAGCCGCCAATCACCATCTATAAAAGTTGCTGTTTCGTTAATAAATGTGGGTTTAGAAGTTTATATCTATGACCCCAAAGTCCCACCAAATCAAATAGATAAAGATATTAAAGAACAAACTAGCTCTAAAGGGAACTTTCATATTTGTGATTCTATAGAAACGGCACTAGACGTTAGCGAAACAGTTGCAGTGCTAGCTGAGTGGGAAGAATTCAAATCTATAGATTTTAAATCTCACTATGTCTTTAATGGGACAAGACTAAATTTGAATGTAGAAAACACTTACCAGATAGGAAAATGAAACCAATAGAAAAATTTACTGAGACGAAATTAGACATGCTTGTTCCATTGTTTATTTAAATACAATTAAAGAATGAATAATAATAAGAAGTTAGAAAATTAAAATTTTGCATGAAACTCTAAATTTAAGTCACCCTACTTTTTCGAGGATGCTTAGTAATTTGAAATGCTTTTTAAATATATTAATTTTGAAAATAAATCAGTATTGGATATAGAAGGAGGAAATAGTATTTACTCTTTCAACTTCTGATTTCGAGGAGATGAAAATGCACTTAACCTCGAGCCTTTCGCCGATCGGTATACGAAATTTTATTTTGATAGATTTCAAACTAATTTTATTTGGTAATGCTCAATAAAATATAATAAATCTAAAAAATTTTGGAAATAAATTTTAACGCAACTTATAGAAACAAACCATTTACTTGAAAGAAAAAAAACATTACGACGTAATAATCATTGGTGCAGGAATAGTAGGCCTATCTTGTGCTTACAGATATCTTAAAGTATATCCTGAAAAATCAGTTTTAGTGATTGAAAAGGAGTCAGGTATTTTTGCCCACCAGAGTGGAAGAAACAGTGGGGTTATTCATTCAGGGATTTATTATCAACCAGGTTCTTTAAAAGCTAAAAACTGTATTGATGGGTATAATAAGCTTCTAAAATTTATAGAAAATCATAATATTCCTTTTGAACTAACTGGCAAACTGATTGTCACTAATGATTTAGATAAGCTAGATGATCTTGCTTCACTAAAACTCAATGGGGAGAAGAACGGACTTAAAGGGTTAAAGTTACTCACTCCAAAAGATATTTTGAAATACGAACCTTATTGTACAAAAGCAATAGGTGCACTATATGTCCCTCAAACAGGGATTGTAAATTATAAAACTGTTGGAGAGAAAATGTTGTCAGAAATACAAAAAAAAGACGGTTCAATTATTTATAATTCAAGTGTGATTAGTGTATTAAATAATACTTCTGGAGTATCAATTACTTTAAATAATAATAGAGTCATAAATAGTAAAAAAGTTATTATAGCTACAGGAGTTAATTCGGATGTGTTTATTTCAACTAAACTGAAAAATAAATACCGAATATTTCCATTTAAGGGAGAATACTATAAGCTCAAAAAAAGTAAACAAAATCTTGTTAAAGGATTGATATATCCCCTTCCAGATTTAAATTTTCCATTTTTAGGAGTTCATCTAACAAAAACGATGAAGGATCAAGTGGAAGCAGGCCCTAATGCAGTTCTTTCATTATCTCGGATGAAGTATCCTAAATTGTCATTTACCTTAAGAGATTTTTTTAAGATTGTAGCTTGGAAAGGGTTTTGGATATTTGCGCTGAAATATTGGAAAGTAGGATTGTATGAATTGGCTCGATCGTATTCCAAAAACATGTTTATTAAGTCATTACAAGATTTAGTACCGATAATTAAAAATGAAGATATTGAAATTGCAGGAGCTGGAATAAGAGCGCAAATTTTAACAAATGAAGGAAAGTTGTTTGATGATTTTCTTATAGAATCAGATGGGAATATTACCTATATAGTTAATGCTCCTTCTCCAGCAGCTACTTCAAGTTTAGCCATTGCAGAAAGTATAATTAAAAAACTATAGATAATGAGTAAATTACTGCTAATCGGAGGCGGAGGATATGTAGGTACTGCATTGACTCGACATTTTTTAAAGAAACAACATGAAGTAGTTTCTATTGACCGCTTTATATATGACAATAGAGAGTCCATAATCAATTTCAAAGGACACAAAAACTATCAAGTTATTAATGGTGATTTTTCGGATTATGAGCTATTAGACAGTATTATTGATGGAGTTGATAATGTTGTTATTTTAGGGGGACTAGTTGGAGATCCAATAACCAAAAAATATCCTAAAACATCAGAAGAAATAAATGATATTTCTATCAAAAGATGCATTGATTATTTTGATGATAAAAACATACAAAAACTAATATTTATTTCCACATGCTCTAATTATGGACTTATTCCGGATAATGTATTAGCAGGTGAGGATTATGAATTAAGGCCGTTATCATTGTATTCGAGAGCTAAGGTGAGTAATGAAAAATATTTATTATCCAAAAAAGGAAAGGTAAAATATAGCGGTGTAATTCTCAGATTCGCAACCGCTTTTGGATTGTCTGAACGCATGCGTTTTGATTTGACAATTAGCCAATTCACAAAAGAAATGTTTACGAAAAAGGAATTAATTGTGTTTGATGAAAATACTTGGCGGCCTTATTGTCATGTTAACGACTTTGCTCGTTTAATTGAATTGGTGTTTAAATCGAAAAAAGAACTGATTGACTTTGAAATTTTCAATGCAGGTGGAAACGAAAACAACTACACAAAGAAAATGATTGTGGAAGCTTTATTAGAAAAAATCCCAAATTGTCAAATTCACTATGATCAGAACGACAGTGATCCAAGAAATTACCGTGTAGATTTTAGCAAGGTAAAGCAGTATCTTAATTTTGAACCTATGTATGACCTTAATTATGGTATTGATGAGTTACTTGCTGAATTTGAGAAAGGCAAATACATTGATCTTATTGAAAATTCAACTAAGTACGGGAACTACGAATTGAACTATTCGATAGACTAATATGAAAAATATTCCTTCTTTTATTAGAGAGTTATATGGCTCACAGGAATTTATTCCACTCCACCCACCAATTTTTATAGGTAATGAAAAATCTTATCTAAATGAAACAATTGAGTCTACGTTTGTCTCAAGTGTGGGGGCATTTGTAGATCGTTTTGAAGAACAAACAGCTAATTTATTAGGGGTATCGAAATCTGTAGCTGTAGTCAACGGTACAAGTGCATTGCAATTAGCTCTTCGTGTAGCAGGTGTTCAAAATAAGGATGAGGTTATTACTCAATCTTTGAGTTTTGTGGCAACAGCTAATGCCATAAGCTATCTAGGCGCCTCGCCAGTATTTATTGATGTAGATTTAGACACGATGGGACTGTCTCCCCATCACTTAAATAATTTTCTTAATGAGTATGCCGAGAACCGTGAGGATGGATGTTATAACAAAATAACAGGAAAAAAAATTAGTGCTTGTGTTCCGATGCATACTTTTGGTATGATGTGTCGTGTAGATGAAATATCTGTAATATGTGATGATTGGAATATTCCATTAGTTGAAGATGCTGCCGAGGCTTTTGGCAGTAAATTGAATAATCAATATGCAGGAAGCTTTGGGCTGATTAATGCCTTTAGTTTCAACGGCAATAAAATTATTACTGCTGGAGGAGGTGGATTAGTTTGTTCGAATACAATCTCGATGGCTGATAAAGCAAAGCATTTATCAACAACAGCAAAAAAAGGGCATAATTGGGAATATTTTCATGATGAACTGGGCTATAATTTTCGAATGCCTAATGTTAATGCAGCTATTGCTTTGGGTCAATTAGAATGTCTTTCTATTTTAATTTCTTCTAAAAAAGAAATTTTTAAAAAATATCAGGATTTTTTTGAATCAAGTCCAATAAAACTGATTTCTCCTTTAGATAACTGTTTATGGAACCACTGGTTATTTAGTGTATGCCTGGAAAATCGTGAAGAACGAGATGCTTTTTTAAGGTATACAAATGAAAATAAGATTATGACAAGACCTATTTGGAATTTGTTGTTCAAGCTACCAATGTATAAAAGTTGCTATAGGGATGATCAAAAAAATGCCATTTACCTTGAAGATAGAATTGTAAATATACCTAGTGGTGCAAAAGTCTAAAACTATCTATTTAATTGGTTATTCAGGGCATGGACGTGTTTTGATGGATGCCGCAATTGCTCAAGGCTTGAAGGTTAAAGGATATTTTCAAGATTCAGAAAGTGATCAAGACCCTTTCTTGCTTCCTTATAATGGGAATGAGTCTGATTGTAATGATGATTTTTTTAATCAAAGAAGCTTTATTTTAGGGATTGGTGACAACAAAATCAGAAGTAAGGTTTATCATCAAGTCAAGAATAAAAACGGTGCCATAGAAACAATTTCACATCCCAATGCAAGTATTTCAAATTTGGCTGTAATTGGTGAAGGATGTTTTTTGAATGCCAAATCAATTGTTCATATAGGTGCTAAAATAGGAGTCAATACAATTGTAAATACAGGGGCAATTATTGAACACGATTGTAAAATAGGAGCTCATGTCCACATTGCTCCAGGAGCAACTTTGTGTGGTAATGTGACTGTTGGAGAGAATACTTTTATTGGCGCTGGGGCTACAATAATTCAAGGGATTTCCATTGGATCTAATGTAAAAGTTGGGGCAGGAAGTGTAGTTATAAGTGATATTCCAAATAATGTCACTTCAGTTGGAATTCCTTCAAAAATAATTGTTCAATGAGTGAAGTAAAGATTATTGCTGAAGTAGGTGTTAATCATAACGGGAATATTGATTTAGCGCAAAAAATGATTGCAGCTGCCGCAGATTGTGGTGCTAACTTTGTCAAATTCCAAACCTATATTACAGAAAATATTGTATCAAATAGTGCTCCAAAAGCTAATTATCAGATTAAAAACACTAAACCTAAAGAGACACAATTTGAAATGCTTAAAAAGCTTGAACTCGGAATTGAAGACCATTATCAACTTATAAAATGTTGTAAATCTCATGGAGTAACTTTTTTGTCTTCTGCTTTCGACTTGGCGAGCCTTAATTTCTTAAAAAACACTGAACTTCCACTTTTTAAAATCCCAAGTGGAGAAATCACAAATTACCCATATTTGAAAGCCGTATCGGCTATAAATAAACCTGTTATTCTGTCTACAGGTATGGCAACTTTAGAAGAGGTTGAGCGAAGCGTTAAAGTACTATTAGAAAATGGTTTAAAAAAACACAATATAACTATTCTCCATTGTAACACAGAATATCCAACACCTTATGATGACGTTAATTTGCTAGCTATGAAAACTCTATCAGAAAAATTTCAAGTTGCAGTTGGATATTCAGATCACACCATAGGTAGCGAAGTAGCAATAGCATCGGTTGCATTAGGTGCAATAGTTATTGAAAAGCATTTTACGATGGATAGGAATTTACCCGGTCCTGATCATAAAGCCTCTATGGAACCCGATGAATTCAAAGCAATGATTCAAGCAATTAGAAATGTAGAAAAAGCAATTTCAGGGAATGGTGAAAAGATTCCGTCAAGAAGTGAGATTAAAAATATATCCATTGCTCGGAAAAGTGTTTATTTATCTCAAAACCTGGATAAAGGAACTGTTTTAAAAGATCATCATTTAATTACTTTAAGACCAGGAACAGGAATTTCGCCCATGAGATGGAACGATTTAATTGGAAATTCTATAAATAAATCACTTAGCAAGGGACACCAAATAACATGGGATGATTTAGACTTATGAAAAGAAAAAAAATTGCAATTTTATCAAGTTCTCGTGCAGACTATGGAATCTATTTACCTCTAATTAATTATTTGGAAAACCAAGGATGGTTAGAATTACATAGAATAATCTTTGGTACTCATTTATTGGATGATATGAAATCGTTTTTGAAACAAATTGAAGAGGATTCATTAGGGAACATTCATAGAGTTGGAAAATTTAAAAAAACAAACACTTCACAAGAAGTTGTAAAAGCCTATTCTGATGTAGTAGGTTATTTCTCTTCTTTTTGGGAATTTAATTCCTATGATTGTATTATTGCTTTAGGAGATCGTTTTGAAATGTCAGCTGCAATTCAGTCTACAATACCATTTCATATTCCGATAGCCCACCTTCATGGCGGCGAATCTTCATTGGGAGCGATTGATAATATATTTAGACATCAAATCACGTTGGCATCCCAATTACATTTTACTTCAACAGAGACATACCGTATTCGTGTTGCAGAGCTTACAGGATCAGACAAAAATATTTATAATGTAGGATCATTGAGTTTATCAAATTTAAATTTTGAAACTATAAAACCATGGGAAAAGCTAGCATTTCAATATAAAATCCCTCAAAATCCATTTGTTTTAATAACAATTCACCCCGAAACTGACACGAACACTGATTTTCAAAAGGAACTTGCTGAACTGTCCATAGTATTGAAAGATTTATTAAAGCGCTATCATTTGGTTATAACCGGAACAAATTCAGATCAAAATTATAAACCAATAGTGGATTTTTTTGAAGGGATCTGTAAACATAACCCAAATCGAGTGACAAGTATCAATTCTCTTGGGAGAGAAAATTATTTTTCAGCACTCTACAATTGTAGTTTAGTTTTAGGTAATTCTTCTAGCGGAATCATCGAGGCAGCTTCTTTCGGGAAGTATGCTATTAACCTAGGTAAAAGACAAATTGGTAGATTAAGAAGTAAGAATACATTCACAATTCCTTTTAAATCAAAACCTATTCTAGAAATAATAAATACTCTTGAAAAAAAAGGACTTGAATATAAAGGTGATAATATATACTTTAAAGAAAATGTAGCGGAAAATATTACAACAAGGATTAAAAATTTTTTAAGGGTATGAAAGAGTATATTATTGAATTTTCAGCAAAAGCAGTTACTGCATTAAAGCAGATAAACTCTCTTGAAAACTCTATAAGTCAGACTTTGTTTGTAGTAAAAGATCAGACTATGATTGGCACACTGACTGATGGTGACATTAGACGTGGCCTATTAAATGGTCTTGATACGTCATCTCCAATCATGTCTTTTATGAACACTAATTTTAAATCAATTTATCAGAATCATACAGATTTAGATGAAATAACAAAATGTAGAGAGAACAATATAAAATTACTTCCAATACTAGATAAATATGATAGAATTATTGATCTAATTGATTTAACAAAATCACTTACAAAGCTCCCAATCACAGCCGTTTTAATGGCTGGAGGATTGGGTTCAAGATTAAGCCCTTTAACGGATAACACTCCTAAACCCATGCTTTTAGTTGGAGATAAGCCAATTTTAGAACACAATATTGATCGTCTAATCAAATTTGGGATTAAGGAATTTATTATAAGTGTTCAATATCTCAAAGATCAAATCATTGATTATTTCGGAGATGGAAGTCAGAAAGGAATTACCATAAATTATATAATTGAGGAAAAGCCATTAGGAACAATTGGAGCATTATCACTTATTCATGAAGTTTCAAATTACACAATTCTTTTGATGAATTCAGACATCTTAACAGATATGGATTTTGAGTTTATGTATCGTCAACATCTTAAACTTGGAAAAAAAATGACTGTATTATCTATTCCTTATCGAATTGATATTCCTTATGCAGTAATGGAGACAGATGATGAAAATGTTTTAAACTTTAAAGAAAAACCTTCTCTAAACTATTACACTAATGGTGGAGTATATTTGCTAGATGCTGATTTGGTATCTGAAATCCCAAAAAACTCCTTTTATAACGCTACCGATTTGATGGAAAAATTACTGATGAAAAAGGAATTAGTCCATTATAGTCATAAAGGGTTTTGGCTTGATATTGGGAAACCAAAAGATTATAAGCAAAGTCAAGACCTAATAAGTAAACTCAAATTATGAATATCGGTGCTATATTATTTTTAATTACTGCCAGAAAAGGGTCTGAGGGCCTTACAAATAAAAACTTTAAGGAATTTCTTGGGAAACCGTTAATTTATCATTCCTATAATTTTGCTGAAAAAACAGCACGCGTTGGAGACGAAATTTGTATTTCCACTAATGATGAAGTTATTATTAACTTCTTTGAAGAAAAAGGGATTGAGATCCCGTTTAAAAGGCCTGAATATTTATCGACTAATTTCAGTAGCTCTGATAGTGTTATTGATCATGCTCTAACTTTTTATGAGTCTCAAGGCAAAAAGTTTGAATATGTAATGCTTTTGCAGCCAACATCCCCTTTTCGAGAAAAGAAAGACTTTGACGAGATAATAGCTAAAATGGATAAAAAAACAGATATGGTTGTTTCTGTAAGAGATTGTAAGGATAACCCATATTTCAATATGTTTGTTGAAAATTCAAAAGAACATTTAGCTTCCCTAGTTGATTCACCACGTTACAATAGGCGCCAAGATGCCCCCAAGGTTTATACATTCAATGGCGCATATTATTTTTTTAAAGTATCCTCTTTCAGACGTGATAATAATTTAAACTTCAGAAAGGTTAAAAAGTTCCTCATGCCTGAATGGCAAAGTGTTGACATTGATACTAAAGATGATTGGGATCTTGCGATATATTACTCTTCAAAACATTTGAAAAATGGTTAGAATTATTCCTAGATTAGATATTAAAGGCCCAAACCTTGTTAAAGGCATTCATCTAGAGGGACTACGTGTTCTTGGTGATCCAAAAGAATATGCAAATTTTTACTACAAGGCTGGTGCGGATGAGTTGATTTTCCAAGATGTAGTGGCATCTCTTTATCAAAGGAATAGTTTAAATAACATTATTGAACAAACAGCTCAAGACATTTTCATACCACTTACTGTTGGAGGAGGTTTACGAACACTAAATGACATCAAAGATGTTTTGCGCGCAGGGGCTGATAAAGTATCTATAAATACAGCAGCAATTAATAATCCAGAATTTATTCGTGAGGCTTCATTAGAATTTGGCTCCTCAACAATCTGCATAGCATTAGAAATTAACCAACAATCAAATGGAGAATATCTTTGTTATACAGATAATGGAAGAGAATATACTGGGATTAATGCCTTGGAGTGGGCAAAAAAAGCAGAAGCACTTGGAGCAGGAGAATTGATTATTACATCCATTAATAAAGACGGAACTAAAAAAGGAATGGACACATCACTAATTGAAAAGATTTCTAACAATGCATCTATACCTATTATTGCACATGGAGGTTTAGGAGATGAGCTGCATGCAGTTGAATCAGTTAAAGCAGGAGCTGATGCAATATGCACCGCTACTGCGCTACATTATTTTTGTATTGATGAAATAAACAAATCTTTGGAATTTTCTGGCAGTGAAGGAAACTTAGAATATCTTCGACGCCAATCACCAGGGGTACCCAAATCTACTATTACGATTAATAGTTTGAAGGAATATTTAAAAAAAGAAGGAGAAGAATGTCGATTTTAAACAAAAAAAAAATTGTGATTATTGATTATCAAATGAGTAATCTATTTAGTGTTGTTAGGGCAATTGAAAAAATAGGACATACTCCAAAGCTAAGCTCCAGCGGTAAAGATTTAAAAAATGCAGATGCGGTTATCTTACCAGGTGTAGGAGCCTTCAATTCTGCAATGAAAAATCTAAATAAATTAAAACTCATAAAACCTTTAAAAGATTATATTGATAGTGGAGGTCTATTTATGGGGGTTTGTCTGGGACTTCAATTACTTTTTGAAGAAAGTGAAGAATTTGGAACTCATTCAGGTTTAGGTATTATAGATGGGAGAGTAAAAAAGTTTAATAATACGGAAGGGAACAATAATCCGATCCCTCAAATTGGCTGGAATAAAATTAATCCTTCTATCCAAAACTGGAATTCAACTCCTTTGAAAGATTTTAACACATCTGCTTGGATGTACTTTGTACACTCCTATTATGTTGTTCCCCAAAATGAAGAAGTGGTGCTTTCAAAGACACCCTATTGTGGACTTCATTATTGTTCTTCTATCAAAAAAGATAATATTTTTGCAACTCAATTTCACCCCGAAAAAAGTGGTGAGTTAGGACTTAAAATTTACGAGAATTGGTTAAAATAAAATAATGGATAATATACTAAACGAAGATTTTTCGTCAAGAATTGAAAAAGGGTATTACGACCCCAATGTGACTCCAGAAAAGTTACCAGCCTTTTATGGGCTTCCTAGTGAAATAAAATTCTGTAAACGATGTGTAATTTCTAATCAGAGGCCTAATTCCTCAGTTGAATTTAAGCACACTCAAACAAGTAAGAAACAAACAATTTCAATAGATGATGATGGAATATGTGATGCCTGTAAAACAGCCGAAGAAAAACAAAAAATAAATTGGGATAAACGTGAAGAAGAGTTAATAAAACTGTTAGATCAGCATAGAAAAAGTGATGGGAGCTATGATTGTTTAGTCCCTGGAAGTGGAGGGAAAGACAGTGCTATGCAAGCACATATTTTGAAAGACAAGTATGGAATGAATCCACTAACAATCACATGGCCACCAATCCTTTACACTGATTATGGATATAAAAATTGGAAAAACTGGATTGATGTAGGAGGCTTTGATAATCTCTCTTTTACCAGAAATGGTGATGTAATGAAAAAACTCACTAAGTTATCAATCGAAAATTTATTTCATCCTTTTCAGACTTTTATACTAGGCCAAAAAAATGTGGGACCAAAATTAGCAGCCAAGTTTAATATACCATTAGTTTTTTATGGTGAAAACGAAGCGGAATACGGTAATCCCATTGCAGATAACTTATCTTCACTTAGAGATAAGTCATACCACACTTTTGAAAATTTGGATGATGTTTATTTGGCGGGTTTAAGTGTTCGCGAATTAAGAGAAAAATATAACATTGAAACAAAGGATATTATTTCATTCCTTCCTGCCCCTTTTGAAGAAATTAGAGAAAACAATATTCAAGTTCATTATTTAGGTTACTATCTCAAATGGACGCCCCAAGAAGCTTATTACTATGCGGTAGAAAATACTGGTTTTGAAGCACGACCTTTCAGGACTCAGGGGACTTACAGTAAATATAACAGTATAGACGATAAAATTGACGATTTACACTATTACACTACCTATATAAAATTTGGAATTGGGAGGGCAACTTATGATGCTTCACAAGAGATTCGTAACAAACACATATCACGTGAAGAAGGTATTGGATTAGTTAAACGTTTCGATGGAGAGTTCCCAGATAGATACTTCAAAGAAATAATGGATTATTTAAGCATGAATGAAGAACATTTTCAAGAATTGGGAGAAAAATTTAGGTCTCCTCACATTTGGATGCTTAAAGATAATGAATGGTTTTTAAGAAAAACTGTAAAATAATTGAATGACAAAGTCACTTTACAGTTCATTAAATTTATTAAAGAGGCTGAATTTTATAATTAAAAATTCGGGAAACAGTAATCTGAGATATATAATTTTCATTTTGATTGTGAAAGCCTTCCTAGAAACTGCGGGTATTGGATTGATTTATCCTTTCATTGATCTTGTCATTAATAAAGATTTCATATATGAAAACATTTTGTTTAATTATCTACTAAAAAATAATTTTATTTCCCATAAAAATCAATTTTTGATGTTAATGGGATTTTGCCTTATAATATTTTACATTTCTAGTGCTTTTTTCTCTATTTATTCTAAACTAAAATCTGATGACTTCATTTGGAAAACTAATACTGATATAGTTAAATTAAGTTACAAAAAACATATCTATAGTGATTTAAATGTTTACAAGAAATCTAACACAAATAAAAATACTCATGATATAATTAATGAGGTTCATCTTTTTATTAATGGATTCCTATTAAATTTTTTAGATATAATTCCTAGAGTATTTCTGCTATTATTTTTCACCTGTTACTTAATTCTAATTAACCCAATTATTACAATAGTTGCCTTTTTATTTATAGTATTATTTTACAGTTTATTTTTGAGTCTATTAACAAAAAAAATAGATAAAATGTCTGAGAAGCGCTATAAATTTCAAACTAGACTATTTGATTATGTGAACAGTTCGATTAGAGCAATTAAAGATATTAAGGTAAATGCATTTGAAGAATATTTTATTGAAAAGGTAAAGAAACCAGCTTATGATTACTCATTATTAAATCGAGATATAAGTATCTATACATCTTTTCCTAAATATATTATTGAATTAATAGTTCTAATCTCTATAGTTTTTTTTACTCTATATAACTTGAATAAAACAAATTTATTGGAGTATATACCAGTTCTGACAATTTTTAGTTTGTCATTTGTTAAGTTATTTCCTATTACCCAAGGAATGTTTACTAACATTACAAGAATTCGATTCAACTATAATTCCCTGGCTGTTGTTGAAAACAGTATACATGAAATTAAGAATATTGGATCAACCAGAGCTCCTAAGAACTTTGATGTTTTCGAATCATTGGAATTAAAAAATATATCCTTTTCATATGATGATAAATCTATCTTAAAAAATCAAACATTAAAAATTAACAAGGGAGATTTGTGTCTATTGTTCGGAGAAAGCGGATCAGGAAAAACTACATTAATTGAGATATTATTAGGTTTTTTCCCTCCAAATAAAGGCGAAATCATTCTAAATGGTAAGCCTTATAAAAGGAATCTACTATTATCGAGCAAACTTAATATTGGTTATGTATCACAAGATTTAATCTTATTTGAAGGAGGCCTAATTGAAAATATTACTTTGAAGAAAGAAGATCAAAGAAATCATAAGAATAAAGATATTAAAGAACTTTTATCATTTTGTTATTTAGATGATGTGGTTAAATCATTAGGTGGAATTGATGGTTTTATTTCAGAGGGAGGAAAAAATTTAAGTGAAGGTCAAAAACAACGTATCATTCTTGCAAGAGCATTATATAAACAACCTGATTTACTTGTTCTTGACGAAGCTACAAGTGCTTTAAACAAGAATTTAGAAAAAAAAATTATCGAGACATTAATTGAGAAAAAAATTACTATTGTTTTAATCACCCACAATGAGTCATTAAAAAAATATTCTAAAAATATTTTTACTTTAAAATGAAAAAAAAAGCTTTCATTGCTAGTCCTCAAAAATACTCGAGTATTTTGGCAAAGAAAATGCAGGATGAAGAATTATGGTCTCCAGTAATATTTTTGACTGGAAATAGCAATCTGACTTTTGTCAACAATCATTTTCCTGAAGCTTTACAATTAAATTATATCGATTCAGTAAAAGGAATCCCTCTTAACAATTCATCTCATAGTTTTGATTTAAAATTAATTGAATCCGTAGATATAGATTTAAAAATAGCTGTATCCCTTTTAGACAGGAATGACTCGAATTCAAGATCATTTGATTATAAAGACCGCTTATTTTTTTGTTACGAGTATATTGTGTTTTGGGCCAATTTGTTAGATGAATTCAAGATTGAAACAATTTTATTTGAAGAAGAACCTCATCAGTGTAGTGATTATATTTTATATAAGGTTGCCCTTCACAAAGGAATATTAACACCAATGATGATTAGAACCATTGGGGATTTGGGCATTATCCCTACTTTTAATTTTGAAACCCCAAACATAAAATTGATTAAACAATACCAAGCATATAAATCACTTTATGATGAGAAAGAGCAATTAGAAATTCCACGAGCTTTATCGAGTTACCTCCAAAAACTATCAGGGAATTATAAAGTGATTTTGGAAGAACATCTGTGGGATCAGATAGACACTTATCAAGAGATATTTGAAAAAGAAAATACTTTTTTTAGCGTAATTAAAACTTACACAAAAAAAATTATTTTAAAACTCCTAAACCCTCAGTTTTTTAATTTCCAATCTGATCAGAAGGAAGCTAATAAACCTTTCGCTTTCTCAAAGATGAATTATTTTAAATATCAGCTTTACAGGTTAAAAACTATAAGAGCTAAAATAAGGTTATTTAAAATTTACAAAGCACTAGCGATTTCTCCCAACATAAAAAACACCAATTATGTTCTTTGCGCCCTTCAATACCAACCTGAGAAATCAACTTGTCCATTAGGAGGAAAATATAATGATCAAAGATTAATGATTATGTCCCTTCGTGAAGTATTACCCGACGATGTAAAAATTATAGTAAAAGAACATCCAAGCCAATTTATTTATGATTATGCCCGTTATGGAGAATATTATCGTGATAAATATTATTATGAATCAATTTTAGCTATCCCAAATGTGGAGTTGGTTGACATGAAGATTGATATTTTTGAGTTGATTGATAAATCACTTTTTGTAGCTTCAGTTACCGGGACAATTTGTTGGGAAGCCGTTAACAGAAAAAAACCTGCTTTGTGTTTTGGTCATTCATGGATGACAGGGTGTGAAGGAATATTTAAAATTAATTCTTCAAGTGACTTAGTTAATGCTGTCGACATAATTTTTTCTAATAAACATGAAATTAATCTCGCGTATGTTCATTTATTTGCTAAAGCAATTTATGATTTAGACTTTAATTTAGCTGTTGGAGGTGAAAGCCAGCTAGCCCATAAGAAGGTAACAGAGGAAGAAAATGCAACAATACTTTTTAATTCTATTAAATGGTTGACAGCTTTAAATTAAATTAAATTTTTTTAGAATATTAAGATTAATTTTTAACATTTACATAAAAAAGAGATATATGTCAGCACTTACATAAAAAAACAGATGACTAATTTTGTCTATCCTAGTTGCAATTTTTTAAACATTAATTATTTCAGCAACGATAAAAACTTAAGCACTTACCAACCAAGCACATAAAAATAAATCTTTATTCGTATTTAATTTAAAAAAACACTTTACTATTAAGTTAAAAAACAAATTTTATAATTAAAAATCATTATCATAAATAATTGACTAAAATGTTGTTAAATAGTAATATTCGTGAAAAAAACAGTTAATGTTTACTAAATTTCGGTTAGGTTACATTATTACTAAA
>Ga0206677_10000138_pt1 | contig 63142 bp, 76 predicted proteins | sample M130m12015metaG_FD_155475 | JGI IMG/M metagenome (GOLD analysis project Ga0206677, IMG submission 155475) | Ammonia-oxidizing marine archaeal communities from Monterey Bay, California, United States - M1 30m 12015 | ecosystem: Environmental > Aquatic > Marine > Intertidal zone | place: USA... | reverse complement strand
GTTAAACACAATAAACATCTAATATAATGCAACCGAACTAATTAAATGATATGTCATATATAGAAGTAATGTGTTGCATATAACTATCTGATTATCAACGTATTATAGAAGTCTGATTACCAAACCTATGCGGGTGTATATTGCATTATTATCAATGTATATATGATTTATATGAGTATTATTCAGTGTTTTGTATGTATTGCTTAATTATATGTGCTTATTTCTGTGTATTGTTGCATATATGATGATTGAGCTACATATGTTACTAACTTATTGTCACATTAATAAACATTAATACATTATACTGAATTATTATTAGTATATAGTATATATTACATAAATAATGCAAAAGGTATACTTTTTAATTTATTTGTATAAAAATACGTTACAAACTTATATACAATGTGATAATATAAGTGTAATTAAAAAATAATATAATATGAGATTTCCACAAACATTTACTAAAGAAAACAAAATAACTTTTTACACACAAAGAAAAAGAGAAATGGAAAAGAGATTTATAAAATCTATGAATGAAAGTAAAGAAGAGTTATCTAATAAAATAAATGAAGAGATAAAGATTTGTGAAAAAGAATTATTAAACTTAAATAAATAATATGAAAGAATTAAGAATGAAAAGACTTCAAAAAGAAGTACAAGAAAGAGTGTTAATGAATGATGGAAATCTTAAAAAAAGTTTTCAAGATGTGTTAAACCACCTGTATAAAGAATATGAACTATGCTTCGACAACGATAGACTTGTTCAATCAATGGAAATACACCGAGATATTAACATGCTAAAAGAAATGATAAACAAATATAATACGTTACAAGATTAAAACAAAAGTGATAATATAAATGAGAGTTTTATAAAATTGGTTGCCTCTCTTAAAACAATATTAACTAATGAAGCACAACTTAAAATTATATATTATGAACATGAAAGACTTATTAGCATACAACGCAAGAATGAAAAAAGAAAAAGCGACAAAGTGGATGAAAGAAGATGGCTTCGATACTATCCAAGGATTCACACAGGGCGAGTTTAATGAGTCTATGAAACAAATTAAGCGTAAGACCTCAACGACAAGAAGAAGTCACTCTAAAGGCAATTTATGGAACCATAATAATTTACCTCGAATCAAACAAGATATTTTGTAAATGCTATACAAATACGTTGCAAAACAAATCAACAAGTGATAATATAAATGAATAAAAAATAAAAGATATGAGTAAAATAGTACAACAAAACAAACACGGAGATATACAATGGCTAATAAATGGTGCGGTCTTTACCGAACTAATAAACGGACGCAAAAGTATGTATTCTGAAACCGAAAGAGGTTTTGTTGGCTATACTGTTATCTTAAGTAACAACATGGGTAAAACCTGGGTACACCTTCAAAATTATGACGAAGCGTTAGAAACTTGCAAAAACAACGTAGCTAACTACAAAAAAATACAAGAAGACAGAAGAAGAGTTAGCGAATACTTAACAAGCGACGAAGGAAGATGGGGAATATAAAGAAAAAGAAAACAAATAGAGTAACTATAGCAAAGTTAACTAAAGAAAGAATACAAATAATTGAACAAGAATACTATGAAAGATATAATTCAGGCATACCGCAATGGCAACAAGAAGCTTACTAAGACTTTAATACTAGGCCAACTTAAAACAAATTTAAGCCCAAATAAAAGAAATGAACTATTAAAACTATATAATACGTTACAAACTAAATAAACAGGTGATAATATAATTGAATATAAAAATAAATAACATGCAATACAATAACAAACTAAACGAATTACAACAAGATTTTAACGAAGAAGTATGGAATGCTTTTCACGGTGCCGAAATAAACGACCACGATGATTTCTACGAGTACATGCATGTATACATTGACAATTCAGTTATCTATTATGCAAATTGTGAAGCTATACTTGAAAACAATAGTGACTACCATTACAACGAGCACGATTTATTTGGCCGACCAAATAGCTTAGAACAAGCAGCTTACGCTTGCTTATATGATTATCTAACCGAAAACGACGACACGGTTGTGTGGTCACAACTAGAAGAAGTATTAAACGAAGCAAGCTAAATAAAAAACCGGGCGAGAAGTAGATTGACCGACAAAGTTCGAAAGTACACTATCGGAAACGCGGGTGCAACTCCCGCCTCGTCCACTAAAAAAAAGAAAATTATGGATGCATATCAATTAGAACAAATAAATCAATTAAATCAAAGAAAAAATAACATGACAACACTACAAAAATTTCAAGAAGAAGCTAAAATTAATTTCGTAGACGGCAATGGAGATATCGAGATCGGTACAATAAACACGGCTGATGGCTACGATTTACATTATATAACAGCAGACGTACAAAATTTAAACTTTGAAAACGAAGTATTTTATTATCAACCAGACTTTGATGCAATTATGAGTGCGATTGACGACTTGCGTTGCTTCAAACCTTCTAGCGAGACGGTAACTGTTGCCTGTTATGATGTTGATGATTACTTTGACGAGTACTATATGCTCGACTACTTAGAATCTAATATGGATGAAGACGAATTTGATGAATTTACTAATGAATAATACGTTACAAACTAATTGCTAACGTGATAATATAATTGAATATAAAATAAACAATATGGAATTAAATACAACTATTACTAAAGTAGCAATGAAATGTGCCGAACGCACCACAGACTTTGTACTCCACGAGCTTGACGAAATTGTAGCTTGGCAAATGGATGATGCTGATTTATCTGGCGACGACTTTGAATTGGCTAAAAGCCTGGCAATCAAAACAATAATTGAAAACATTTACAAAAGATTATAATATGAACGATAAACAAATACACGAACGTGCTATACACAAAGCTGAATCTAAAATAAGTTTTATTCAAATTGAAATGAACGCACTTGAACGTGAAACTCCATATATGAGTTATACTACAGAAATGATCGAAGCACAACAAGCATTCAAATGTAAAGAAATTGACACATGGCGTTACATACTAGACTGTGTTAAGATAGTAGAAATACAAAGAATGATAAAAGAAGAAAAATATAACAAACCAACTGGCGTTGAATTATTACAATCGCTAGCTGACTTAAACGCACAATAATATGACTGAATTAGAAACTGCACAACTAGATAGAGTAAACAATATTAAAGCATTAAAAACTATTGATGCTAAAGTTAATTATGTATACAATGCTTTTGATATGGGATTATCTCGCATGAATGAAGTAAGAGAATACTTTAAATCTAATATAAAAGAATAAAATACGTTACAAATGGTATACACAAGTGATAATATAACCGAAGAAATTAACGAAATGTTTAACGATTTTTATAACTACGAATTAAATGGGCACACTTAAAGTATTATATAAAGACAAATGGTATGAATATATAATAAACACACAAGTTTCGGATTTTGTAATGGACAAAGCTATTGAAGATATACTTAAATACTATCCTAAAGATGCTGTAATTGAGTGGAGCGATAAAGCTAATATAAAAATAAATACGTTACAAGATATAATTAATAGTGATAATGAAAGCAAATAAAATAACATTTGATAGAATAAAAGCACAATGGGATATAACTAAAATGACATCCGCATATATAAATGCTGAAAGAATATTAATACAAAAAGCATCTGAAACTGTAGAAACATTCGAGCCTATGAGTCCTGAAGAATTTCATACATATCAAGTCGATGGGTTTGGTAATATAAAAAACCTAACACCTAAAGATTTAATAAAACAAAAAATGGATTCTATTGAAGATCAGGGTAGAAAACTATTAGAACAAGAAAAATACGAATTATTTGCAGAATTAAAAGAAATATATGAAAAATACAAACAAGAATATGACAGACTTTAAAGTAATGCTAGCTAAACCAATTGCACCTAAAATTGCATGGCCAAACATACACTTCGTACAACCTAAACTAGATGGTGTACGTTGTTACATTAATAAACACGGTGCATTTTCTCGCAACCATAAACCATTTTACAATGCAAAACACATTACTACAGAGCTTAAACAATTCTTCATCGATAATCCTACCATTACTTTGGATGGGGAGCTTTATAATCATAATTATCGCGATAATTTTAATAAGATCATCTCGTTAGTACGTAAACAAAAACCAACGCAAGCTGACAAATTTGAATCTGCTAGTCACTTGCAGTTTCATTGCTACGATATGTTTGATAGCGACAATGCGTCATCTGATTTTATAAACAGAACACTTAACATTGCATCATTCAAATCCAAATACGGCTGGCGTTCTATTCAAGAAGTAGATACAAAGCTTGTATCATCTGATAAAAAATTACAATCATTTCACACAATAAATAAAAACAACGGCTATGAAGGATCTATCTTACGAACAAACGGCGCATATGACCAACGACGATCAAACAACTTACAAAAAGTCAAAGACTGGTCAGACACTGAGATTACGATTACTGGCTTCGTCGAAGGTAAAGGAAAGTTCGAAGGCGGTCTTGGTAAATTCCTCGGTGTTGATTCAGACAATCGAGTAGTTGAAGTGCCATGGCCTACGCTTACAATACAAAAACGTAAAGATATCTGGGCTGCACGTGGCTACTTCATTAATAAAAAACTAACCTTCGAGTACTTCGAGCGTACACCAGCTGGTGCTTATCGTTTTCCTCGAGCTAAAGCATTTCGTAATTATGAATAAAGAAATAGAAATAAAATATAAAGATAAATATGAAACACCAATTACTTTCAAAGGAAACGTTAACCAAGGCATTAGGCTTTTAATATCATTATCATAAATCATGCTATACACAAACCGATATTTCAAACGATACTTTGTCAGACCCATAACTAATAAATAAAAAAAATATATGAGTATTAAAATTTACAAGCACTTAACAACAATAAATTATGCAAAAATTACTGAAAAACTTAAAGAGGCTCGGAAATCTACTAAGAAGAAACGCACGGAAAAAAGACCACGCTGAGCATCTTTGGTTATCAATTAGGATATTGCGTAACGAGATAGTAGATGATGTCTTAGAAGGCACCATAAAAGGTCGTATACCTATTAAAAAGCTTAAACATAAAGCTGGATTAATTAGAAAATACAGTAGAAGACTAAAATTATTAAGAATATGAAATGGTACAGCCACCCTACATATAAATCACACTTAAGCCAAATGAAAAGTTTTGCTGATAAAGACCCTATTCGATCGAAATACATTGAATGGCCTAAATCAATAGCTAACTCATTTGAAAGATCTTATGCACGTGTTGGCGTATTGGACTTAAACGACCTTTTACAAGAAGGTTATGTATCTTTTTATAGAGCTTGGAATAATCTTGACTGGGAGCTTATAAATAGTGCTCCTGAGGTTGAAAAACCAGCTATAATAGTTAACTATTTAAAGCTTAATATAAAAAACGGCATAAGAAGAGCTATTGCTAGAGATAGAGACACAATACGTATACCTGAAGCTTATTATCAATTAAAACCACACGGAGATGCTTACAACGGTAAATACGATGCCAACTATCAAACTGATATATTTTTAACAAGAACATTTTCTTCATTCTTCAATCATGAATATTTAGATATTGTCGATGAAATTTCTGGGTATGAAAACGACCGCTTAAATACAGTACTTAATCATGTAATGAGCGAAATACTTTCTCCTTTTGAAGCTGATGTTCTTAGGAAATATTATGGTATTGATGAACCTTATGACAAAAAGGTTCCAGTATCTGAAATAGCTAATTGGTTTCATAAGTCTATTATATGGATAAAGAAAACAAAAGCTAAAGCATTGAGTAAGATGCAGTCAGAAAAAATTAAGGAAATATTAACAAAATTTTTAGAAAAATAGTACACTTTTTGCTATTTTTATGTAATATATACTATAGTAATGAATAATAAAATATATGACGTCGAAGACGATATAATTGATAGAGGCGATGCGACAAACTTATCTGAAGCATTAGACTATTATAACATTGATAATGTTTATCAAACAGATAAACTTAATTATGATAAAGAAGAACAACTTAATCAAAAAATTGAACAAGATTATCATAATACATACTATAAGACAAATGCAAGATCTTATGGTACACGAACAATTAAACTCGCCAATAAGGATTGGCACAAATTAAATAAAGTATGACAATTCATGAAAAATTAAGTTTAATTCAACAAGAATTTAAAGCGAAGAAGTCTCGTTTTAATTCTTTTGGTAAGTATAACTTCCGCTCTGCTGAAGATATACTTGAAGGTTTAAAACCCTTTAACAAAAAGTACGGTGTATATTTCACAATCAGTGAGCAGCCATCGGATATGTTTAATGGAGAAAAACATCCTCCTATGATCGTATCAAAAGCTGCTATACACGACGGCGAAACATCAATTGAAGCAACAGCGGTTGTTGGTGTAGATCTTAATCAAAAAGGTATGCAAACACCACAGCAATTTGGCTCAGCATCGAGTTATGGTAAAAAGTATGCATTAGGTAATTTATTACTCATTGATGACACAGCTGACGCTGACGCAACTAATAATCACGGTAAAGGTGCTATCAATCGAACAATACCTGGTGCTAATAATGCAAATGCAAAAGTTAAACCAGAGATAACAGAAGCTAACATTGATAAAGCTAAAAAGTTTTTATCTAATGGTGGAAAGATTGAAACGCTACAACAAACATATTTAATGAGCACAGATATTTTAAATAAACTAAAGAATGGATAAACAAGAGATATTAGAAAAGTTGCGTGATGACGAAAACTATTACGGAGATTTTGGTAAAACGTATTTAAGTAATAGTGACATCATGGCACTTTTAAATAATCCTCTTGATTTCAAGAAGCAGTCCCCACCTACTACAGCGATGGTTATAGGCGGATATTTTCACACATGCATCCTTGAGCCTCATAAGCTTGAAAAGTACAAAATTGTTAAAGCGTCTACACGGAACACTAAAGCTTACAAAGAAGTAAGTGGCAGTGATATTTGTCTTCTAGAAAAAGAAGCAGATGAAATTGAATTAATGCGTGAGGCTGTGTTAGGTAATGAATTATTCAGGGACTTAATACAAGAAGGCAATGTTGAATACGAAGTACCTGGCTTAGTAGAGCTCGAGGGCATGACGTGGAAAGGTAAAGCTGATATCGTTAACCATACTCACCAACTGGTTATAGATTTAAAAACAACAGGTGACATTACAAAGTTTACTAATTCAGCATATAGATTTAACTATGACAGTCAAGCTTATATATATTCACAAATGTTTGGATATGATTTAGTATTTATAGTCGTTGATAAGAAAACTCATCAATTAGGTTTGTTTGATTGCAGTGATAGATTTATTCAGTCTGGAATGAATAAAGTTTCAAATGCAGTACAAGTCTATGAAGAATACTTTGTCAATGGCGATGGCGATTTTAGCCAACATTATATTTCGAAAACCCTTTAAATTTTATATTATGGCAAGAACACGAAAAAGAACGTGCGACGTTACAGGAGTAACAACAAGTGAAAAGAATTTTTATTCAAAACAATCACACACAAAAGCAGTAGATAACTTGAGAAGATCTACAGGAGCTAACAAAGAACAATTACGCAGAATGTTTAATCAATTATCTACTTATTAAATTATGGCTAGTATTATTTCAGCAAACATTGACCTAACAAAGATTGAAAAAGGTAAAATCTATGAAGGTAAAAAAGGTAAGTATTATCCAATTACTATTGTACTTAACGATGAACTCGGCCAATATGGCGACTCAGGTTATATACAAACGGAACAAACTAAAGAAGAACGAGACGCAAAATTGCCGAAGTCTTATTTAGGTAATGTAAAAGTAGTATGGAGTAACGGCCAAAATGTTGAACCAGCACCACGTGAAGGTGGAGGTCAACCTCAACAAGGTTACTCTCCTGCACAAGCTGCAGCATCTGAACCAGACCTACCATTTTAATATGAGAGACTATGATGATTGGATCTCCGATAGTGGAGACGGTAACACTTTAGAAGACTAGTATGAACACAACAGAGATCAATGGCTACAAGATTGAAACTTTCAATCAGTACGACTTACAAGCTGGAAAAAAAGAAGGAGTTTGTCCTTTATGTTCAGCTGATAGGAAACCCGAGAATAGAAAAGCGAAATGCGCTATGTATGATTGGGATCGTGGTCTCGGTACTTGTATGAATTGTGACCAAGTATTTCAACTACATACATTTGAACGCAAAGGAGGTAGCAATAAAGAATATGTTTTGCCTGAATGGAAAAACAATACTCAACTTAGCGATGCGGCAATCAAATGGTTTGAAAATCGTGGTATTTCACAAAAGACTCTCACTGCTTTAAAAGTTAGTGAGGGTCCCGAGTGGATGCCGCAAACTAGCAGTAGTGTTAATACAATTCAGTTTAATTATTTCATTAACGATCAATTAATAAACACAAAATTTAGAGATGGTAGAAAAAATTTCAAACTTGTTAAAGGAGCAGAAAAAGTATTTTACAACATCAATAACATTGTTGGCCATGATTGGTGTGTTATTGTGGAAGGTGAAATGGATGCCCTCTCTCTTTATGATGTTGGGATCACTAATGTGGTATCTGTACCCAACGGGGCTACTCTTAATCGCCTCAACCTTGATTATCTTGATAACTGTATTGAATATTTCGAGGATAAACAAAAAATCATACTCGCCACAGACTCTGATGAAGCTGGTCAAAACCTTCAACAAGAGCTTATACGTAGGTTTGGCGCGGAAGTATGCTGGATGGCAGATTTCGGTGTTCACAAAGATGCTAATGATATGCTTATGGCTGACGGGCGGAACGCTGTTATTGATGCTATACATAATGCCAAAGCTGTACCTCTTGAAAATGTAGTAACTGTAAACGATATAAATGATGAACTTGAAGAATTTATTCACGAAGGTTTTAAACCAGGTTACCAAGTCGGTCTTGATAACTTCGATAACATATTTAGTACTTACACAGGGCAGTTCATTACTGTCACAGGAGTACCTAGTAGTGGTAAGTCTGACTTTGTTGATAGAATGGCTGTCGGTTACCAAATGAAATATGGTTGGAAAACAGCATTTGCTTCTCCAGAAAACAAACCTACATTCTTACACGCACATAAGTTAATACGTAAAATTGGTGGTTGGATGCCTAAGACAGAAGATTTAGGCAGTAAGAAGTGGAATGATTGTTTTGATATAGTTAACGATAACTTTTATTTTATAGAGTCTGAACGTTATGATCTTGATGCAGTACTTAAAAAAGGTGCTGAGCTTGTTAAACGTAAAGGTATTAAATGTTTAGTAATTGATCCTTTCAATAAAGTTAAAATGAAAGGTGCAGGTGATATGTCTATAACAGATGCAACAATGGAATATTTAGCACGAATTGAAACGTTTGCTAAAAAATATGATGTTCTTGTTGTTATAGTAGCACACCCTACTAAAATGTATAAGAAAGACGACGGTACTATGGACGAGCCTACAATGTATAACATTAAAGGTGGTGGTGAATGGTATGATGCTAGTTATCACGGTTTATTAGTTCACAGGAATTATGCTAACAATACAGTTAAAGTTAAAGTTCTCAAAGTTAAGTTTCAAAACTTAGGTGAGAATCAAGCTGAAGCTCATTTCAAATGGAACCATGCATCAGGTGATTACATGCCTGTAGCGGATCCTACTGATCATAATCTACCCTGGGAATAATGGCGTGGAAATCAAAACCGCCTAAAAACTACGTAGGATTAAACACGGGCTTTGTAGCTAATCAAGAAGAGTTGAAGTGGCAGAAATTTTGTATAAACAACGGTATAATAATTGCGCCAGAGCCTACCTCTAAAGGAATGTATCCTGAAGAGTGGAGAATAGCTGTTTCTTTTATGCCTAATTACCGTAAAGTTTATAAGACACCAAGTGTTTATATTAAAGATAACATTTGGCAAGAAGTATTTAACACAATGAAATATTATTACGATAAAAAAAATGAATAATGTACAAGAAGAGTATAGAGGATTACTATCATCACTTGTCTACGGAGGAAAACAAAAAGAGGATAGAACAGGCGTTGGGACGCGATCAGTCTTTGGAAGAATACTACGGCATGATATGTCAGCAGGATTTCCTTTATTAACAACTAAAAAAATATATTTTAATCATGCAGTTACAGAAATACTATGGATACTTCAAGGACGATCTGATATTGGGTATCTTAATGATAATGGGCTTAATTACTGGAATGCGGATTATGAACGGTCCGGTAGAACAGATGGGACTCTTGGTCCTGTTTACGGTGTTCAGTGGAGGAACTTTAATGGTGTTGACCAGATTACAAAACTTATTCGTGAAATCAAAAACAATCCGTCCAGTCGCCGCCTTATTGTTAACGCTTGGAACGCATCTGATATTGATGATATGGCTTTGCCTCCATGCCATTATGGTTTTCAAATATATATAAATGATGGAAAAATGGATCTTATGTGGAATCAGCGATCAGCCGATGTATTTCTTGGTCTTCCTTATGATTTTGCAATGTATGGGTTACTTTTACTTATGCTCGCAAAAGGTACTGGTTATGTACCTGGGCAACTTATTGCGTCTCTTGGTGATTGTCATCTCTACAACAATCATATCGATCAAGCTAAAGAACAGTTGTCCCGTGATTTTAGGAAACTTCCTAATGTTAGCGTCGATTGGGGATTGGATATTGTTGAGGGGGCCGGAAGATTTTTAAGAATACCAACGCATGAAATGATTAATATAGCAGGATATGAACCACACCCACCAATCAAAGCAGACCTCAACGTCGGAAATTAAACTATGGTTTACTAAAAACAACTATATGGGTCAGTTTTTAAACAAGGAGAGTCTAGAAATAATAGAAAAAATAAAAAAAAGATATGCAAATTCCAACAGGTAAATACAAAGTATATCATATACCAGGCATAAAAGTTGGGTGTACAACGGATATACAAAAAAGAGTTGTTGAGACGCAAGGTTATAAAGAAGGAGAGTATGAGATATTGTTTCAAAGCAATGATATTGTTGAAGCCTCAAACGCTGAACGTGTTCTACAGAAAGACTTGGGTTACAAAGTAGATAGGCAGTTATATAAAGATTTATTTAAAAAGCAAAAAAGTATGAACAAATGTACATCTTCTGAAGCTACAACCACATTTAAAATATCTAAAAAAGATATAGATGCTAGCTTTCTGCAAGATATAGTAATAAAAAATAGTTATGGAGAATATGTCTTGGACAATGAGACTAAAATTGAGTGGGTTATATCTAATGTACATGCTAGTCAGTTTGGTCCTAAAACCTGTTATATTTATAACAAAGCAATGGCAGAAGCTAAAGAGTTCAAAGAACCAGCTAGGGGAACTCTAATGAAAGATCGAACAACATATGAATATGTTATGTTTGATCTAATAAGAACTTGGGCTGAAGAAAGAGGTTTGTATGCTAAAGGTAATGGTCGTGTTCAATATATAAAACTGCTAGAAGAAGCAGGTGAACTGGCTCAAGCTTTACTTAAAGATGATAAACCTGAAATAAAGGACGCTATAGGTGATATGATAGTTGTTTTAACTAACTTAGCACACTTAGAAGGATTTACTATAGAAGATTGTATTGAGTCTGCGTATGGAGAGATTTCAACACGTAAAGGTAAAATGATTAACGGAACTTTCGTAAAAAATAATTAATGAAGATAACTACACAAGATCAAATAGTAAAACAAGTAATCAAAAGATTAGACGAGCGTAGCTCTGTAGGTTACAAAAAATATGGTGTAACGCTTCACGATGATGAGCCTGGTTTACACAAATGGCTTAATCATTTACAAGAAGAACTACTTGATGCTGCTAACTATATTGAAAAACTAAAAAATGAAGTCACTGACGTATTAGCCGATAAGATACTTAAAGACTATCTTGAAGAAGATACTATAGCGTCTACACCAGACCCTGGTCCACCTGATTCATTAGGTACAACTACAACAACTATGTACCCTGGAGATATTAATGTAACATATACAAATGTAAAATAATGAGAAGAAGAAGCAAAAAGCGTGGCCCGGTTGTAGCTAAGAAAACAACACTTGACGGTATTAATTTTGCATCAGGATTAGAAAAGTATACATATATAGCTCTTAAAAAAGAAAAATTATTTGAAGAATATGAAGGTGAAGTTTTCCAGTTGGTCGAGGGATTTAGTTTTGAGAATGAAGCTTACGAAAAGCAAGCCAACGGGAAAGGTGATTTTACTAACCGAGGGCAAAAGAAAATACTGGGAATTAAGTATACACCTGACTTCACAGGCAAAGACTATATAATAGAATGTAAGGGAAGGGCTAATGAGTCTTTCCCTTTAAGATGGAAACTTTTTAAACTATGGCTGAACAAAAACAAGGATGGAAGGACGTGCTACAAGCCGCAAAATCAGAAGGACGTGGATATGATGATACAGATGATCAAAGAAAAAAGAAAAAAATAGCCTCCTTACATTACAAAAGACGCAAATTAGAAAAAGATGTTAAAAGATACATTAGAGAAAACGCAGAGCTCAGCTCAAGAGAACTTGAAAAAATTGGAAGACGACATGGATTTTACATTGGATAGTTATCATGAAGAGCGGATTAATTTCCATATGAAAATGTTGAATTACTACTTAAAGGAACAGAACCAATGAAATCGTGGCAACTAGAACTAGGCTTATATCCGGGAGTATTGTTGGGAATTAGAACTTACATGAACGAAAAGCAAACAGAGCATGTGCTATACATACCGTTTATAGAAATGTGTTTAACAGTTTATGAAAATGAATAGTATAGAAGAATACGTAAGAAAAAATTACAAAAAGTTATTTGGAGATAAAAAATTAATTATAGAAGAATTTGAGTCTCACTATCAAATAAAAACAAAAAAGGATGAAAGTCCTCTGATATTAAGTAAAAATATATTAAAATGAGCACACCAACAAGAAATGAATTAGCTGGAAGAGTGGGTCAATTAAAAGTCATATCTGAGCAATTGATAAAAGAATTAAGAATGCTTGACGATAGAGTTGGCGGATTGTTTGCTTTCATACAGATGCTTCCAGAGTATGAAGAAACAGTGGAAAAACTTAAAGCTAAAGCGATGGAAAATAAAAAAGAAGAAGAAACTAAATTAGATTTATAAATGGGATTATTTGATGAAAGAATTGCATATAAGCCGTTCGAATACCCAGAGTACTATACTGAGGGATGGCTTAAACAGGCTCAAGCATTCTGGTTACACACCGAAATACCTATGTCAGGTGACCTAAAGGATTGGAACGAAAAGCTAACAGAAAAAGAAAAACATTTAGTAGGTAATATATTATTAGGATTTGCGCAAACAGAGTGTGCTGTTTCTGATTATTGGACGCAAAAAGTTGTTGGTTGGTTTCCTAAGCATGAGATACAACAGATGGCTATGATGTTTGGCTCGCAAGAAACTATTCATGCTGTAGCTTATAGTTATTTAAATGAAACATTAGGCTTAGAAGATTATGAAGCGTTTTTACACGAACCTGCGACATCTGAGAGATTTGATAATCTTGTTGCTACTACTGATAATAACCCCAGGTCTATTGGCCGCTCCTTGGCCATTTTCTCAGCTTTCGCTGAAGGTGTATCGTTATATAGTGCTTTTGCTGTATTGTATTCTTTTCAGTTACGTAATTTACTTAAAGGTATTGGGCAACAAATGAAGTGGTCTGTGAGAGATGAGTCTCTTCATTCTAAAATGGGTTGTCAGCTTTTTAGACATATGTGCGAAGAAGATGATACATTATTAGAGGGGTGCAGAGAAGATGTCTTAGAAGCCGCTAAAACAATGCTCACGGCTGAAGAAAAGTACATAGATAAGATGTTTGAGATGGGAGACATTGAAGGCATTAAAGCATACGATTTAAAACAGTTTATTAGAAAAAGATTAAATGAAAAACTATCAGAACTCGGTTACCTCGACCTCGGGCAATACTTTGCATTTGATGAAGCAGGAGCAAACAACCTCGACTGGTTCTACCATCTTACTGGTGGGGTTACCCATACTGATTTTTTTGCTGTTCGTCCTACTGATTATTCCAAAGCAGGTGAAGGAGAAGATTTTGAAGATATGTGGTAATGAGAGAGTGTAATATTTGTAAGAAAAAGAAAAGCAATTCTAAATTTAAACATGACGGAAAGAAAACTTGCTCTAAGTGTGAATTTAGATGGAAGAAAAGCTTTTTAAGATTATTAGTGCAAGACAGAAGACTTAGCGCTAAAGAACGTATTGCAAATAGGTTAGGGTATATGGGAACAGCTTTTATAATGGTATCTCCATATCTTTTGCCTTATGGTAATATTGGTGCTATTACTTATATAATAGGTGGTATTGTTTCAACACCGCAAGTTTGGGTTGCAAAACAATGGAACCTAGTAATGGTTAATTTCAACGTAACAATTGGTTACATAATATATTTAATGACAAATGGATAAATTTAAAATAGGAGACAAAGTTTATAAACCTAAAGGGTATAAATTTCCAGCTACCATAGTGTCTATTTTTAAAACAACAGGCGGAGATACACGTATAGTTGGAGAAATGAATTATAATGGTATGTTACACATATTTAACGAAAAGCAGTTAGAGCATGTGGAATAGTGCATGGAAAAAAGGTGAAGACTACCCAGAGTGGGGAGACACTGAAGTTTATAAAAAAACTATTGGAGGGTCATATTTGCTTGATGGAGAAACACCAAGAGACGCATATGAAAGAGTTTCAAAATCTGTTGCAAGAAGATTATATAAACCAGAGCTTGCGGAGGTATTCTTTAACTATATATGGAAAGGATGGTTGTGTTTGGCTAGTCCAGTGCTGAGTAATACTGGTACTGATCGTGGCTTGCCTATTAGTTGTTTCGGTATTGATGTTGCGGATTCTATAGCAGATATTGGAACTAAAAATTTAGAAATGATGCTCCTAGCTAAACATGGCGGCGGTGTAGGAGTAGGTATTAATATGATTAGACCCGCAGGTGCCAGAATAACAGGTAATGGAACTTCAGACGGAGTTGTCCCTTTTTGCAAAATCTACGACTCAACTATACTCGCAACAAACCAAGGTGCAGTTAGAAGAGGAGCTGCATCAGTTAATATCAATATTGAACACCCTGACTTCCTCGATTGGATTGAAATTAGGGAACCTAAAGGAGACGTCAACAGGCAATCTCTTAACTTACATCAGTGTGCTGTCGTTGGCGATAAGTTTATGCGAAAGCTTGAAACGGGAGACCAAGAAGCAAGGCAAAAATGGAGTAAACTTATCCAAAAGCGTAAAGCAACTGGTGAGCCATATATCCTCTTTAAAGGCAACACGAACAAAGCTAATCCAGAAGCTTACAAAGCGAACGGATTAAAAGTACATATGACAAACATTTGCTCTGAGATTACTCTTCATACTGATGAGTCTCACAGTTTTGTTTGTTGTTTATCATCATTAAACTTAGAAAAATACGACGAATGGAAGGATACAAATCTAGTGTACGATGCGACTTGGTTCCTGGACGGTGTCCTGGAAGAATTCATTCAGAGAGCGAAGGGTCTGAGGGGATTCGAGAATTCTGTGAGATCAGCTGTAAAGGGAAGGGCCCTAGGATTAGGAGTGTTGGGCTGGCACAGCTTACTTCAGAAGAACGGGATCGCTTTCGAAGGGTTAATGGCACAGTTCAAAACCCGAGAGATATTCTCAAAGATAAAAATAGAAACTGAAAGAGCTTCTAGAAAATTAGCTGAAGTTTATGGAGAACCTTTATGGTGTGTTGGTACTGGTATGCGTAACACTCATTTAAGAGCTGTAGCGCCAACCGTATCTAACTCAAAACTTTCTGGTAACGTTTCACCAGGTATTGAGCCTTGGGCTGCTAATGTGTTCACAGAACAATCAGCTAAAGGTACGTTTATTAGAAAAAATAAAGAACTTAAAAAAGTATTAAGAAAAGTTGGAATCGATAATAAAGAAACTTGGGACAAGATTATGTCAGATGGTGGATCCGTTCAGGACATTAAAGAACTCGATGGATGGTTTTACGATCACTCAGGAAGACTTACCCAAGAGCATGCGGAAGATTACGAAAAAGTAAAGAACGTATTCAAAACATTTAAAGAGATAAATCAGTTAGAACTAGTTAAGCAAGCAGGTATACGACAGGACTACATAGACCAGTCTGTTAGTTTGAATTTAGCATTTCCATCAGAAGCAACTCCTAAATGGATGAACACAGTACATATGGAAGCTTGGAAGCGTGGTGTTAAAACACTGTACTACACAAGAACAGAATCAGTATTAAGAGGTGATATTGCGGCAGCTGCAATGGATCCAGATTGTTTAAGCTGCGACGGATAAATTAATTAATTAAATATTATTATGGCTAAAAGGTTTACATTTGCGGATGCAAAGTTACGTATTAAAGAATTAGAAAATGCTTTAGAAGATAAAGCATTAGAAGTTAAAGAATTGGTTGATGATATTTCATTAGACGATTCAGATAATGTATATAACTCTCGTGAAAATACAATAATTCAAATATATAAATTTGGGTTTTGGATTTTACTAGCAGCTAATATTTTGCAGTTAGCATTATAAAATAATAAAGGGGATGACGCCGTAATTGGTATCATCCCCTTTTTTGTTTAATAAAGTTTCTTTCTTTTCTTTATCTCTTGAGTTGTAGGCTCAGCATCATATGCTTTCTTTTCCCAAGGCAGGCTTTTGTGGCCCTCTTTGTACCATTTACCGTTGTATTTAATCTTACCGTTTTTACGCTCGTACTTCTTTCCATTCCAATAAACATAGTTATCGTCGTAGTCTAATCGACCAGCTTTTATGTCTTCCACATGCTGCTTCTCGTGCGCGATTGTTTTTTCACGTTCTACAGGTGATAAATCAGGGGCTATTTCTATAGTACCATCTCGGTGTGCTTGACCAGCTTCTCCTTTTGCTAGTTTTTTAGCAGGGGAGTCTAGTTCTTTAGCTGTTTTTTCTGCACTTTTTATAGTGTTGTAAAGACTGGGGTTTGTTTTCTTTAAACCTTCAAGCCACTCATTAGTTCCTTTAGAATTGTCTTTACCAATTCCTAACTCCCATTTACTCCACCCTAAAGTTAAAAACACTTTTTCCCAAGCTTCTGTTTGCTCGTTCATTACTGCTTCTAAATTTTGAGCTTTCCTAATAACTCTATCTAATGGATACCCAGCGAATGACGCAACATTTCCCGCAATCTCTAGTACAGGGTTATCTAATTTTACCTCAAATGGATCATTTTCAATTTGCTTATGGTTATATTTGTATATATTACCTATAGCTACTATATCTTTAAGCTTAGTGTTTAAAGGTGGTGAAATAGCAGTTGCTTCTAAAGCTAGTTTATAAGCGTTGTCTATTCTACCTCTTTTATCTATTTGCTCATTAGCTTCAGCTAATATAGAATATAAAGATCCAATTATTGCGCCTGGATTACCTAAAGACTTAGCGAATGATGTTAAAGATCTTTCAATAGCAGTTATTGTTTTTTCTTCAAGCTTATCCTCTTCATCATCGCTAAACATAGACGCGAATAAAGCGGTTTGCAAAGCGTTAAAAAGCATTGCTTGTCCAACTGTGTAATAAAAAACAGACTGTAAGTCTTTTCTTACCTTATTAATACCACCCTCTGCTTTAGATCGTCCAGAAGCTACATCTTGTAGTAGTCTTTTACTTTTACGAGCGTACTGAAACGGCGTATTAGCAAAAGCATAAATTATTTTACCAATAGATGAAGCTTGTATTTCGGAAATTTTAGACGGGTCAGAAGATTGTTGTGTTTCTTCAGCAGAAGCTTGCCAGTCTTTTAAGGCTTGTGCTTCAGCTTTCTCAACAGGCACACCTTTTTTCACGAGAGCATTAACTCTGTTTCTATAAAAAGCAGCTCCTCCCATTGCAATAGCAAAACTATCCGCATATCTTGTAGGTAAAAAACCTTTTTGCAAAAGTTTATTCAAAAAAGATTCTTGGTCATCTGCGATCTCATCGGCTAATACGTCAAACTTAGCTCCGTCTCTACGACTAGTTAAATAATCACTGTTCCAAAGCTTGTTATAATCCTCTTGCCATTGCTTTTGATTTGCAAATGCAGCTGTAGCTTTAAACAAACTGTTATCTTGTTGCCCAACGAAATTTAATGAAGATAAAAGCTGCAAAGCTGCTGATCTTGTATTAAAAAACATAGTGGTAGCCACAGATTTATTAATCCAATTTAAAAACTTATTAGATTGAGCATCTGTTGAAACTCTGTTACGACCGGATTTCATTCTTTTCAAGCTATTCTGTAATGCTTGAACATAGCTTTTTCCGAAAACATTTTCTATTTCTTGCAGATTGTCTTTATTAAAAATTGCATCTACATTTTGCGAAAAAGTTTCTAAATGCTTAGTGCGAGACCCAGAGTGGATTGCGTCGTAAATAGATTTGTTTAAATGAACGCCTCTCCAGTTTTTGTCGTATTTAACATCATAGCTTTCTGCAATTTTATCTGCTAAATGTTTAGCTTCTGCATTTGCTTCAACAGCTCCAATTAATTTGTCAAGATACTCTTCTTTTAAAATATCTACTTCTACTCCAGCTTTGTTCCAGTTGTAAACCTTTATAGCATCTCCTAATGTATAAGGAGTACCTTCAATGTTTGCATCTAGTTTTACATTTACAGCTTCTTTTAATTCAACAAACTTTTTAGATAGTTGCAGTATTTCAGCTTCGGCAGCCGCTACAGCATCTGAATAAGGCTTTAATATTGTTGAATTAAAAAACTTTTTAGCAGCAACCCCAGCTTCCCCGCTAGGTAAAAAAGCGTACAATAATCCTTTTATATCTTCAGCATTAGACGGTATAAACCATTTAGATGGACGTTTTCCTGTAGATTTTTTATTATTTAAAATTTTACGGAAATTACGCTCCATTCCCTCTGTGCGGTTAGACTTTTTTATTTTAGAATCTTCTGCTGCTAGTTTTTCATCAAGTTCTTTACTTGTTTTACTATCATCAGATTTGCTATACACACCCGCATCCTTGAGAGTTTTAAGCTTATTCTGGCGGTTTTGTTCGTTTTTAATCGCATCTTCGTTTGCAATTGCTAATGCAACACCAGCTCCTGTTTTTTCTTTTTTAACTTCAGTTACAGCTTGTTTCGCAAATTCTAACCACTCTTGCTGAGACATATAGTCTTGTACTTTTTTATACCCAGCTTCAAGTGCTTTAGCAAGGTTCTTAGAGCCTTTATAAGCTAGTTTAGTAGCTCTTAATCCTCCAACTAATATATTTATAGGTACAGCAGCGAAGTTGGCTTGTAGAGCTCCTTTTGGACCTAAGTAATCCTCTAGTTTACCTATTGCTCTATCAATTAAAGTTTCAATATTATCCTCTACTTTTTCTTTTACAACTTCATTAGATGCTGCAATAGCGTCAGGTGTTTCTGCACTTTCTGCATCAAATTCCTGAGCCATTGTTTGTCCTGTTTCTATGTTAAGCTGGTCATTAAGGTTTACGCCGGATTCAGCCATCCTTATTATTGGGTTTTCAAAAATAAGATAGCCTTTAGGCATTCCTGAATCAAGCTTTGCATCATCTATTTTTTGGTCATCGGCTTTTGAAAGTTGAGTTTGGTAATAATTTTTTCTTATAAAAGGTTCTATTAAATCAGCTCTATTGTTTTTAATAGCCCACATCATAACTTTACCTATATAAGAAGCTGGTGGTTGGTGCTCTTCTCTGTACTGTTCACCAATTCGTTGCTTTCCACTTCTTCCGTATGCAAAACTTTTTGAAATGTACTTAAAAGGAGCAGCGGCTTTTATAAAACCATCTGTTGCTTGGTAGCCTGACGCAATAAACAAAAAAGCATCTTCAATAGGTAGATTGTGCTTATGCACAGCATCAGTAAGAATTTTCAACGAAGTTATTAAGACGTCCATGTTTTGCTTAGACCTCTGAGCATGCTTTTTTAAGAATTCCTTGTCAAGTCTAGTTCCCCTGGGTATTTTTACTCTTTTTAAGCTTAATTCAGGGTACAATTTATCGTTTTCTTTAGCTATTTCCATAGCCTGTTTAAGAAAACCATCATTAGTAGATGAAAATAACCCCCCTTTTTCCTGTCGCGGCAAAATTAAGTTTTCCTCTTGAGCTTTTTTAAATTCTGGAGTACCTTTTTTAACCTCTTTTCCGTTCTTTAATTTGTAATATATTACACCGTCTCTTGTAGTGTATTCTGCCCCAGGGCTTGCAAAACCAGCTTTTTGTAAAAGTATACTTGGTATTTTTGCTACTTTAACAAAATTAAGTATAGCTTTTTGTCTTTTTGTTAGTTTTTCATAATTATTTTTAGAATTGGCATTATCGACTGAAACCCTTTCTCCTCCTAGTATTTCATTAATAGTGCCAGCGTTACCCTCATCCGCTAATTTTCTTAATTCCTCTAATTCTTTAGGCGCTGTATTTTGTAGCTCACGCTCTTCTTTTGTTTTGCTCTGTATTTCGTCAGCAGCAGCTTCAACTTCTTGTTTTTGCGTTAAGCCAAACCTTTCACGGGTATCAGGATCATTCTCTAACAAATCTTGAGCATACTCTGCTCCAATAGCTTTAGCTAGGTACTGAGGTAATTGTTTTTTTACACGATCATTAATAGTGTTCAAGCCTAACCCCTCTTGGTCTCTACCTAAAAAGTAATCAACAAACGCTTCTTTAGTCGGAGCTTCCATTCCCCAGCTTCTAAAAGTTTCATTGCGTGTGGATTTAGCCATTGAGCTTTGAGGCATTGCATCCCATATAGTTCCTGCAAATTGCTCCATAAAAGCTTCACGCTCTTTTGGTTTAGGTATTAAATTACGGATGTCATCGAAGATCTCACTGTTTATAGTGTTTACTAGATCACTTAAAAACTTTTTGTCATCAACTTTTTTAGCGGTAGATAAAGCTTTTTTAGCTGCATTACGTGCTTTATTAACAAGCTCATCTGATAAGCCTAGTTTTTTAGCAAACCTTGGCCCCTTGGTCGAGGATACTTCAACATCAGCTTCCTCTCCAACTAATTCGCGAGCTTCTTGAGTATCTATACTAGTCCCCCCAATTGTAGCCTGCGAACCAACACGCTCTTCTAAAATACGACCAGACCTAAATTCTAAATTTTTTGTTATATATGTAGTTAAAAGCTGATCTTTTTTAGGATTAAAACTAGTTAATAGCCCAATAAGCGAAGAGGCTATGTTTTTATCAGGTGAATAAAGTAAATCTGCAATAAAATCCTCTTTTTTGTATTTTGATTCACCAAACTCTTTGTTTTCTCTAAACTTGCGATTAGTGATGCTTGTGGCAAGATCGGACATGTTCGGAACAAGAACATTATGAAAAAACTCTAAGCCCTTCGCTGTTAGCTCTTTCTTACCAGTCTTCTCGTTTACGCGTTGCATTGTTTCGCCGTTGAATGCGTTGTTAATAGCGTTTGCATTTTTAACAGTTCTTTCTGCTACATCCTCAGGAGTTCTTTGTTCTGCCTCTTCAACAATTCCCTTTATTCTGTTTTTAGCTTTTACATAAGAAGCTTTGAAACCTTTGTAAGCAGCGTTATACTCTTCTTCTGTTATTTCATTAGCATCAAGCTTGTTTTTTATTTCAAGAACTCTTTTTTGTTGTAAAGCAGCTAAGTCACTCATTGACGCTATTTCGTCAATTTCGTTTTCACCTAAAGAATCTATTAATCCATTACCTTTAGTTACTCTATACTTTAAACGTTCTTTAACTTCTTGTATCTGTTGTTCAATGCCATCTATAACATCTTTATCTGTAGCTTCAGATTTTTTAATTCTAAGACTTTCAATAAGATTTACGTCTTCTTCAATGCCATCCACATCAATCCCAGCCCTAGAAGCTCTTAGAGCTTTTAAGGTTTTTTTACCAACGCCCCCAACACCAATTGTTACGCCAGAACCAACCGCTCCTTGTAGGGCGCTTTCTAAACCTTCTTCGGAGAACATTGTTTGCGCAGCCACAGTGGCAGCTTCTTCATCAGAAGCGTCAGAACCTTTAGCACTGTTAAATGATTCAATACCTGTTTGCAGCCACTCCGTCCAAGCCTCTGTACCCATACTAGATAAAGCCTTAGCTGTGGTAGCTGCTGCTTTGTTTTTACCAGCGGCAGCAAGCATAGCCTTGGTTATACCTTTATAACCTAATTTTTCTAAACCAATTGCAGGAAGAGAGTACATTAAAGGCGTTGATATATCAACATTACCACCTTCGTAGTATTCAACGATGTCCACACCTCTAGCTTCTGCCTGGGCTTTGTTATACTCAGAAATCATAGGTAAAGCTACTTGAACCCCCAGGCTACGCCCTTTTGTTAAAACAGCGGGTATCATTGTTGTAGCTAAATTTAAGCCAGCACCCACCACCGCAGCACCTGCTACTAAGTCACCATTTTTGTCTCTTTTTCCTTCTAGCGCTTCAACTAGTGAAAAAGTGGGATTAAATAATCTTTCTCGTTCCAACTCAGTTGCGTACACAGCTAAATCTTCTGTTACAGATTTTGGCACAGCATTAGAACCTAAATATTTTGAAACAGTACCAGCTAAAGCTTGCCCTGCTTCTGGTATCATTTTTTCTAAATCTACAAGGATATTTTTTTTAGAGTTATTCATAGACTCAGAAAACGTTAAATCAGCTTTTAATTTACCAGCTTCGTCATAGTCTTTTTCGGTAAGTTTAAATTTACCTGAGTCACTGTCAAGCTCAACATCTACTTCGATAGTGTTACCTACCTCAACATCATATTGTCTTTTAAACTTTTCTCTAGCAATATCTAAATTGTTTATGCCGTATTGTCTAGCAAATTGTAAAACGTTGTCTTCAAAAAGTTCATCTTCTCCTAAGCTTGTTCGCCTTTTGTTTTCTTTTATTTCAGATCTTTTTGAATATATATCTAACAACCCTCCGACTAAAGTTTTATCAGCAAAATCCGGATGATGTGCCATTAAAGTGTACCAAGGCTGATTTAAAATATCTTCATCACTAGCATTATTCCAAATATATTCTTTTGATTTTTGAGTACTGTCTTCAGCTTCTTTTTCAACAACATCATAAGTGAATTTTTCACCTTGAGCATTTGTTTCGTTTTCGCCATAACCTAAGATATTTCCAATAAAACTTTCTTGTAAAAAGTCGCTTTTTTTAAGTTGACTTTTGGGCTCCGATAAACCATTTTCCAACTGCAATTCCGTATCTACGGGTTCGGCCACTACATTCGCAGCTTCTTCCGCAGCGGCATTTATCTTTCCCTCGCTAACTGGTTTAGTTTTATTGTATTCCGCAACAACGGACTGAATCATTTCATCAGATTCGCCATCCGCCATCATTTGCTGTACTATTAATTCTAGCTCGTTCATATAATTTTATTTAGTTTCCTGAGATTCTGTTTTGTATTTCAGCTAATTTAGCTTTAGCAGTTTCATTAGTTATACTTATAGATTGAGCGCCTCCACTACTACTAGAAGTATCTCCTGTTATCTTAAGTTGTTCCAATAGATTCTTAAGACTCTGCCTAACTAAAGCTGGGTCTTGAGTAAAATCAATTGTTTGAGGTTCTTTTGTTTTTATTGTTGTTGAACCGTCTTTAACTGTTATAGCACTAGTAGGCGTTATTGTTAAAAGCCCTGTGGAAGGGTTGTACTTTGATGTTTTTACACCCTTAGCCCCTTCTATTATTGAAGCTCCAGGGTAGTCTTTTTCAGACTTCATAGTAAGCTCCGGAATTGAACCAATTTTTGGATCAACAACTTTGTCGGGAGTAAAGTCACCTTGTGCTTCTGTCATTATAGTGTCTATTAAATCGTCATATTTGGACTCTTTAGCAGCTTCCGTACTGGCTTTTATGGTTTGTTTTCTGCTTTCTTCGTTAACAGCCGCTCTTTCTCTTTCTCTAATAGCAGAAACAGTTGTTCCAGTTTCAGAATATTGAGATAAATATGGCGATAATAATTGTTCTGCAGATTCTAAAAATTTAGCTTTTACAAAATCTTTTGGTTGCTTTCCTTTGATACCACTAGCTACAGAACGATCGAACATGTCTGAATCCATACCATCCCCATCCCAATTGTTTTTTGAAGCGTAAGCTCTAACATCATTTGAGTCTGTTAATTCTGAATCAAATGTTCTCATTAGATAAGGCTTGATTTCTTCAAACGACATAGGAACAGTTATTTTATTACCGGTTTTGGGATCAACTGTAGTTTTGCTGTATTTGTCTTGGTTTTTTCTAAAATCATCAACAACACTTGAAACATAATCAAAAGCGTTTTTCTTTTGAATATATTTAGGACCTGTGCCTTCATTTAAAAAAGATTGAACTCTTTTTACATACGGCATACCGCCTCTGGTAGCTCCAGCTAAAGCTAACCCATTTTCAGTAGGAACAATACCCCAATTAGAGCCTCCCTTAACTATACTCATTAATTCGTCTTTAGCCTCATCACTCATAGCTTCCCAATCAATTTCTCCAGCAGCATCAGCTTTTAAAACTTGGTCTCTTACATCTCTTAATGCTGTAACAGTTTGTAATACTTGTTGGGGGCCTCTTTTCTTTTCATCATATTTAGCAGTCCACTCAGCTCCTTCACCACGTGCAAAAGCAGCTTCTCTGTCATCTAACATAGCAGCTAGCCCTTTTTTCTCCTGCATCATTAGATCTCTAACAGAATTATCAAAAGTAGCGTTACCAGTTGTATCAGCTACCAAACCAGCATATTCTTGAGAATAGAAATCCTGCAAGTCTGCTTGCACTTGTTTTTTGTAGTTAGATTTTTCAACGCTCATGTTGTAGCCTTCTACCGCAGCTGAACCAATACCCATCCAAGACGGAGCAGAAAGCTTTTGTCTTTTTTGAACATAAGTTCTACCTGGAGTAAACTGCGATTCTTCGCCTGCGTTAATAGCATTCGATTGAACAGAACTAGATCCTAATAAAGCATCTGTAGAGGCACTTCCTGATGGTGTAAACACATTAGCTCTTGATCGCGTTCGTTTTCTGTCTAAAGGAGTTTCTGGAATCCCTCCCCATTTTGTGGATTTATTAGCATCTCTTTTATTATCAGAGGTAGCTATGTTTGTATATCCTACATTTTTAGTTCTCCACTGTTCTGCGGCAATCGAAAACTCATTAAAGTTGGTAATACCTCTTTTTGCGTACTCAGCTTTTTGAAATCCGCTTAAGTTTCCCCAAGCCATTTTATCAGTGTACTTCCGATCACTTTCAGTAGAAGCTGTGTCTCCTATTAAAGGTTGACTAGATTGTTTTTTCTCTATTCCTTCAAACCTATTTCTGTTCTCATTAATAGTAGCATTTACGTTATCTGACGTACTATTATTTTCTGTAGATCCATCGCCAGAATCTCCACCATCATTGTTATTTGTTCCAGAAGCTTTTGCCTCTGCATCATCTATTTTTTTCTTGTTGCCTAAAGCCTCCTCAAGAGCCCCACCTATTGCGGCCCCTGCTCCAGCTATAGCTTCTCCTACTATATTAGGCGTTGAACCTGCTTGTGAAACAAGCTGTATATTGACTCCTGAATCTACTAATTGTCTTGCCATTTTTTGCTTTATTTCTTACTTAAAATTCATTTTTCCTACCGCACCTCCAATTTCACCAATACCTCCCATTAACATTTCACTAGCTTGAGCTCTAGCTTGATCTGCTACAAATTTTCTACCACTTGCCATGTTAAGTAGTTCTCCTTGTTGAATGTATTGTTGTGATTGTAAATCTTCTTCGCCTTGAGCCTCTAATTGTTGTAATTTAGCTGCTTGGTTAACTTGCGCTGCTTGATTTGCCTGTTCCTGTCTTGCAATATCTGCAGCTATGCCTCTTTTAGATTGTAATGCCGCTTGAGCAATTGCTTGAGCACCACCAGCGGCACCTCCAGAAGCTACAGCTGCTTGCATAGCTTGTGCTAACGCAGCATCAGATTGCTGAGCTTGAAATTGTGCGGCGTCTTGGTTAACAGTTAAATCTTCAGCTACATTTTCTAGTCCAGCATATGGATTAGTAAATTGAAAGTCCATAAAAGCTTGTTTTTGTTGAGCTAACTCAGCCTCAGCTGCTTTTTGTTCTCTTTTTCTTTTTCCGCTACCAATTAAGGACCCTATTATTTTAGACCCTCCGGATACCGCTGCTCCTATTGCAGCCGCTGTCATTATTCCCGCCATAATTAATTATTTTTTTTATATTTTTCGTACTCCTCTATAGTAGTACAGTAGTTGTAATCCTCTAAATCATCTAAATAAGTTAGATTTTTTGGGTTTTTAAAAACGTTCTGAAACACCGAACGTTCGTTAGCGTATATGAGTCGCTGAGTGCCTGCTGGTGAGTAACCTACCCACGGTGCTAAGTACTCTTCTTCTCCCAGTTCAGAGGAAACTTTAATGCTTCCTTGTAATAGTATCCAAACATGGTCTCTCTTATGTATGCCACTAATTATACCCGTTCCTTTGTTTAAGCTCATTCTTCTTAAATATAGTCCATCCACTAGCTCATGCTCTAAGTCAAACAAATCACCACCCTCCCTGCATATTTTACCGTTGTTATGAATAAGTGATTCGTTCGATTTTGAAGAGTATATTTTTTTTAATAGCTCTGAAATATTTTTTTTAGAAAATACGTTTGTTACTTTTTGATTTGATTTTATAAGACTCATAAATTAATTTTGACTAATATAATATTCTGTAGTTATAGCAAAAAGTTCTTTAGCTGTGGTTGCAGAGTTTTTAAATCTTACTTTAGCAAAGAAACCTTTAGTACCAGAAACATCTTGTGTGTTGTTCCCGTCTTGTATTAGCGGCCAAAACCCGTCTGCTCCAATAGTTCCTGCCGGGTCTATTATATAAACCGGCTGCGAACCTACAATTGCTCCGTGATACTTGCCTTCTTTTAAAAACCATCCTAAAAAACCGCTTTCATCTGAATCAAGCAACCTAACATCTGTTATGTTATGCGTACCGTCTTGGTCCCCAATAATACTAACCGCTTCCCAACCTGAATCGCCTTCATAGTTCAATGTTAAAAAGTCTGAAACGTTGGTAGGGTTGTCATTAAAAATAATTTCCACCTCAGAGCTGTAGTCTGTACCGTAAAAATTGTTTCTATTAGCCGTGTTGGAGTTATGTAAATAAACGTTGCCATTTTTAAATGTGTAAAACTTATTGTTCATTGTAACACCTGACTCAGGAATAAAGCTATATCGTGATGTCCAACCTTCGGTTCGTATATTATAACCTATTGTAATATCTGTTGTTTCTCCAGGAAGCGTTTCAGAGCCAATAGATGCTTCAGTATTGTCATACCCTTGCATTGATAAAGTATAAGTGTTTTTAGCTCCATCATACATACCTATAAGCTTATCAGCTGTACCTATGCGATCTCTATAAAAGTTGTTCATCCCCCTAGTGCTTATCGGGAATATTTGACCATTAGCAGGCGTGAGCTGTAGAACGCTACCTCTTTTAGCGTCAGTAAAGTATATGTTATTTCTAAAATAAGCAAAAGACTCAGGGTTCTTGCTCATACCATGGTTACCTTGATAAACCATAGACTGTCCTAAAACTAAATTAGTAGCTGTAACGTTAACGCCATCATCAGCGTTGAAAAGAGCATCTTTATCAGCTAATATTCTAAATACTTTGTCTTCAGCAAAAGCAATAAGATTAGTATCTAAAGCAAATAGTTTTTGTATTCCGCCATAATTAGGTTCTAACTCTTTAGTTATGCCCACAGACGCATTAAACTGGTTAAGCTCATTAACACCTGTTTTTGAATTATATAGCCCCGAAAATATTAATCCAGCTTTTCTATTCTCTTCTGCAAATCTATTAGCAGGGGTGTTAACACGTACTCCCTTAGAAATTTCTATTGAATTAAATTTATCAAAAAGTTTAACTGATTCTAGATATATATTTCCAGTAGATGGCTCTGCTGTTCCAATGCAATTTGCAAAATCTACGCTATTCAAAGAACCATGGTCCCTATCAATATAGTATGTTTTACTAGATTCCCAATACAAGTCTATATTAGAGTCCTGAACGGGTTCTGTCTCAAAGTTTAATTCTTTTATTATAGAAACTTTACCATCTTCATCAAATTCAGTTTGAAAAGTTGGTAATATAGGCACAGCGCTGTTATTAGCAACTTCACGCGGTACTTTTACAAAAAACGAACCTTTTAGTTTGTCCTGTCCTTCTTCAGATAAACCTAGTTTGTAAAACTTTAAGTCTTCGCGTTTTGGCCCGCCATCCATAGTATGACCGCCTTTGTCTAACCCGTCTCCAGCACCTGTGCCTTCTAAAGGACTACCACCTTCATCTAATCTAGTAGATATAGTAAATACAATTAAGTTACGTTTTTTCTTATTACCATTCGTAGCTATGAATTTAATAGAGTCAACCAAACACGGTGACGTAGTGTACTGAGCGTCATCTTGTTTATATCTAGCTTTAAACTTAAGAGCTAAACGATCAGCATAGCCAGATATATCTATAATTTGATCAGGAAGGCTGGAGCTAGCAGATCCAGATTCTATTGCGAATTGAGTTGCATCTGGGTCTTGAGATAATATGTATTTGTTTATATTAGCTATTACACTTCCAAAACCATTAGATGTATCTCCTATTGCTATTTGAGTATCTCCAACGACCGTAGGGTGATTAGAGCTACCTAAACTTCCTCCAGAGCCAACAGCTAGAAGAGGATCATAAGTGTTACCATATTCGTCGGTAATGGATATGCCAGCAGATGATAAAATTCTTTCATTAACTTGACTCTTAACAATATCCGGCGCTTCGTTCTCTATATCTAAAACAGGGTGTCTTGATTCAGAAGTAAGTATTTGCTGGTCGGTAGCATCATTTATTCTCCTTGGTATTAGAATAGTATCATCTGTGATTTTATTCCTATCGGAAGAATTGAACTGAAGGTAAACGTTATCAGAATCACCATCACCAGTAGCACCATCGTTATATACATTAAATGCAGACAAATTAAAGTGTTCACCAGACACGTCTTTAACAAAGTACCTATAATAAACCGCCCATTCTGGAGCTTCGCTGGAAATTTTAGCTGTTAATGTAGATCTAAATTTTGTTGTAAATTCTGTTTTTATAGAAGAGCCTTGTTCACTAACAGTAGCAGCTTCTTGCGTTGTTACATTGCCATATCTACCATATTTATCAATATAAACAACGCCAACGTTATAGGTTCTATTGCCTTTAATATGAGGACCATTTAACGGGTCAGCTCCAAGTGACTTAACGCCTACAACTATATTTAAAGGTTGTTGATCAAATTGGTGTACATAATTACCGTACATTAATCTATTAGCAGTAACCTCTTGAGCTTTTGCTTTTAAAGGAACATTATCATATGCTCTAGATAGTTGTGAGTCTGGTAATGCAGATGCAAACGATCGCTTATTAACCTGTATCTTTAATTCTGCTCCGTTGCCTCTTTCTGCTTGTGGTATTTCTATTGTTTTTAATATATAAACAGTGCTAGACAGCGATTCTGTGTATAGCACGTCTACAGCAACAACGTCAGGCCCTCCTTTATCAATACCGCCAAGGTTTATAGACTCAACGGTATTTGATATTGATGTATTATGACCCTTCTTAAAGTATTCCTCTACATCTGGGTCTTTAGGGAAAAAATTTACCTTACTAAACGGAGCATATGGAGAATATTGCCCATCTTCATACCTCCATCTATAACTAAAGTATGGAAAAATCTTTTCAAAAGGTAGTTTTTTATCTGCCATTATTTATTTTTTTATAGTTGTGCGGCTATATCTGGGCCGTCACCATCGTCAAAGCCACTTCCGGATCCAGCTTGCTGAATTATTTTTATTCTCCTAGTCACCCCGGGTGTTAGTGAGTGTGCTAAAGTTATGTATATTTCCCTAGCAGAATTACTGTTATTTTCCGGACAATCTATGGTTAGCAACGTGCTACCGTTAGATGATCTTTCTAAAAGCACAGAAGGCACACGCGCTCCCCCTGTTGAAGGCGACCAATATGATTGTACTATTGCAACTACAGATGCAGTAGACGGTGTAGTTGTAAAAGAAACAGCATTTTCGTCTATAGCTCTACCGTTTTTATCAAACCAAAATGTGTTTAGTCCATTTATTGATATAGAATCAGGAACAGATACTCCTTTTGTTTTGAATAACGTGGCTTTAGTACTGTATCCAACACCTACACTATTTTCTACAGCCGCAATAACATAGTATTCTGTATTAGGCTCTAAGGATGTTAAGTTTTTAGAGCCTAAATAAGTACCTCCAAATCTAGCTTGAGCCGCAAAAGCTTTGTCAGCATCAGCTATTAATGATGTTGCTGCAGTTAAGCCATTATTAGGGTCATAAGAAGCGGGTAAATCTGATTTTTTTATATAATAAAACCCTACGGTTCTATTGTGATAATCCGCATTTCCTCCGCTAGATATTACTGTAGCTCCTACCCATACATTTGTTTCAGCTATGTTAGAAACTACTACGGGATTTATTATAGGTGTTGTTGCTACCGGCGCTAACGTTTTAAACTCATTTAGATTACTACTAGTTGTGCCCGCTCCATTTGAAACGGTAGTTGACATGAAGAAGTAATACTCTGTGTTGTTGAGTAAAGGTGTTGATGTTGAACTAGCTATATGCTCTTGTGCACCTCCTATTGTAACAAAAGCTTCATTTGCTAAAGATGGATTTGGAGGATCTTGATTATAATCAAAATCTGCTCCTAGTTTGCCCAACGTTGCGGTTGGCTGGTTTGTTCCAACTTGGGTTATTATATTGGCTATTTTTTGCGCATCAGTAGATCCTACCGTAATCGCTTTAGTAGCATAATAAAAAACAGGTTGCATAGCTTGTAGCGACATACCTGAGCCTCCGTCGTTAGTTAGATTACCTCTAACTTTTGCAGTAGTCCTTTGTGTAGTTTTTAATGTTGCGGTAAGCTTAGGAAGTGTGGTTGTTGGTTTTAACGTTCTAAAACGAGTTATTCCGTCGCCATATGTGCCTTGTTCGTCATGATCAAATTTAGCATATACCTTTGATCCGCCTGAAGGCGTTACGTAAGCTTGCACTTTGTATAATGTATCTTGTTGCAGCCCACTTTTTAAAACGTTAAAATTTCCACTACCAACACCTGTTGTTATAAACGTGTTTAAAGTAGCTAAATCCCCACTGGATATTGAAATATGGGCAACTTTTAAAGTGCCACTTTCCCCTGCAGCGTATGTGAAACCAGCATCGTCTAAAGCTACTTTAACAGTGGGGTCGTCGTCAAATTCTACAGTACCACGCATTGTTCCGCTAGTTAAAGTCGCAGGGTTTGTTTGCCGGGTGTATACTGGTGGTGCTTCAGCTTCTGTTTTTGTAGGTGTATTTACAACATCTCCAGTGCCAAGAACGCCACCGTTAAATGCTATAGCCATAACATAATAATCGTATCCTGGCTCCAAAGGCACTTCATTATTACCATCAAACGAATCAACAAAAAGACCTATATCGGTATTCGGTTGTGTTATAAATCCTATTGTTTTTTGAGCAATTATTTCCGTAGCCGTTCTAGGAAACGTGTTGAAACGTCTAATCATTTCTGCTTTTTTTGCAGCTTGATCTACACCTAATTCTTCCCCAGATTCGTTTCTAGTTATATAGAAACCTAAGCTTTGAACACTTTGATAGTCAGGTGCGTTGTTGTAGCCAGTACACCTCAACCTAGAATTGCCGTTGTTGTCAACTATCTCTACATTGTTTGTGGAAACAGAAGGAGGGTCAATTTCAGCATCTCTTATAGTTAAGGGCAATATTCCTGTTTGTCGCTCAGCTCCATTAGAAGCGTATGCGGCTATATATAAAGTATCTCCTTTGGTTAATGATAACCCAGACTCAGCTATAGTGTCATACAAATAAGCATCTAAAGACGTGTTTGGGGTCATTGGTACACTAACTTTAAATATGTTAGAGTCGGTAGCGTGAGTGGCTACCATGGTAAATAGATTGTTCGACGTCTTGCTAAAATAAAACCCCCTTTCTGTTAGATTACCGTTAGCTCTTGTGACTTTAGCTCTAAGTATTGCTTTATTATTAAAAATTTCGCAATCTTCTAACTGCACTTCCGGAGCTTCCGTTACAGCAACTAACTGATTTTTGACTAAGCCTTCATCTTGTCCAGACTCGACATTAACAGCATAAGCTTGATAATAAAATATTGAAGCGGGAGGTATAGCTATATCTATAAAAAATTCACCAGTATCAATATTATATGAAGCTGTTTGTTTATTTGCACCCGTTATCGCGTTGTTCGAATTTCCTACAAGTGTGCTTGGAGGAGTTGAACTGTTTAAAAAATCTAAAAAATAGTAATATATACCGACTTCAGTTACTTGTGAACCACCTTCATCAGTTACTTTTCCTTTCAACCTATACGAAAGATTGCTTATTTTTTCATGACCGACCGTGGTTACGGAGGGGAAATCTACAGTGATGGCATTGGTTTTAAATGCAACAACATCACCGTAAATAGCAGAGCCTACTTGCGACTTAGCGTATGCTACGTAATGATATTTTTTATTAACAGACAAAGACACTTCTGAAGAAAAACCAAAGCCATTTAAATCAGATTCTACTTTAGTGCCCTCTGATATAACTGTTTCTAAAGAAGGTGTTGCCCCATTTATATATTCGCGATAATAAAATCCTCTTTTTACAAAAACGGTTCCTGCATTAATTGCTGAACCATTTAGTTTTACGAAGTCGTTAAAAACATCTGCAGCGCCAGTTAAAACCAAAGGCTCAACAGCATCAATAGGAATATCAACTTCCTGTGATAGGTTAGAGTTAATTACGGCTTGAGGATGAGGCCTTATAACGGTTATATCTCTTTCTAAAAATTGTCTACCATATACAGATGTAGTACCGTTTGAATGGTCTGCGGCCTTAAAGACTTCAAGGTTTATTCTTTTAGGTTCTGTTTCGTTGTCTGTAAAGTAAAGTATGTTATCAACGATATTGGCTCCTGTTATAAGCCTATTCTTATCAAAATTTAGTATAAAACTTCCCATATTATATTTCTGTGTAATCAACAACAACTTTTGGGGTAAAACCCATAGAAGCGTATCCCTCTAGTATATTAACCTTAGTGTTAGCACTTATTATATCATTAACACCAAAAGTAAGTTCTAAAGCATGTATATTCTGAATAGAATTAACTTGTATATCAACATTTGGTATAAAAGATACTTCCGCTATAATAGCAGTTTGCGGGCTTATTGTAAATTGAGGCATAGTTAATAATTATAAGTTATATTTAAAGTGTGAGTAACGTTAGCAGTCCCTCCGTTTAACACATAAGGGTCGGCTTCTATTATAACTGCAGGCACAGGTCCTATACCAGTCCCTCCCCATATACTCATCGCTTCAGTAGCTATATAGTATTCAAAATCAACCCCTTCAGTTTTTCCTGAAATAGAAACATCTAAATTTTCTGGATTAAACGTATTGTTGTTAAACTTAGCAGTAGTAGTTCCGGTTGGAGCGATTGCAACACTATTGTCAGTGGATAAAGGTATCATTATAGCGCCATCTTGGCCTTGATTAAATGGTCCGATAGAAAATTCAGCCAATTCAGCAGGCGCTGCGTTCCAATGGAGAGCGGTGCTAACATTGTGGTCAAATTCAGCAACAAACGGAACTGTGCCTGTGCCTGTTTTTGCAAAGTTTAATGTAAATGTTGATTTATAACGCGTTCCTGCGGGGCTGCCAACAACTATTTGTGTAGTCCCCGATGTTAAACCGCTTTTAGCGGCAGTGATAGTGTATACTCCCGCTGAAGAAGTTGAAACATTAACGGAACTAGTTTTTGCATAGTTTTGGGTTTCTGTATCGTTGTAAGTAAAATTAACTCCTAAATTTGACCATGTTACCCCTGAGGTTAAATCATTATAATCATTATATAATCCTGAGGCTTTTGAAGCTACTGCAGCAAAATAAAAGTCTCCTCCGTTTTTTTCAAATTCTCTATACCCAGGATAAAGGTTAGCTCCGTACTGAGTGTCGTCAGCTGTTGGAAAAATAAAAATTCTATCGTCTGGTAGAGCGTTGTATGTGGGGACGGCTACTGCTTCAGTACTAAATGTTACGATATCACTATAAGTTGTGCCTAGCGCATTAGTAACATAAGCAACTGCGGTATACTCAGTGCTTGATGATAAACTTGTTATATCAGCTTTAAAGGGCGATGTTATAGCACTTGATAACGAAACTTGGGTTCCTGTAGAAACTATTTGAGTACTTGTTAAAGCATCAGATACTGTAGTTAACGTGCTAGTCTGCGCAACCGTAACCGGGAGTATAGCTAAATAATCGTCATTAAAGGTTATTACAGAAGGTTGTGCACCATAGAAACGTTCGTATACATAATTGCTAGAAGCTATTATGTCTCCGTTTCCATCTGTAACGGTTATATCGCCTGGCTCAACTGTATCGAATGGGTCTGTCCAATTAGGAGCTCCACTGGATATATTAGCACTGCTACCAATTAAATCTAATATAACAAATTTATTAGAATACAAACTAGCGGGACTAGAACCGCCTGTATTGGGAGCATAGTAAAAGCCTACATCTGTGAGCGAAGCCGCGTCCTGTGTATATTTTCCGTTTAAAGTAACAGAGGTGCTTGTTATATTGGTCGGCTCTAAAATAGTAATTGACGATACAATTGGTGCCGCAATAGCTTGCTGGGTAGCTGTTAGAGTACCACTAACGTAGCTATTTTTATTACTATATCCATTAGGAACCTTAACTCTAACTGAGATAGTTCTTAATGTATCAGTGGTAACCGTTTCGTTAAAGTCTTGTGTAATACTTTCTATTTCGCCTAAACTAGAAGATACGGTAATTGCTCCATTAATAGCTACAGAAGCCTGTGCTAAGGAGTTGGCAAATGTAAATTTTAACTGTACAGGTGCTGGCGGCGGCGAAGAGCTGTCGATTATTATGGTAGATATGGTATTTGCTTCAACATCGTATTCAAATATACCGTCTGAATTATCACCTGATACAAAATAATAAATTTTATTTTCTTCCGGGTGAGCTATACTACCAACAACCTCAGCATTTGGATTAGACACAGCGCTAAGCCCTGTTATATTTTGATTAGCTATCAGTTCGTTTCCCTTTAGGTTTTCTAAAGCGCCTACATTACCGTCTTCAGAGAAAGCAACACTGACATTTAAAGCGTCTCTATAAGTTCCTTGAGAGACTAATCTATCATCAAGATCCTTATTCATTTGAGCAGCTTGAAAAGTTCTTTTACTTTGTGCCATTTGAATTATTTTTATTAAAAACTACATTTAACTGCATATATTATATTTATATAATATATATTGCATAAATATAGCAAAAGGTATATGTTTAGTGTTTTATCCATTTTGACTTGCCTCTTAAAACTTGAGCTAGTTCTGGAAGATTGTAATTAGACAACCTTATTTTAGCATTTCTCATCTTAGAGCTAGCTTCTTTTTTATATAAAGGCACTATACCCGCGAGTGTAGGTCTAACTTTAGATAAATTATATAATATATAAGCATATAGAGCATCCTCAGCGAGCTTTGGTATGTAAACCTTAGTTAGATCCCCGTTGTCTGCTAAGCCATCAGAAATATAGTCTAAAATGATTAAACTGTCTTTTTTAACCGTCCCGTCAAAATAGATTATACCGTTAACTTTATCTACAAAAAATGTGCTTTCTGAGTTCATGTCCTCGGGATTACCTCCATATCTTTTATTAGAATAAGGGTAATCATCATCATTATACCTATTATTCTCCTGCTCAGCGGTCTCTATATAATTACTAGTATTTTTAAATCTACCTACAGTCTCAGAAGCAGAACTAGCTAATATGTCGTCGTCAGAGTCAAATGTTATTTCGTAATCAGAGTTTTGTATAGGTGCTTTAGGGTTGTTTGCTTTTCTGCTATTTATAAGCCTAGTCTTACTACCGTCTTTTTCTACTCGTGAAATTGCTACATAGTCTACGTAGTCTTGCGGAATAGCAAACGTTAGAGCGTCACTAAGTTCAAGCTCAATGCTTTTATCACTATTAAGAATATCATAGCTAAACTCTTGCACCCCTCTTTGTGCCCAAAACTCAACTTCATACCTAGGCACCTTAGCTAAAGCTTTATCGTCACCCACGTAGGCAACAATAAAGTTGTTTACTGCATCTTCCAAGTTTGTTCTTCTGTAGTACCCTAATCCTTCAAAATCTGTAGGCACATTAGCTGTGTCACCTTGGTGTTTAGCGTAATATCCTCTTTCGTTGTATAGTTTTCTTGATTCTGCCATTATTTTTCAGCTTGTTGTATTTGTTGATCTTTTGCTGCCGCTACTTGTGTTATGTCAGCTGCTCTTATTATAACTCCTGCATATGCTAAAACTTTAATTACTAAATTATGAAATTCGGAATCATGCAACTCAAAGTTTTGATAACCTGTAGCACTTTCATTAGCTACTACCTGGCCTCCAGATGTTCCTCCTATCCAATTTGGTTCGGCGGGTTTTCTTATATAGCTAACTAAAGTGCTTGTTATACCTGTAGTCGGGTATAAAACAAACCCTCCTTCGTGTCTAACGTAAACAGGGCTATTAATAGTAGGTTTGGTTAGCGGGGCTCTATTTATAAAGTTTATTTTCTTATTAGAAACTTCTTCAACTAATATACCACTAGAAGATACGTTGCCTAATCTATAAAAGTTGCTAGGAAAAGAAAAATAACTATTAGTAGTGTTACCTTCAGCGTTTGAAAAAGTAGCTTGATCAACAGTTTCTTCATTCTCAAACAAAGCAATTTTTTCTTCAATGTTCTGTCTAATGTCAGAATAGTCTGAATTGTTTGTTACCGCATAATTTCTTTTTGAAAAATAAGCTTCAAAAATTTCATTCTGGGCTTGGTTAGCTAGCGTATTGAATTCCCTAGGAACAATATACCCTCTATTCTCTTTATTAAGGATGTTTAACACTGTTTTATAAACTTTGTCTATACTTACCATTGGTTTTATTTATTTATTAGATGACCACAGCTAAATCAATAGCTGTAGCCTGGTGTTTTATGAAAGCTTTTTTGTGATAGCTTTCATAACGTCTACTCCTTCATCTGTTTTTAAGAATCGTGCAAACGCTGTATATGGGTGTTCATCAAACGGAACAGTCATAATTTTTTTACCATTAGACGCCCATTTGAAAACAGTATTGTCGTCAGTTAAATTAACTATACTTGTTTCAACTGCTCTATTAGCTAAGTTTCTAAGTTTTATATCTTCGTCATTAGCTATTTCAATAAACAATTGAGGTTCATTTTTAGCGAATAAATAACAATCTCTTTTAATTTCTTTAGAAGACATTGAGTTAATATCAGAGCCGACCTCTGTTCTAAGAATAGCTTCTAAATGTTCGATTTCAAGCTCTTGAACTAAACGCATAGCTTCAAGTTCAATTTCAATCATTTCTACATCATCGATAGCGTCTTTTTGAGGATCAAGTTCTTGCCATTTTTTACCTGCTTCTGGATGATATTTTGATAACAACTGCTGAAGTAATGTTTTACTTCTAGGAACTGTTAACACTCCATTTTCAAAAACAACGTGCTCCATACGAGCGTAGTCGTCCTGTTCATCTCTAAAAAGAGACTTTTGGTTAGCTGCATATCTAATTTCACGCTGTAAACCTTGTTTTTCATCAAACCAAAGTATTCCCTTTGATTTAATAATATATGTTAAAGGAGATAATCCTCCGGTCAACATATAAGTTCTATCTTTAATTTCCCAGTTTTTCATAATATATAATTTAATAATAAAATATCCCCCTGCCGGAGCAGAGGGAATATCCTAATTGTTATTTCTTATTTTTTCAATAAGAAGAAGTTGTTAGCTCCTTGAGTAATTAAACATCTTTCAGATAAGAAGTTAACTCTCATTTCATCAACATCAGAAGTATAAGCTCCTCCTACAGAACCTGTAATCCAAGTTTTCATTTTGCGATCATCAGCTTCAGATGCGCGGTAACGCACGTGTAAGAATGGTCGCTTAATGTTTTTACCTAAATCTTGGTCATAAACTGTAGATGTACCAGCTGGAATAATAGTTCCTTCAATATCAGTAAATCCTCCACGAGTAGATACGTCGTTTAAGTATTTCCAGTCAGTTTTGTAGAAGTCGTAAGAACCTCTGCGGAAACCTGCAAAGCCTAAGTTCAAAGCCATATCCTCAGAGTTGTTAAATACTCCGTAAGAAGTACCGCTTGCTCCGTAAGAATTTTTTGAAGCTAAACCGTCATCAATAGATAGAGACAATGCTCTATTTGCATAAATCATGTTTTCTTCGATAGCCCCGTTCTTGTCTAATTGCTTTAAGATAACGTCAAAGTCAGAAAGATCAGCGTCACCTGAAAGATTTTCAAATACATTACCACGAGCTTCAAGAGCTGCGAATAAACCTTCAGATCCAGTTACATTACTTGGGAAAGAAGCGTGTACGGTACCAGCTTTCTTAACTGCTTCAACCATAGACATTTCTAAGTAATCCTCAAAACGTTGGCGAGTTTCGTGCTCTGATTGTAAATACCATAAGTATCCAGATGCACCGTTTTCAGAAGTAACTTCAATCCATCCAATTTGAGCAGTGTCTGAACCGTTAACAGCGTAATTATCTTTTAGGATAATTGGCTTGTTAGTGTAGCTCATGTAGTCAGATTCAATAGAATCTTGCATCCCAGCAGTTCCTTTTGCGAATTCAGATCCGTAAACTAACACACGTACTCCTGTAGCAGCAGTAAATCCTGTTTTAGCCCAAGTTGCAGCTTCGTAACAGTGTGCAGTAAATGTTCCTGTAGTTGCAGACGCGTTTGCTCCTGCCACAGTTACCACTCCTTTTAATACTGGTCCTGTTCCGTCTTTTTCTTGAACCATGATGGTTTGTCCTGCACGTACAGCAGGTACTTGTCCTGTTCCCGCAGATGTTCCGTCAGGTAGGTTAGCGAAAGTAACTGTAAACACTCCAGTTGCAGCGTTAAGAGCAACATTATCATAAGTGATGTGTAAACGTCCTTGCTCCACCCAACGGATTTCGTCAGATGCAGAAGGCATTTCAGCTGATACTAAACGCAAGAAAGAAGAGATAGAACGATTTCCGTAGATCTCTGCTTGTTTTTCGTATACGTCTGGTAAAAATTGGTTTGCGAAGTTAAAGTCGCTAATGTAGTTTCCAGCAAATAATTGTCCTTTTGAAGGTGCTGGTGTTAAATGTTCAATTCCTGTAGTTAAAGCCATTGCTTAATTTTTTTATTGTTTAAGTTTAATTTTTAGTTTAGAACTTGAATCTCCTGAAATAACTTTGAATTTCTGCCCAGATGATGTTTTAATCTCACCGGTTTGTCGGGGGTCCATATTAATGTTCTTAGCTTCTTTTGCATTTTGTCGTATGGCATCGGCACGGCCTTGCTCGTAAAAATGCTGAGCTAATTTATCTGCGTTTTGTGCAGCAAACATAGCTTTGTGGTACCCTTTAGCATCTGAAATTGATCCGTCTTCCCCTAAATAAGGTTTAATAATATTAGCAATATTAGATTGAGCTTGTTTTACTTCAGACTTATTGTTTACTTTATATCGGAATTTATTATCTCCAACTTGAAAATCAAATCCTTTAAAGTTGTCTGAAAAAACTTGCTCTGTCTTATTTAAGAAAACTTGCGTTAATTTTTCATTTGTTTCTTGTTCTTTTTTATAATCATTATAAGCACCGTAGGCTTCTTGATACTCTTCTGGAATTTCCTGGTTGCGGCTTAACTTAAGGTCCGCGTAATACTTTTCCTTGTTGGTTTCAAAAAACTTACGAGCATTATAAAGTTCTTCTTTGAACGCTCTTTTCTTTGAGCGTATTTCTCTTGGGTCATCATCTTCATCAAACGAAAACTGGTCTTCCATGTATTCATTAATATCCGTTGAATCCCAAGGTTTTGATTGAGAGTAATACTCTCTTAATACATCTCCGTCTTTTAATTCGGAAACATCTTTATTCATTTTAACATAATCCTCTAAAGAGCCTCCAGTATCTTCCATAAATTTAACAAGCTTGTTAATATTTTCTGGTAATTCCGGTGTTTGTACTTGCTTTGGTTGCTTATTAACCTCAGCAGCTCTTTCGTCTACTTTTGTGTCACCTGTAGAATCTTCTACTGGTTCTTCTTGTATTAACTCTATAGGGCTGTTGTTAGACTCTTCCTGATCTTGTTCAAGGACAACCGGTTCCTCTGTTTCTTCAACAGGGGTAGGCACTTCCTCTTTTACGATTTCTTTTTCAGGTTCATTTAATTTGTCTAAATTAACTTTAATTACGTCTTCTTCAACGCCTGCAGAAGCTGGTTCAATTTCCCCAGCCTCTACCGCATTATCTAAAACAGCTTGTTCTGTTTCTTGTTTTGTTTTTGGGTTGTCATCTACAATCCCTTTTACTGTCCATTTTGCCATGATTTAATAATATAAAATAATTAATAGTTTTTTATCGTGGTTCAAATCCACTTAGATCAATACCCCCTAGTACATCATTACCGCTAGACTCAAAAGCTTTTTTAGGCTCAGGATTGGACGGCGCTTTATTTAAAGATGTTTCTTTTTGGCTGTCTAATTCCATTTGTTTTAGCTTTGCGTTTAATTCATACTCGTAGAACATTAGTTGTCTTTTTTGTTCTACTTCTCTATCTAGCTTTTTAATATCAAGCTGGGTTTGTATTTCCGCAAGCTGGCTTTTAGCTTGCACTTTGATTTGTTCGGCTTGAGCTTTAGCCATTTCAGCTGCTTGAGCTGCTTGAGCATTAGCTTGACTTTGAGCAGCAATATTTCTTTCTGCTTTTTCTTGGTCCATAGCTTCTTTCTTAGCTCTTCTGTGCTTTAAAAGTTGGTTTGCTAATTTTATGTTTTTTACTTGTCTAATATCAATTACATCTTCAAGATGTATTTGATCTCTAGATAATGCTATCTGTATATTATTTTCAACTAGTTGTTTTTCATCCTCATCTGGGTCAAGTTCTAAAAATATACCAAAGTCGTGAAGATGCATTCTTTCCAGCTCCTCCAATGCTCCTACTGAAAATCTACCAATAGAAGATATAAAAGCTTCTTTTTGTGGATGAAATTCTAGAACATCTTTAATACGCATTGAAATAGCTTCAGCTAAAGTTGTTGTTATATAAGATGAACTATATAATATGTGTCTTGTTGCTGTATTAGAGTTGGCGGCTGCAAGCTTTTGTACTCCTACTAAAGCGTTAGGATCAGGATCAGATCCGTCACGTGCTTCATTTAAACCGGTTACATCGCGTATCATATTAAGATAATAATTATACGACTGTATTAGTAAGGAACTTTGCTGTCCACCACCACCTGGTAATTCTTGAATAGGTATTTTACCAGGATTCATATCTCCGTCTACTGTCATAGACCTACCTATTACAGAACCTGTTTGAAAATACATATTTAAGGCCTCTTGGGGGTTATAATTAGTCCCATTACCTAAGTCAATTTCAGCTAAACCATCTGCGTCAAGATAAACACCTGATGGCGTCATTCTTTGTATAACTTGTTGTAACTTTAAATGCGTTAACTGAATCAAATCAGCATATGTTACCATTCTACTCACTAAGCTTTCAATTCTACCCTTGTACATTCTAGGCGCACTAACAACGTAATTCATCATTACTTTATTAGTGTTTGAATCAGGACGAACCATGTTTGATGCTTTCTCCCATTTCAAAAGCTTATCAGCACCGAGCACCATAACACCTTCATATATAACCTCTCTTGCTTGAGCCACTTTTTCAAAACGTGTTCTAGCATCTTTAGGTGGATTAAAAGTATCATCTTTTTTAATTGCTTTTTTAGCGCCTGTAGATGTTTCTTTTATTTTATAAACGCTCTTCTCCCAACTCTTCCAGTTGAAATACATAACTGTTAGTGTGTTAGAGTCTACAGCATCAGCAGAATCATTATTGGTGTAATCGTAATTATTATAATTAGTAGAACTTTTAGTAGCCTCCTCAAACTCTTCATTTGATAAACCAGGAAACTGTTTTTTAAGTTCATTTACTTTTATTTGTTTTATTTCTCCAAAATAATACACATCATCAAAGTTAGGATCCTCTGTGTAAGAATAAATTAAATTAGCGGGATCTACATAATCTATTTTTATTCCATCAGTATTATTAAAAGAGTGTTTAGCCGCTCCAATTCCTAATACAGTTTGGTCGTAATCAACTCTTTTTTTAATCTCGTGATAATTATTACGTCTAAAAATATTGTCAATAGCCATCTCGTGAGCAATTTCTAAGGAGGGTTTATACGCAATTTGCATATAAAGCTCTAACTCATCCTCGCTGCCGGGAGCTCCCTCTCTGGCTACATTCCTGACATCGATGCCTAAAGTACTGTCAACCTCTTCAATAAAATCTTTAGTTATTATATCTTCTTGTACGCCTTCTACAAAATCAGTTCTTTCTTTAACCGAGGTAGGGTCTTGAGCAAACGCTTTGACCGTGAATAAACGATCTTGCATTCCGTTAACTACGATATCTACAAATTTAGGTATAATAGGCACCGGTTTCCAATCTAAGTTTAAATACGACAAGTCCCCGTTTACTGAAAACTCATCTTTATACTTTTGTATAGACTGTTCGCCGCGAGCGTATAAACGTAATTTATGAAAATCGCGTTGGTTTTGAATAAACCTCCCTGTTCCGGAATTTTTTCTAAACCATTCATTTTGGATACCCAGAGCCACTTCCTTTCCGTAGTCCATGCTTGATTTTTTAGCATCACTAACTGATTGGCTGGGAAACTGAGTTACATATCCTGTAGATTCTGCCATCTTTATTGTATTAATTTACTGTTTGATCCTTTATTGTTGTACTTTGAAAATCCAAAGTTTATTTTTTTTACTTCTCTTGCTGAACGTGGAGCATATAGATGTCGTTGACAAGCCATTATAGCTAGTCCGCTACTAATAGAAGCGTCGTATTTTGTTCGAGCGTTAATATTAAATTTAGACCAATCTTCGAGCGTTCTTTGAAAATACATTGCCCCATAATCTTCGTCATCCTTTAAACCTACGTGGTTTTCTATATAAGATTCTATTGCAGCAGCATGTGCTTGTTTAATATCTTCTGAGGAGTTAGGTATACCTCCTAATTCTTTTTCCGATATAGAAAGTTTATTTCTGGATTTATCTGGCCGGTTCATAGAGTAACCTCTATAACCTCTTCTTTTTAAATGATATAAAAGTCTAGGTTTGTTATTCTCTGCTAGTATTGGCATACCGTAAAAAACAATAGCCATAAGCACGTCCTCAAAAAATATTTCTGCTGTTTGAGGCCTTGCAACGTATTCCAATATAAATTGAGAAGAAGGTACGTCAGGGTGCATAGAAAAAGTTGTTAAACCGTGTAGTGCTCCATTAGAGCCACCCCCTCCTACTGTACCGCTAATATCGTAACTATCACACCCAAAAGCGCCTAGGTCTTTATTACCAGGATACTTAATACCGTTTTCAATTACTACATTATTTTGCATTTCAACCGGAGGTATCCATGACAACCTAAACCTGCCGTCTTTATTTGGATGCCATTCAACTTGTGTATCTTTAACACCATTTCGCCATTGAAACGAGCCTCTAGTTACATACCCGCTCATTATCATCTCTTCATTGAAATCTATTTGTTGGTATATTTTTGTTAAATTAAATATAGAATCAGTAGTCTTATCGCGAAAAGCGTGCTTTTCATATCTTGGGAACTGACGATAAAATTCATTTAAAGCATCATCATTTCCTTTAAGCCCATCTGCTTCATTCTCCCAATGCTCGATAACTCCGATATAGATAAGTTCTCCATCGATTCCTTCAATAGGCTTTTCTGGACTATCGAAAACAGGATATCCATATTTATCAATGAATCCCTCGTAGTTCCATTCCATTGGTATGAACAAAGAATATAATCCACTAGTAGTCTGCCCATTGCGATTTCGCTTCTTAACGTTTGAGTCATTATATAGTTTTTTAAAATTACTACCTCCTTTATCCAAAGCGTTTGAAGTAGACCCCATCATGCACTTACCTACAATTTTAGCACCTAGCCTTAAGCAGGTTTTTGTTACACGCCAATTGTTAAGTATATTATCAGGTTTTTCCCACTTACCGGACTCATCGTGTATTAGTAATCTTAATTTTTCACCGTCATACGAGTTGTCTCCTGTATTCTTCCAGTCGATCGTGGTGTCGAGACCTTTTTGAGTTTCTCCAGAGGCCTCGTTAACGGTGCTTCTTGTAAGTCTTCTGGACGGAGTCTTATAGGATAATTCCGTTTTTGGTCTTTCCATACCGTCCTGGATCGGCTTGAAGAAGAAGGGGTAGTTTGCTGATATTGGTACAACCTTATCTGTGAACATCTTCTTAGCATCGCTTCCAGACTTAGAGAGAATTCCGAATCTTGAATCTCTCGTAACCGTAGCCTGGTCAACAGTCTCTGAACTTCCCATAAATGAGAAGCCCGACCTTCTATTCTTGAGGTAGCACATGCCATAGCTTCTTGAATCAGCCTTGCATGCCTCCCAGAAGTAATAAAAAATTCTGTTTGCTTGTCTAAAATCCGGTGATCCCACGTCGATTTTTGTCCAGTTGAGGTACATATAGTGTGACCCTGTAATGTAACACGGGGTGCCATTGCACATGAACCAGTACCCGTCGCTGCGACGATTATACTCATTATCAATATAGTCGTAATACTTTTCTCTAGTATCTTCTGGAAGTAATTTAAAATCATATACTGTTTTTATTTTATCTAAAGATGCAGGCCTTATTGTTTTAGTAAAGACTTGATCTTTAGTTTTTAACTTGTAACCTTCTACATCTTTAGGAGCTGCTGGTAATCCAATTCTTAAACCTTGCACTTCGTATATATCGCCTAAAGTTCCGTCTTTGCTAATAATAACACAGTCTAGATCTAAATTATATCCGTATTTAAACTTCTTATACCTGTTATCGCTCTTAACATTTTTTTTATTAAGATGATCCGTGTGTATAGCATATAGTGTCTGCTTGTACATTATTTAGCGCGGCCCTCCACACCAAAAAACTCTCGCTTTTCTTTTTTATTATCTTTGTTCAAAGCCTCTAACTCTTCTACTTTAGCCATCATAGCCATGGCATCTTCCATAGCTAATCTATAGGCTGATGCTGAGATTTTAACTTTTTCTGGATCTACTTCGTCTATATCCATTTTCTTATCCATTACTTTGATAAGTTCGTTAATTGCATTCTCAGAAGCTTTTAGTAGTTGTTGTCGTTTTTTCTTTATGTCCATAGTTGATAGTTAAGTCTGTTGATAAAATTCTATATAATTTGTCACCATCTATGTTAAACTCATATTCTGAGGATGGAGTAAACCCCACTATATCTCCTTGGGATAACCCTAAAGACTTTAAATAGTCATTAGTATAAGTTAACTCGCCTGCTAATTTTCGCTCGCTTAAAACGCTCCATTTGTCTTCGTTTGGTAAAGGCTTTACGAAACAATAATCCGGCAATGCTTCCCATTTTCCATTTCTTTTATATGCAAATATTTGATCGTAATAAACGGAGTACTTGTTGTCATCTATAAAAGCAGATGAATTACGTTCAACCCCTCTAACATCAAACCATCTTCTAAAGATATTGTGATGCACTATAACTTCATCTCCTTTTTTAATAGGTAGATTGAAATTTATAGGTGTGCTTTCTACCCTGCCTATTCTATTTACAAAATGATAATCGCGCTCAGTTATCTCAGTGTTTAATATGAGTTCTTTGTCGCCAATATCTGTTTTGTTGTTATAGCGACTTTCAGTAGATATAATATAATTGTATAAGGATCTCATTTAATAATCTAAGTTATATTCAATTGACACAGCCATATTCTTATTAAAGTGTTTCCACGGTAATTGAGCTCCATCTTTTTGTATGTATATATGATAGCCATCTTCTTTGTCCATTATATCACAGATGGTATGGCCTCCATAAACGTCTTGGCCTACAGAGTAATGCATAGCTTCGTTTTTATAATCTTGACCTATGCTTATTTTTCTAATTAATTTCATTGTATTTATTTTAGTAAGTCCAAATAGTGGTTTCAGGTGCCCCTGGATAACCAATGCCTACGTGAACAAAATTACTTTTTCTTGAAATACCTATACGTCTAAACCCGCATTTAATAGCAGCGGCAACTAGTTTAAACGTTGCTTCACCACCTATACATTTGATATCCACAGCAGCACCATATGCGTGCTCCCCTGGCTTATCTTTTTTAGCTTCAATAGGATGATCTGGTGATCTATAAGATGAATTAAGCACTATAGGGTAGCCATACTCTTTTCTAAGAGCATCAAGCATGCCTAAAAGCTTTGGATCCATTTTATCCATATTACCTTTAAAATCATCTTGATCGTTAAAGTATTTCAATTTCATATTATTTAAGTTTTTTATAAATGTTTATTGATGTATATAGTATAGTTAATAAAAGTACCGCTGTTTGTAGAGTTGGGTTTACCCCTTCTGCAACGCTTGAGCTAGCTACTAATGCCGTAATATTCAATCCGTAAATCTTTAGGTCTGGTAATGTCATTTGTGTTTATTATTTCCCATCACTTTCTCAAAACCACGAGAACCGAAGTATCCCATGAAAACTATTTGTAAAAGTGATTTTACTGTGTCAAGTCCTTCTAATTGATACCACCATCCAATTACAAAAGCGATCGTAAGGAACGCTAATGTTAATGGACGTACATTAGATGAAAGCCACGATCCACTTCTTGCGTCCGCAACCCATCTTCTAGTTATACCATCAAATTCGTGTATTTCTTTTTCTAATTTTCTAAGAGCAATATCTTTATCTTCCGGTGGCATATCAGATCCGCCTATAATAGCTTTGATCACACTACCCACTGGAGTATCTCCCGCTATGGCACCTACAACGCCAGGAATTTTCTGTAGTAAAAATTTCCCAACGTCTGTATCCTTAAATTTTTTTTTAGCCATTATTCTCCTTCGTTATATAAAGCTGTTATTTCCGCTTGTGTTAACGGTTTGGTATAGTGTTTAACTTTACTAACTTTTCCAGTACCATAATAAGCTGAAATCTCCCTACCTTTTTGTATCTTATGTTTTGCAGATGATGAATAAGTAGGATAAGAAATCCAACTACTATCTGTTGCTGTACCTCTATTATCTTTTGTGAGTGTTCTTTTTACTCCGTCAATATATATCTGTCTTTCATCTCCGTCTATTTGAAATACATAGTGATGCCAATTAGAATCTGGAGCTGAGTTTGTTGCTTTGTCTATAAATGAATTAGTAGTGCCTCCATCTCTACATTGCATAAAAACTCCATTACTATCATTTCTAACTTGACAGGTAAAATAATAGTTTGAGTTTGCAGTTGAAGATATTGAATAAAGCATTGCTCTAGTTCCAGAGTCTAACTTAACCCAACCCGTTATTGACTTTACGCTATTAGTTTGTACAGCGTTGCTACTATAAGGGTGTGATGAAGTTAATTCTATTTCATCGTTACTACCATCAAACTGAAAGTAACCTGCGGAATTCCAGGTAGCACCGCTTATATCTCCATCAAACCCATTAGGATAGTTAGGCTTAGTAAAGTTATAGTTTTGTCTTATTTGGTCTTGTGTAAGTGCTGAAGAGTATAATCTTAACTGCCCTACCTGCCCATCGAAAGGATAAGTTGAGCTTAAATTTCCGCTTATTTTAAGCTGACTAGCAACTGTATCGTTCCAAGTATTTGCGATAGCAGTACCTATTGATTCTCCATCTAAGAACGCTTCATAGCTAGTTCCACTTTTAGAAACTGCAAAATGATACCAAGTATTTGCACTTATAGACACATTCGGATAAGACCCGTTGTTACCAATCATCACTTGAATGTTACCCGATGATGTTGTTATTATTGTTGTTCTTCCATAACTATAACCACTTCCATCTGCAATAAAAATCACTTTTGTAGCTGAAAGGTCATCAGATTTAAACCAAAATTCTACCGTTCTATTATTTGAATTGAATGCAGTTATAGCAGATGAACCAAAAGTTATCTTATCGCTAGAGCCGTCTAAATCTAAATAGTTGCCTAATTCGGAATCAAACGTAGCTCCTGTGATAGTACCATTATTGCTATTTCCACTAGAGTCAGTCCAAGTAGATGGAGTATTACTATATCCGCTTTCCCCTTTTTCTGGGAAACTAGCTGCATCTAAATGTAACTCTAAATCAGTATCTGGTATAAGAGATGTTTCGTTAGTGTTTTTAGCTATTGCGTAGTAGATGTATCTATGTCCGCTTGTATGTACTTGACCAACTGTATTATTCTCTAGTGTGAAACCATCTCTGTTAAAAGATATTAAGCCATCTCTGTTTTCTTCAGCATAATTTACACTGGGATATAATTGTCCTTTTACAGTTCCATTAACTCTAGCATTATCAAAAACAGCCCAATCTCCATTAGTTGAAGTATTTGTTTTTTTTATTAAAATAAAAGATGGCTCAAATCCCGTGTATATTTTTTGACTTCCGCTTATTCCTACGTAACTACCTACTTTACTTACACCTCTTTTAGAAGCGAAGCAGTAAGCTATGTAATCGTCATTGTGATTAGTTTCATCATTTGTTCCAAGACTGAAAAAATTACTGGTATTGTTTTGAGGTTCAAAATAAGCAGTTGCAGGGGTTGTTTTTGCTGCTATTTGGTCAAGTCTAAGAACTTCACTATCTGATATTCCAGTAGTCCAAACACCCCAAGATACAGCCGACTGTAAATTCTTTACAATAATCAATTCAGGCTTTACACCTAATCCGTGAGCAACTGTTGCATTTGAAACTTGATTACCATTGTAAGAAACTATGCTAAAGCCTAGATTAGTATTAACGCTTAATTTATCAATAGGTATAGTTCCATCTGTTAATTCAGCTGTGCTTATAGTGGCATAAGACGTTCCATCTATACTTACTTTATCAGAACCACTAGGAGCACCCCCTGCTTTAAAACACCAAGCAACATAATCCTCTCCACTTGTGTTAGTTCTACCGCCGCTTCCAGTTATTGTAAAACCATCTGACTGAACAGACGTAGGCATATTAGTAGATGTTGCTTCTGCATTGGTTTCGTTTGATGCAAGGTAAGGTGCAGGAGATGTAATACCTCTTACCGAATCAACAATAGCGTAAGAATCAGTTTGGTCTCTATTTTTTATCCAAATTAAATCTGGCTGAAACCCGACCGTAATTGGGTTCGTTGTACCTGTTCCAGTATAAGTAACAGTATTAAAATGTTCCGATACATTGGTAGTAGGCGTATATTCGTGGTTAGTTATATCAACCCATTCTGTACCATCTCCATCGTAGCTATCTACATCATTAGCATCTAAGTGTAAGATTAATCCTTCTTCTTGATTACCACTCCCGCCTCCGCTAGTAGCAGGTGATGATAGATTTATGAGTTGTTTATTAATCATATTATAAAGATATATCGAATGTAATTACAGCTTCTTTATCTGTTAAAGCATTAATAGCTGTTTCTTTTGTGTCTACTGCTGATCTAATTGCATCACGTCTAGTAGTTATTTCAGCTGGTATTGCAGTGCCTTTCTCCGCATTCCTAACAACTACCCAGTCAGTTTTTGCAAACTCAACATTAGCACTTGCTTTTAACTGTGATATTTTATCAGCTTTTAAATCAGCTATATCACCTAAATCTTTATCCACAACGTCGTAAACAAAACACTCTACTGGTATTTCTGTTTCAGAATCAAAACCAGGATGTTCGTAAGCGCTATCAAAGTGTAAATTAGTTATACTTTGAGTTACGTTATTATAACTTGGAGTAATTACAGGATAGAACCCTAATTCTTTAAGTTTAGAATCAGACAAAGTATTTGCCTTTAAAGTAGTTTCTCCTGATGTACTCTTTAATGTTTTTGGTATAGTATTGTACTTTACAACCTTACCACTTTCTAATCTTGCTTTCATTATACTGCTGCTGTTCCTATTGATGCGTAATATACAGGTGTAGTCGCGTCAACGCAGAGAACTTGTATTAAAGTTACTCCAGCTGCGTCAACTGTATTTCCCGTTACCTCTCTAACCGATGATGGCAATGTAACCGCAAACTCACCTGTCACAACAATATCCTTAACCGCTGCTAATTGAGGGTTTGTAAAGGTTAATGTTGTTGCTTCAGTTATAGTTATATTAAATATATCCGCTGCACTAAAATCGCAAGTAGCGGCTCCAGATGCAGGTGTTACTGTAGTAGCGACTCCTTCGAGTAAACCGCTTTTTACTTTTGTTTGTGCCATGTTGTTTATTTTTCGTTATATAGCGTTGAAATTTCTCCTGATGTTAATTGCCTGTTAAAATGTCTATATCTGTCTGCTGAAAAGCTTTCACCATAATAAGCGACATTATTACTCCAAATCCCACCAATCCAATTAACGTTACTTACAAGAGCAGCGGGCGTTCCGTTACCTACTGCGAAGGGGCAAACAGCCATAGGTTGTCCGTTTATAGAATATTGATAATCTGTGGCTGAAACAAATGAAAAAGTAATGAGATTCCAGTCTGTTTTGTTGAATTGAACAGTATAGCCGGTATTGCAATATCTATAGGTAGTAGGTATCCTAACATTCATAGTAACTCTAAAAGCGTCATCACTTGCACTATAGTCAACGCCAAAGTAGCTCCAATAATAATATTGATTCTGATGTTGAGTAAATATTCTAAATAGTCTGTCGCTTGACCAATTACTAACGTCTGGTTTAAACCACATGCTTACAGTGTGACCGTAAGATATACCACGATGCCCAACAACCTTATTAGCAGACGGCCCTAATGAGACAGCTTGATCGAACAAGCCGCTAACATAATTGCCCCCACCAGAAGCGTTCACGCCTCCGGTAGCATCAACAGTGTCGCCGTTAAACTCATATAAAGTAAGCAATGAATTGTCCCCAAATGGGTCTGTATCACTTCCCGCTTGGCCAGCTAAAGGTCCGGATAATAAACTTGCGCCTAACATATTATGTTGACGGTTGAGTTATAGTGTAAAAGAATTCCCCATTACCTGAATCTGACGTGCAGATCATTTGAATAAAGTTTTTTACACCACTAGTGTTATCGAAAGCAGTGCCTGCTAAATCAATAGCTTCTGATGGGAAAGTTAGTGCTCCTGAGCCCGCCGCTCCGGTAGCTACTAGTACTTTTACCATACCTACTTTATAATCACTAAAGGTTAATGTTATTGCTTCGTTAGGCGTTAAAGTAAACACCTTAGAGCTATTCCAATCTATATCAACAGTTGCTGCTGATGTTAAGGGAGTTGATGAAGAAAACTCTCCACTTACGACTCCTGATGTTATTTTTGTTAATGCCATATTATAAAGATAAGCTTAATTTATTATTAAAAAAGTCGTCATTTGCCTGCACTTCAGCTTGGCTTAGTTTTTTTGTGTAGGCTAATACCGCAAACACATAAGCGTCCAAGCCTTGATTTGTATAACCACGCCCAATCCGAATATTTTGATCTGTATTAGGAGGTGGTCCATAAACAACATTTTTTGATGCTGTTTGAGCCCCGTTCTTATACCAGTGCGTGGTGCTAGAATTTCTTGTAAAACACCAGCTTTGCCAAGCATTTAAAGTTATACTTGTTCCGCTGCCATATCCCTCGTAATTATTCGCATTTGCACCGCTGGTACCAAAATAACAATTAATTCCACCATTACCTTCTCTAGTCCAGGTACCTTCCCCGCCATATGCTTGATCCCAATAATTTTGCCTATTCGTATTGCTTAACGGATATGACAATATGTAGATTGACTGTGCTGAAGAAAAGTTAAAAGCAGCGTTGTTTGTTACAGTTGCATAATAACTAGCATTACCTGGAAAAAATAAAACATTATCAACACCTCCGTATGTGCCAAAATAGCTACTAGCAAAACCGCTTGTACTTAGTGTCGCTGTTGCATTGGAGCCACTTAAATCGGGCCAATTTGTTCCAGAGCCACTAAATTGATCGGACTGTAGGTTTAGCACAAGGCCATCCGTAACTATAGATGAAGATGAATATATTTCACTCTGACCAAGCTGAATATTATCTATTTCTGTTGCTCCTAAATATGCTTTTGTAAAATCTGTACTGCCAATTTTAAATCCCATTATGTTATAAAATATAATTTAGTTGAATCATACGCGGATAAAGCATCGTACTCAGCTTGTGTGCCTGTCCAAAATGTTAAGCCGGTTGTGCCATCGCTTGTGTCTATCACTCCTGGTATATCTGCTGAGGTTAGTGATAAATCAGAAACGGTCGTTACTACCGCGCCTATACGCCCGTTTACGCTTGTTACGCCACTATCAATAACAACAGCTCCTGTTTGGCCATTAACGCTAGAAACAGGAGAGCTCATATTATTTAATGAAGATAATGATATAACTTCTATTGTATCATCTTCCGCAGGATTTTCCCCTTGAAAAACAATATCGCTTCCTATTAAATTATAAGCTGACTTTTGCTGGTAAATACCACTCACAAAAACCATTGTGAAGTCTTCACTAACAGGAGAACCGTTAACTAAAGTAAAAGTTGAGGTTGCTCCGTCGGCTGTGAATACATCGCTAGCCATTGTTGTAGAGTTAGTAACATTAGAAGCAGATGCTGAATGACATTTTACTTCTATACTATAACCATTTTGAGGTGCAGTGTCAAACACTATATTTGTACCGCTTAACTCATACTGGTCTTTAGCTTGGTAAACACCATTTATATATACGTCTGTGTAATTCTTATCTGAAACAGCGTTAGCACCTAAATCAAATGATGTAGTTGAACCTGTACCTGTAAAACTATTTACAGTTTGAGAACCAACATCTAAACTAGCAACGCTTATTGTACCAGCTATAAAGGTAACCTCCACTGTATGTCCATTAGATGGAGCTGTTGTAAACACTATGCTACTGCCTGATATACTGTAAGTACTAGACTCCTGATAAATACCTTGGACATGTACTATTGTAAACGACTTCGCTTGAGGCGTATCACTTAAGGAGAAAGTAGTTGTTGTTCCATCTCCTATAAAAGATGTCTTCTGCATTGAAGAGCCTTCTGTAGCGATTGTTCCAACTACATGTGTAATACTCACATTGTCTGTCCCTAAAGCTGGTATTGCGTCTGTGTCAAACGTAACAGTTGATCCGCTTACCTCGTAATTAGAGGGGAATTGGTATACACCATTAACATACACATCAACATTAGATTTAGCAGCTATAGCATCGTCTAAAAGAAAATCCCTGTTAGACCCGTCACCTGAAAAAGTTTTCTTTACTACAGTTCCACCTGGGGTACTTGAGTTAGCGTCAACATATGCTTTTGTTGCTACATCTTGATCAGCAGTTGGGTCGACTACATTTACTATTTTATTTGTAGCCATGTCCAACTGGGTATCTATTTCTACACTGCCAGTTGAAGCGGCTACAGCCGTTAATACGTCTCCAGTTGTAATACTACCACTACCACTAACGTAAGACAGTGTATCGCCCCCGGTTACCCCAGGCAAGGCTTGATATCTTTTACCTAACTGAATCTGCTGGGCGTCATTTTGAAATATACCACCTGCTGGTTGTGTAAAAACCAAAGAAGCTCCGTTGGTAAAAGTAAAACTAAAGGTTGTTTGAGTAGCTAGCGATGTAGCATCCACTCCTGATGAAGGAGCAGGAATACTATATTTATTTCTAAAAGAGTCAGCGTCGCTTGTAGATGCAAATATTAAATTTATAAAAGTAACATCTCCTGGGGATTCGCCAAACGGATCACTTGAACAATCTACAGTTGCCGTAGCACTTCCTCCTCCTAAACTTTGCGAATGAAATGTAGCAAATCCTGTTCCACTAAACCCAGTTACTTTAGTTAAAGATACAGCTGATACGCTTTCTGTTTCGGAAATTAAAGAATCTCCAACAGCGTTTGCCCCTGTAAATTTAGCTATTTTACCTGTAGTACCTGCAACAGAACCACTAGCGTCTGGGGGAGTGTAAGTGAATACACCTGTTGTGTTATTGTATTCCACGCTGCCATTTCCTGATGGCGTCCCCTCGGTTCCTACAGATAAATCTGTTAGCTGTATACCTCCAGCATCCGCTTGGTTTTCAAACAAGCCTGTTGTAGAGTTGTATTTTAAAACTTGACCATTGGATGGTCCTGTTACATTAACATCAGTTAGGTCACTCAAGGATGAGTCAGCCGCTACTCCTCCTAGGTTAGCTGCTGTTAAGCTTCTGAATATACCTCCTGTTAATATTTTTGCTTGCCCTGAATTAGACAAGTCAGTTGCATTTCCTTTAACAATCAGCGCTCCTAAATAAATTGCCTGAGTAGAAGTGTTGTTTGCTTCTTGAAAATTTTCTAATAAGTAATTCTTTTCAGCCTCGTCAATACTAGAGTACTCTGCTTTTCCATAATAAGCAACAATAACATTTGTGTTATTAGGGAAGTGATATAATCTTTGCACACTATACTGACCAGAGGACATGCTCGTTAATGTACCGTTGTTATCATATTTAGTGGGGTCTATAGCAGTAAAACCTGCACCACCAACACCGTTGTCTTTAGTAAATCCGGTAGACGTGCTTGAGTATCTGTGAAATACCGGAGTACTTGCTCCATCAGATATTAAAGAAGGATTCAATGGATCCACCACGTAGTTTCTACCCAACGCAAAAGATTCACCGCTCGCTCTATTTAGTCGCATTAAATTAGTAGGGTGCACTGTTAATAAGTGACCAGACTTTTTAAGAGGTCCAAATATTTCTACAAATTCAGCATATGTGTTACCACTTGAATATGCTGTTCTTGGGAATGTTCTAACAAATCTAATAGTGTTAGAAGAATGTATAACAGACCCAATCACTATATTGTTTCTCCAAATACCAGGGGTGAGATTAGACAAAGTTTGTTGAACGGCTCCTGTTTGATCAATATATATCCAGGTGTTTAACTGATCTGCATTTCCAGCGTCACCTAGTGTGTGGGTAACCGTAGTAGCTGCCCACTCAATTTTCTTTATTTCCGGGTGAGGATCTGAATTGTTTTTATTTAATACGTTTATTATACCGTCACCTGCTCCTATATCAAAAGTAGTTGAGGTGTTTGTTGATAACACACCCCCATTAAGTATACCAGTAGGAATGTTTTCAGTTAAGTGATCTATGCTTAGGTCTTGCCCATGGTATCTGAAGTGCAATGTATCATGCCCGTCTTCAGTGGAATAGTACAAACCGTTATCAAATGAAGGTGTGATTGACTGAGAGTTACTTAACTCTATTGTTTCGCCTACCGTTAAATCACTTGTTACGGTTACGTCATTAGGTAGCCCTACCGTAAACACTCTATTCGCAGATAAGTCTTGAGCTCCTGCTGGAGAGACTTCTATTTCATTAGCCGTACCAGCAACTTGTATTGTTGTTGTGCTTGACGCTATAGATGGCTTATTTAATATGTGTGCATCTGAATTAGTATCATCTTCACCCCAATCCGACTGAACGTTTTGTTCGGCATTGGACGGCGCTAGTGTCGGCTTATTTAATATTTCTGCATCTGTACCCGCAGCGGCTGTCCAGTTTGGCTTTACATTTACTTGAGCACCGGTAGCAATACCGCCTAACTTAGTTCTTTCATCGCCAGTTATTATCTGACCAGACCCAGCGCTAGTAACGTCAGCTAATCCTGTAACATTATATAAAGATAAATTAGTTAAATCAGTTGGCTTGTTTTGAATAAAAGCATCACCAGAAACAGCTGCCCAATTAGATTGAACGTTTACTTCAGCTTCTGTTGCAATACCGTTTAACTTCGACAAAAGAGCATCTGTAAAGTCATTAGCAGATAAACCTTTGCCCACTACAGAATCCTCCTTAGAGTTTAAAGCATTTTGTAAACCAGTTATATTAGATATAGCTAAATTATCCAGCGTTGTTCTATTTGTTTCTATGTAATCAACAACTTCTTGTAGAGTATCTAAAGTAACCTCATCGCTTGTTAAAAGAGTATTAATAGCGTCTATCAAATCTTTTAGCGCTTTACCCTGCGCTGCGGATAAAGGTACGTCTACGGCTGTGCTAGCTAGGTTGTTTACCACATCACTGTGCAGCAATGCGTCCGCTATACCAGCTAAAGAATTTCTTTCTGCTTGTGTTATAATAGCCCCAGAACCTGCGCTCGTCAATTGAGATATGCCTGTGCCTGTAAAGAAGTTATCACTTACATCCCCAAACTCTGTTATAGAATCATCTGAAAAGTCTTGATCGTATAAAGCAGAGTAATTTGCTACGAAGTACTTATCCCCTACATTAAAAGTGCCGTTAGTACCACGTGGTGTTAGGGTTAATTTTTTATATTTTGAGTTTCCAAAATCAGTTATAGCGGTAACTTCATAGATACCAAACTGGTTTAAGTTATCAGTTTTGCTAATTTTTATAAAATCGTTGTCAGCGTTTTCAAGGTACTCTGCTAATGAATTACCAGACCTATCTTTAACACTAATGTATAGAGTATTAATAGCACTAAAAGCAGCTGTTGCTGCTGATCCTGCATTTAAATTAACTACACCTTCTGGATCGTTTGCCGGGTCAACGTAGTCTTGAAACTCAAACGCTGCGCCATCAAATACCTCAACAAGGTTTTCTTCGTTTACAAGTCCTAATATAGAATCTAACGTAAAATTCTTAGTACTACCGGTACTTGAATCAGTACCTAATACTTTGTCTTGCTTGTTTAGCGTGGAATCTTGTTCGTATGTGCTTATTCTAGCCATTTAAGTTCTCTTTGTTAAATTTTTTAATTGCTTGGGAATACACTTTATCAACGTAGGTTTTTCTTTGCATTATTTTACTTCGCCTAGCTGATTCTGGTAATGTTTCTTGTCCTATAAGTATTTTATATATACGTTTAATTAAACGGTGACCCTTGGAGCTCACAGTGTATTTATTGTGGTCTCCAAGTCTTCCGTTACCTTTATGTATTTTATTTATCCAACCTTCTTTTTGCAATCTATAAAATCGCATTTTATCCCAGTGATAATAAAACGTCCCGTCTTTAAAATCTTGTATTGTAAAATATTTAATAGGATCTAGATAAAACAATAGTTCAAGATCAGATATAGTTAAATCATTTTCTTTGCATGCCCATCTTGATACGAGTCTGTAGTATTTTAAAAAATCAACTTTCACTTCGCCCCGCTCTAAAAAATCTGAACGATCCATTATAAAACTATTACCACATCCCTTTCTTGTATAACTGAAAACAAATTGTTTTCAATTTCTATAGAATGTCCCGCATGCCTATCGTACCAAACAGTGTCACCCTCTTGTATACCCTCTACGGAGGTCCCTATGGAGTTAACTACTGCTGTCCTATATCTTATATCTTCTCTATGACTTTCGGCTAATAATAAGCCTCCTTCTGTCTTTTTTAAATCTTCTTTAATTTCTGTTATTACGATGTACTTACCTATTGCTTTCATAGTCGCGGATATTTGAGATTACACAATCAGTTGAAAGAATAGTTGTAGCTACCGAAGAAGCGTTTAATAATGCAGACTTGGTAACTAGCAGTGGATCAATAATCCCTGCTCTACGCATATCTTTAACTTTTCCGTCAATAACGTCAACACCGTATCCCCATCCTTCTACTTCATAATCGCCTGGATTCAATCCAGCATTTTGAAGTATACGCATAAATGGAGAATGCAAAGCATTTCTAATAATATTAATGCCAACTTCTTCACCTTCGTTAGAGCCCGTTAACTTTGTTAATGCAGATACATAACTTAACGCTGCACCACCTCCAGGTAAAATACCTTCTTTCTTTGCGGCGCGAACTGCGTGTATAGCATCATCAACTCTATCTTTCTTTTCAGAAACTTCAACTTCGGTATCCCCGCCTACATACACAATGGATACTCCTCCGTTTAGAAGAGCTAACCTTTGTTCTAAATGTGGGCGCATTACGATATGATCTTCTTCATCTAATTGAGACTGAAGATATTCAACTCGTTCGGTTACTCCTTCAGGAACTTCTTCAATTGCTATAGTAGTTCCATCTGTATCTATGATAGCCTTAGAGGCCGACCCTAACACTTCTGGGGTGACATTATCTAATGAATCACCTAAGCTTTCATCAATAACTGTAGCACCCGTTAGAAGGGCAATGTCGTCGAGAATGTCCTTTCGTCTTAGTCCGAATGACGGAGGATCAATAACATTGCACTTAATATTGCCCTTTACGTGGTTCATAGCTAGCGCAGACACGATTTGTTGTTCGCAAGGGGCAATGAGTAGTAGCGACCTGTTGGACTTAATCGCGTACTCTAATATGTTCTGAATACGTCGGATATTACTTACTTCTGAGGCACATAGAAATACTAGTGGTTTCTCAAGTTCCGACACTTCTTTCTCTTTATTAGTGTAGAAATGCATACTTTTACTAGTAGACTTAATATGAGTTCCGTCTACAGTTTCAATATACGTTTCGTTAGTTGGTGAAGTTTCCATCGTAACGACTCCATTGTCGCCCGCAGCTCGGAAAGCTTCAGCAATAAAATTACCTAGTTCGTTATCGTTATTACACGAAATGACAGAAACTTGATTAAGTCTTTTGTCATCGACAGGTAAAGCTTTTTTGTTTAAGTTTTTAACAGCTAGTTTTATAAATTTGTCCATCCCTGTTTTAATATCTCGGAATGAGTAATCTTCGCCTTTTAACTTAAAGTAATTCTTAATGATACTTTGAGCAAGTACTGTTGAGGTGGTTGTTCCGTCTCCTGCTTTTGAAGCAGTATTACGAGACGCTTGCTTAAGCATAGTAACCCCTAGGTTTTCTACTGGGTCTTCTAAGTTAATGTAGTTCGCTACAGTCACCCCATCTTTTGTAACGTGAGGATTACCAAAATCATCTTCAAGAACGACAGTCCTACCGGAAGCACCTAGCGTGCTTGCTACTGCTTCTGTTAGTTTGTCTATGCCACTAATTAACTTGTCTTTTGCTTCTTTCTTGAAGCTTAAATTTTTTACGATCTGTGGAGATCCGAATTGTATTGCCATTTGATTAGATTATATTATAGTAGTATTATATTAACAATTCCATTTACGTCTAGCTGCTCTACCTCTTTCTGAAGTCCAACCTTTAGAACGTGCGCAAAATGATTTGCGTCTTTTAGCTGCTTTGCTACCCTTCTTTAATTTAGAAGGTGGTGTAGTTACTGCGGTTTTTAATTTACTGCCAGGGTTATCTTTACGATACTTAGCAACGCCTTTAGCAGTCATACCGCCTCCAGCTTTTTTACCTGTACCACTTCCAGATTTAACCTTAGCATAATACCCTTTTGACTTCTTACGTGACGGAGCCTTAGATTTTTTACGATCTAAAGGCGAATCCGCACTACAAGTGCATGTAGAGCGCTTAGCTGTGAATGGTTTCATTTAGTGTTGTATTTTTTAGTTCCTTTGCCATGACCGCCTCTATTTATTTTTACAGATATAAACTTCTTAGCGTTGTGGTCATAATCAAGTCCTTTTACATTTCGACCTTTCTTAATAGCATCACGGCGTTTTTTTTGATTCTCCGCTTTCATCTTACGACGTCTCGGGGTTTTCGCGTATGCTAGGTCACGAGCTGCTTTAGCTCTCCTTGCTGTTGGACTTAATTTTTGGGGCATTACTTTTTGTAGCTCTTAGAAGATCCACCACAAAACTTTAATCTTTTAGTAGGTGAATCAATAACGCCTCTTCCTATTAAAACATCTTTTTGAGTTACTTTTCCGTCACCAGAAAGATCTTTTAGTTTTTTAGTTGGAGCAGCCCCAGATTGTGCAGCGTCATTATAACGTTTGGTAGCTGGTTGCGCATAATTAAAACGGTGCAATGCTGTTACTGGTAATTCGTTTGCTGATCTATCCATTGTTACATTTTTTTACCGTAGTTGTTGCGCTTAACAGGACTAATCCCGTGGCCTTTACGTGTAGTTGATATACCTTTTTCTTTACGACCTAAAATGCTTTTGATTGCATTAGGTACCGCTTTTGGTCCTTTCTTTCCCATATTATTTCTTTTTCTTTTTCTTTATAGATGAAGTGCGCTTGCCCATACCTGTACGTTTCTTCTCTGCTATTGCTTTTTTCTTTTGAGAAGAACTCATTTCTTTCCATGTTACAGGTGTGGCACTCGACTTTCTTATCGAGGGTCTGCACTTCTTTATCTTTTTATTCTTTGTTGATCCGCAAGGATTACCTTTTTCGTCTGTCCACTTCTCTTTAAACCAACGTTTAAGATTAGCACCAGATTTTGTTTTGCGCACTGCCATTATTCTGCAGGTGTTTCACCTTGAATCCACGATGTGGTTGATTCATCCCATTCATAATTACCTTCGGGTTTAACAGAGGGAGCCTCCCAGACACCTATAGCTTCGTTGAGTACCCAGCTTTCATAAGGCTTGGCAGGAACAAAAGCATCAATGTCTGACATATATTTATACCCTACACCCGCAAAGTTTTTTCTAAATGCTGAACTATAAGAAGTTTGTTTCCAAATTTTATTTGGTAGTATTGAATTTAAGAATTGAATACCAGCTTCTTCTTCAGACATTCCATCAATTGTTATATCTGAATTATCTACAACAATAACGTTTACAACTTCGTTGCTTTCGTTTAATTGAGCAAAGTGTGCCATAGTTTTAAGAATTTAATGTGATTGATCCTGTGCTCTTCCACACATATACTGTATCATTATCTTTTGTATAAGTAGAAACTGTACCTGTCGTGGTAACACTTTGTGATGTTGGTAGCCTAAGCATAACAAAGCCTGAACCACCGTTTCCAGACGCTCCAGATCCTCCACCTCCTCCGGTGTTAGCTAAACCAGCAACATTAACTGCACCACCTCCTCCTGGAGGGTTTGCTCTACCTGAAGCTCTGTGACCACTTCCACCACCGCCTATGTATGCTACCGAACTAGTAACTTCACCAATTCCTTCTGATATAAACTCAGCTTGTGTTAAGAATCTATCTGTTATGGTAGTCGGGTCTAAGCCAATACCGCCTATGCTTCCTGTATTATAAGCGGCGTCTGGAGCACTACCTCCTAATCCTGCGCCACCTGGGCCACTAAAACCGTTCGTTTTACCGTTCGTGAAAGGCGTTGTTGTGTCGTTTATATTTTTAGCACTACTGTTAATCTCCGCGGTTTCTAAAACACCAATAATTTTTCCTTTATTATTAAATCCATTGCCGTATCTTTTGCCGGTCACGGTGCTGTTAATAGCGCCTCTACCACCTGGGCAAGTGCCAAAGTCGTCGGTAAGGTCAGAACTATAAGTACCTCCGCCACCTCCTAAAATAGTAGTTACAAATAGTCCGTCTCCTAAAACTGAGGATCCTCCGCTTGATTGTGCATAGCCAGCTTGAGCCCCACCCGCTCCTACGGTAATAGGTATGACTTGGTCTAAGTATGTGTATGCAAATGAATTCATAAGTGTTCCGCCACCGCCCGCGCCGCCGCCATAACTTCCGCCTAGAGCGCCAGCACCGCCTCCGCTGAGGGCTAAAAACTCAAATCCAACTACGCCTGGTACATAACCTCCACCGGCACCACCGCCTGCACCTCCTAATGCGTTTGCTCCTAAGTAAATTCCCATATTATTCTGTTGTTATATATAATGTCGATGCATCATAACTTGATAGGGCATCATATGCCGCTTGCGTAAGTGTAACTACTTTAGCTATAGAGCTATCAGTGTGCGAATGCGTAATGGTAGCTGCTTCAAGTATATCACCTGTTATCTTTGTTAATGCCATATCTATTTATCTTTTAATGCTTTCAAAGCTGCATCTCTATCATCAAAGTCCAATGCTGCTTTAAGGATAATTTTATCCATAACATCGTCTTGGTTTTCCAAGATTTGCTTTTGTAAGTTTATGATCATATGCTCTAGGTTATCTTTAGCAACAACCAACTGATCAATCTGAAAGTCTTTCTTTTCTAATGCCGCTTTCAATGCGTTTATATCGTCTGGTTTAGATCCTGTAATAGTACTTACTACAAGTCCTATCGATGCACTGATTGTACCAATCAACATCATGACCACCTCTTTATTAGTATCTAGAACTGGGTATTTCATTAGAATAAATATAATTGACATCACTAATAAAAATATAAACAAACTGCCAACATAGTGGCGAATTTCTTTAGCTACTCCGTTCTTGGGTAATTTCATCTTTTATTTGTTTTTTCTGCATTTAGCAATAGCTCCAGATGCGTATGCACTTGGAAATACTTTATATTGTTTCTTTACTTTGTGATAACACGCGTCCTTTTTAAATAAAGGTGATGTTGCTGTTGGTCTTTTACTCTTTTTCATAATGTCGATGTATTATAGAGGACTCCCCGTCCTTATTGGTTACAGGGAGCCGATCTATCTTACGAATGATGCAACGACCTGTACGTTCACTGTCTCAACCACTTCCTAGGTGGTATCTGAAAGGAACTAGGCAATGCGACTATGACACCTGCCTGATGAGCAGCCCTAACATAAGATTGATAGTCTTACGTGTCCATAAGGTAGCGAAATATCATAAACGCATATATAAACTATGCGGGTACCTATTATTTGCATGTATAATACCAATAATAACGCAGTTAAACACAATAAACATCTAATATAATGCAACCGAACTAATTAAATGATATGTCATATATAGAAGTAATGTGTTGCATATAACTATCTGATTATCAACGTATTATAGAAGTCTGATTACCAAACCT
>Ga0206677_10000135_pt1 | contig 63501 bp, 61 predicted proteins | sample M130m12015metaG_FD_155475 | JGI IMG/M metagenome (GOLD analysis project Ga0206677, IMG submission 155475) | Ammonia-oxidizing marine archaeal communities from Monterey Bay, California, United States - M1 30m 12015 | ecosystem: Environmental > Aquatic > Marine > Intertidal zone | place: USA... | reverse complement strand
GACATAATGGTGATTTTTCGATTGTTCGTGCATATGAAAACGGGATTCCATATGTTCCTGAAAAATATCTGGAGGTAAACCCATCTGGAACTTCAGAGGGTGATTTTACCTTTATTTTAGGTTATCCAGGACGTACATACAGAAACCAAACTGCTCAATTCTTAGATTATCAAAACAATTATGTTTTGCCAATTATTGCTGATTGGTTCGATTTTCAAATTGAAGCGATTAAGTCATTTGCTGGTGATGACATTGACATGAAATTGAAGTATAGTGGAAGATTAGCTAGTTTAAACAATACATCAAAAAATTTTAAAGGGAAGATGCAAGGGCTTCAACGTACCGATGTTATTGCTCAGAAGTATGATAATCAGAAAAAGTTAGCCGAATATGCTGCTGTAACCAAATCATTCAATGGGTATCAATTATTATTTAAAAAGAATGAGGAATTGTACGCCCGAAAATTTGCTTTAGCTAGAGATTATATTTATCTAAATCAACTCTATAGAAATGGAATATTTAGCGGGGCTGCTTTTACTCAGATTAATAATGAAAGTATTCAAATCTTAACAAAAGATGAACGAGCAGAATATCTAGATCAAAATTCTGCTAAAATACTTAGGCAATTATCTTCCTACAGAGGGTTAGAATCTAGATTATCACTTGAAAAGAAACTTTTTTCAGAGTTACTTTATCAATTATCACTGAGCCATTTATCTGAAATTAAGTTTTTATTTGATCACAAATTTTATTCAGGATACAGCACCTCACGCAATTCGGCTTACAGATTTGCTGATATGCTTTGGGAGAGTTCAAAATTAAGGAAGATTCAAAAAAATAACAGTTTGTTGGTGTCTGATATGAATAAGTACCTTAGAACTAATGATGAACTTATATCATTCGCATCAAAAGTGAATCGTGTATTTCGAGATATGCAAAAAGAAATGATTCAGATTAATGCAGAAATTGATGCAATCATTCCTCGATTTAACGATATTGATATGGAGATGAAAAGTGGAAGCTTTATTCCCGATGCAAATGGTACGTTAAGATTCACATATGGTTACATAAGAGGATATGAACCAGAGGATGCGGTAAAGGCGAGACCATATACTACGGTTAATGGAATCATAGAAAAAACGGAGGGGACATCTAATCCGGATTATTTTCTACAGTCAGAATTTGTTAAAAAAATGAAAACTATCGAACCTGCTGACGTACTTAGAGATAGGATTAATGGAAGCGTTGTTGTGGGACTCTTATATAATATGGATACTACTGGCGGGAATAGTGGAAGTCCGATAATGGATAGTAAAGGTAGACTAGTTGGAGTAAACTTTGATAGAGCCTACACTGCTACTATCAATGATTATGCTTGGAATGAAAGCTACAGTAGATCAATCGGAGTAGATATCCGATACGTATTATATATCATGAAGTACTTTGGTAAGGCCGACGAAGTCCTCAATGAAATGGGGGTTGAGTTATAATTACCTTATCACATCATTGCTCACGCCAGTGAAACTGAATCCACCATCATGAAACAGATTTTGCATGGTTACCATTTTCGTAAGGTCAGAAAATAGAGATATGCAGTAATCAGCACAAGTATCTGCATCTGCATTACCTAATGGTGACATTTTAGATGCAAAACTCATAAAGTCATCAAATCCTTTCACGCCACTGCCAGCAGTTGTCACCGTAGGAGATTGTGATATGGTGTTAATTCTAACTTTTGATTTTTTACCATAGTGGTATCCAAAGTTTCGTGCAATGCTTTCAAGCAATGCTTTACTTTCAGCCATTTCACTGTAATCTGGAAAAACACGCTGTGCGGCAATATAAGTTAAGCCAAGAATTGATCCCCAATTATTAATTGCATCTGCTTGATAACAAGCTTGAATCATTTTGTGAAATGATAGGGCAGATATATCGTAGGTTTTGTGAGTCCAATCATATTTTAGATTAGTATAATCTCTGCCTTTTCTTACATTTAAACTCATGCCAATTGAATGCAAAAGGAAATCAAATTTACCGCCAAAATGCTCTTTGGATTTTTCTACCAATGCTATGACTTGATCATTATCTGTAACATCACAAGGTATAATTGGTGAATTAATCTTCTCTGAAAGTTCATTGATAGCTCCCATTCGCATAGCTATTGGTGCATTAGTTAATATAATTTCAGCTCCCTGTTCAACACATTTTTCAGCAACTTTCCAAGCTATTGAGTTATTATCCAATGCTCCAGAAATAATCCCTTTTTTACCTTTTAATAAATTATTAGACATGATTTTATTAGTTTTTGCGTTGCAATGTTAAATAATAAACAACTTAATATGGTTAAAATTAAGTGTCTTTTTAAAATAAGATGAATAAAATAAAAAGATGATTTTCATTTTTATAATTGAGTACATTTGCATTACAATCTAATTACAGTAATAAATTTTGAATTCGATCGAGAATACCCTTAATGATGTATTGAATGGTAACAAGCTATTCTTATTAGCTGGACCTTGTGCTGTTGAAAATGAGGAAATTACCATGCATACTGCAGAATACTTAAAAAAAATAACTGATAAACTAGATATTCCATTTGTATTTAAATCTTCTTATAGAAAAGCAAATAGAACGAATGTTTCATCATTTACAGGCATAGGGGATGATAAAGCGTTAAAGTTATTAGGTAAAGTTAGGGATACATTTGATGTCCCAATAGTAACTGATATTCATGAGAGCAAGGAAGCAGAGATAGCTGCCGAGTATGTTGATGTTCTTCAAATACCCGCTTTTTTATTTCGTCAAACCGACCTACTGCAGGCTGCAGCTAAAACAGGTAAGGTAGTGAATATAAAAAAGGGTCAATTTGCTGCTGCTGAATCGATGAAGTTTGCTGCAAAAAAGGTAGTTGACATGTCAAATGGTCAAGTAATACTTACTGAACGAGGAAATATGTTTGGTTATGGAGATATGGTTGTGGACTACAGAAATCTAGTTTGGATGAAAGAAATGGGTTTTCCTGTTGTGATGGATTGCACACACTCTTTACAACAACCTAACAATGGGAGTGGAGTGACAGGTGGACTTCCTCATCTTATAGAACCTCTTGCTAAGGCAGCAGTGTCTGTTGGTGTAGATGGTTTATTCATCGAAACTCATCCAGATCCAAGTTCTGCATTAAGTGATGGTGCAAACATGCTACCACTCCCAAAAATGGAAGATCTTTTACAAAAATTATTAAGATTAAAATCTGCTCTTTAATCATTAAATTAGATTATTTATAAAATTGACGTTCATTCATTAATTTGTCCTAAGAATAAATACTTTCGCAATACTTTATATAACAATTAAGCATTATCAATGTCATTATACCTTAACGAAATAGTATCCGTAGCTGGTAAACCAGGTCTTCATAAACTTGTTGGAAAACGTTCAAATGGACTTATTGTAGAGTCATTGAATGGAGACAAAAAAAGGTTTCCTACATCCCTTACTCAAAAAGTATCATTCTTAAGTGATATTTCTATGTTTACCTATGATGGAGATAAAAAATTAGAAGACATCCTCAAGACGCTTCATGAAAAAGTTGGAGCAGGTTTGGAATTAGTAAACAAGAAAAATAGTGGCGAGGAGATTCAGTCATTTTTCAGAACAGTGGTTGAAGATTTTGATGAGGATCAAGTTTATAACTCGGATATCGTTAAATTAGTTAGTTGGTACAGTTTATTAAAAGATCAGTTGGATTTTAATCAATTGAATGAGCCTGATAGTAATGAAAAATCTAAAGACGCTAAAAGTTCAACCAATAAAGCCGCTCATAAAAAACCAGTCGCTAAAAATGCACCAAGAGCTCAAAGTAAAGCCAAGGGTGGAGTTAAGAAGAGTGGTAATTTAAAAGCAGGCTAACCTCAGGATAACTTATAACCTATCCAGGCCATGGGTAGGTAGGCAAATAGGATATCTATTGCCGTTGGAATAGGAGGAGTACTAATCAACATAGACGCAGAAATTCCACCTACCAAGAAAAACACACCAATTGTGTAGGCAAAGACTCTCTTTTTTGTTGTTGCTATTTTAGCTGCGATAAATGCACCTGATAAAGTTCCTAGTGCGTGAGCTAGGAAAGGCATTACATAGTGTTTGGTTTGAAATAAATGAATGTTTTCACGAATTGATTTAATGTCTTCTGGATTAACTCCAGCGGGCAATGGTATTACACTGCCACTTATTGAGACTACACTCATATTTACCATGCTTCCAATGATTATACCTAAAAGTAAACCCAGAATATTTTGAAGTTTAGTATTCACGATTGATTATATTATTTTCAAAAATATAAATTTTATGATTCAAAATATGTAAACCTAAGATCAAGATGATTGAGAGGGTTTACATTAATATGGTTAATTCTTTTATTTTTGATCCAGATGCTTTCGTCATAGAAAAGGAGAATAAATGGTTGGTCTTTGATCAGCAAATTTTCCATTTTATTGAACAACTTTCTTTTCACAGAATTGTCTGTACATGCAACTACTTTTTTGTATATTAGATCAAATTCTTGATTTGAGTAACGTGAATAATTTGGCCCATTTGGAGCTTTATTTGGACCATAAAAACAAGCCATAAAATTTTCTCCATCGGGATAATCAGCAATCCAACTACTTCTGAAAAAAGATAAATCACCTGAAGATTTTTGCTGTTTTAATAAACTTGCAGGTACTACGTCAATCTCAACTTCAATGCCAATTTCAGCACAATTTTTTTGAACTAAAATACATAAATCAAGGTAGTTAGACGTGGTTGTTAGCGTTATGGGTTTATTGTTTTTAACATTTGATTTTTGTACATATTCTTTAGCTAAGTCTAGATCAAACGAAGAGTTATCGTAAGTTACATGCCCTGGTAAACCAATCGGGATAAAACCACCATCTGCTGGTGTTCCTATGCCATTTCTTAAGTAGGTAATCATTGCATCTCGATCTATGCAATGATGAATAGCTTTGCGATAATTTAAATCATTAATAGGAGATGACTTGTCTTTCATATTAAATGCGAGATATTCAGTATTTAGGAAGGGGTTAATCTGAATCTCAAAATCATTGATATACTTTGGGTTAAGTGTGGCTTTAGCCGTAATAATCTCATCTTTAAATGAGCTTTCTAAACCACTAAATAAATCTAAATTTCCTTGAATAAATTCTAGTAATTCTGTTTGTTTACTTTGGATAAATGAGATGGATATACCATCTATTTTTGGTATGTTATTTTGTTGAGTAGATTCAAAATAATTTATATTTCGTATCATGTTTAATTTAATGCCGTCTGCCCAGTTAGCAAACATAAATGGACCTGTTCCAATAGGTTTTTTACCAAACTCATCACCATATAATTCAACAATTTCTTTGGGAACCACATAACAATAGGCCATGGTTAACATATTTAGAAATGGGGCAAAGGGTTTATTTAATTTGATTTGAAAAATGGTGTCATTTATTGAGGTGAATGGTTGTGATTGGTCTATAATATCATTAAATATCCAAGCTCCATCGGATGCAGTTGTTGTGTCAAGAATACGATTGAAGGAATATTCAAAATCTGAGGATACCACTTTTCTTTTCTGCATTTTAAAAATAGGGTGATTGTGGAAAAACACCTCACTGTTGAGTATAAAAGTATACGTTTTTGCATCTTCAGATATGGACCATTTTTTAGCTATTGACGGGCCAACATTTAATTGCTCATCCAATTGTACTAGCCCGTTAAATAACTGATTTACAGCACGTATGTTTTCTTGTGTCCTTGCATATGCTGGATCCAAAGAAGTAATTCCTGTAGCACTATTGAATCGAATTATCTCTTTTGAAGATTTTTTTGAGTTCAAATTGCAAGAAATCAACACTATGCTGATGTGTATAACTATGAAAAACCTGTTTATTGTCAACTTAAGATTGTGTTTAGATTTGAAATTAAATCTTAGATAACGTTGAGACCCAAAATTACATATTACGGACATTCTTGTTTTTCAGTTGAATTAAACGGTAAAAATATACTGTTTGATCCTTTTATCATACCCAATCCCAAAGCAAGTATGATCGATATTTCCACAATTCAACCAGATTTTATTTTAGTTACCCATGGTCACGGTGATCATACGGCCGATTTAGTGACTATTGCTAAACAAAGCAAAGCCCAAATAATTTCTGCTTATGAAATAACTGAATGGTTATCAAATCAGGGAGTTAAAAATGGTTTGCCCATGAATATCGGTGGTAGTATAAATTTAGGATTCTGTATTATTAAAATGGTTAAAGCTGAACACAGCAGCTCATTTTCTGATGGCTCATATGCTGGAAATGCTGCAGGATTTGTATTGCAAACCACAGATTCAAACTTTTATTTTGCTGGAGATACTGCTCTTACCTTAGACATGCAATTAATCCCCCTCACTTATGATTTAGATTTTGCTTTTCTTCCCATTGGGGACAATTTTACAATGGGTATTGATGATGCTGTAAAAGCATCTAAATTGATTGATTGCAACAAAATTATAGGGATGCATTTTGACACCTTTCCACCTATTGAAATTGACCATAAACATGCTTATGATCAATTTTCTGGTGCAGGACTAAATCTTATTTTACCCCTAATCAATCAAACCTTCGAACTTTAAAAAAAATTAATATATGTCAAAAACCATTTGTGTAGCCAATCAAAAAGGTGGAGTAGGAAAGACAACCACCGCTATCAATTTAGCATACAGTCTTTCAGTTCTTGAAAATCGAGTATTGTTAATTGATGCAGACCCTCAAGCAAACTCAACTTCACATTTAGGCTTTGATCCAAAAAATATTCGTCTTGGTTTATATGAACTAATGGTTCAAGATTTAAATCCTACAGATGCTATTCTTGATACAAAGTATGATTATTTAAAAATTTTACCAGCGAATATTGATTTGGTTGGTGCTGAAATAGAAATGATCGATTTACCAAATCGTGAGCGAATTTTAAGCAAACTTCTAGATAAGGTAAAAGATAGTTATGATTTTATCATCATTGATTGTTCTCCGTCACTTGGACTGATTACCACCAACGCTTTGGGAGCTTCAGATTCTGTACTAATTCCGGTTCAATGTGAATATTTTGCTCTTGAAGGTCTTGGTAAGCTTCTAAACACTATTAAGATAGTTCAACGTAGCATCAATACTAAATTAGAGATCGAAGGTCTAGTTTTAACTATGTATGATTCTAGATTACGATTAAGTAACCAAGTTGTTGAAGAGGTGAAGTTGCATTTTCAGCAATTAGTTTTTGATACCATAATCAAAAGAAATACAACACTAAGTGAGGCTCCGAGTTTTGGTTTGCCTGTACTTGAGCATGATGCAACAGCAGCTGGAAGTGTGGGTTACTTAAATTTAGCTCGTGAATTACTCCAAAAAAATGGACTTACTAAAATCAGTGAAGAGGAAAGGATTATTCAGTAAATGAGCAAAAAAGTATTAGGTAGAGGTTTAAGTGCATTGCTAGAAAATGCAGATACTGATATTACGAGTATTGAGCCCAAAGCATTACACAGTATAGCTGAGATTCAGATAAATCAGATTATAGCTAATCCCTTTCAACCAAGGATTGAGTTTGATGAAGAAGCTCTTAATGAACTTGCTGAATCTATTAAGGTTCATGGTATTATTCAGCCCATAACTGTTAGAAAGGTAGGATATGAAAAATATGAAATAATTAGTGGGGAGAGAAGAACACGTGCCTCTATCTTAGCCCAGAAATCATTCATACCTGCTTATATTCGATTGGCTGATGACCAACAAATGTTGGAGATGGCCTTAATAGAGAATATTCAACGGGAAAATCTTAATGCTATTGAAGTTGCTTTATCATATCAGCGATTACTAGAAGAGTGTGGTCTCAAACAAGAAGAACTCGGGGAGCGTGTTGGCAAAAAACGAAGCACGGTAAATAACTATTTAAGATTATTAAAGCTTCCAGATGAGATCCAGTTAGCGATCAAAGAGGGACTTATCATGATGGGACATGCAAGAGCTCTCGTGAATGTGAAAGACCCTGAACGACAACTTCAAATTTTTAAATCTGCCGTAAATAGTAGCCTTTCTGTAAGGCAAGTAGAAGAAATGGTTAAGGAAGAAAGAGAGAATCTTGGAGGTACTTACACAAAATCCTCTGATCGCTTTTTTGATTTTACGGACTTCCTTGTTCAGCGTGAACAATTATCTAAACACTTGAATACTTCAATTAAGTTTAAGTCACGATCAAATAATAATGGGTCGATTATTATTAACTTTTCATCTAAAGAAGAGTTAGAAGCAATACTAGATAAGATGGTTTAAGTAAATTTGCAGAGTATGAGATTATCTTTCTCTATTCTATTTCTTTTTATCATATCGTGTTGTGTCTTTGCTCAGCAACCATATTCTGATGAGTACAAATTATCGTATGATAGTGTTAATTCTAGCAATAAATTTAAAGGAATAAAATCGTGGAATAATCCAAGAAAATCGACGATTCTTGCCCTTGCAATTCCTGGTGCTGGTCAGATATATAACAAAAGGTATTTAAAGGCCGGAATTGTATATGGAGGCTTTATTGGTCTTGCATATATGTATGATTTTAACAGAGATAGCCTGTCGAAGTACCAGGCTATATATGCAGCAAAAATTGATGGAGATACCAATACTATTGATTTATATCCAAACCGTTCGGAGGCTGCCGTTAAAAGTGATCGAGATTTTCATCGAAAATACAGAGACTTGTCACTCATAGGGTTTGTTGTTTTATACGCATTACAAGCTATTGACGCTAATGTTGATGCCCACCTCAAAGAGTTTAATCTTAACGAGGATTTAAGTTTGAAATTAATTCCTAATGTCTATGCTAATAGACCTGGACTAGGAATGTATAATGGATTCACACTTCAATACAACTTTTAGAAATTCGCTTAAATTCGTGGTTAATTAAGACAATTAAAATTATGAAAAACATATCAGTTATTGGTTCCGGGACTATGGGCAATGGAATAGCTCACGTTTTTGCTCAGAATGGTTATTCTGTATCATTGGTAGATATTAATGAAAAAGCTTTAGAAAAGGCTTTAAATACTATTTCAAAGAACTTGGATCGTATGATTGCCAAGGAAAAAATTACAGTATCAGATAAAGATAAGACCCTAGCCAACATCACTACTTATACTTCTCTAGAAGAAGGCGTTGAGCATGCTGATCTAATTGTCGAAGCTGCTACTGAAAACAAGGATTTAAAATTTAAAATATTTAGAGACATGGACGAATATGCTCCAAGTCAATGTATTCTTGCCTCTAATACTTCCTCTATTAGCATTACTGAACTAGCATCGCAAACTCAAAGACCTGATAAAGTAATTGGTATGCATTTTATGAACCCAGTTCCTGTTATGAAGTTGGTTGAAATCATCAATGGATATAGCACATCAAAGGATGTAACAAGCACGACTGAAGAATTATCAAAATCAATAGGAAAAATACCAGCAAAGGCTAATGATTATCCCGGATTTATTGCAAATCGTATTTTGATGCCTATGATTAATGAGGCCATTTGGACCTTACATGAAGGGGTAGGTAAAGTTCATAATATTGATAATGTTATGAAATTGGGTATGGCCCATCCGATGGGACCTCTTCAACTAGCGGATTTTATTGGTCTGGATGTTTGTCTTGCAATTCTTGAAGTATTATATGATGGATTTGGTAATCCAAAATATGCACCATGTCCATTATTAGTTAATATGGTTAATGCAGGGAAGAAAGGAGTGAAATCTGGGGAAGGATTCTATACTTGGTCACACGGAACAAAAGAGTTGATCGTTAGTGACAGCTTTAAGTCATAAAGTGACTTTAAGATTATATTGTGATCAGATTAGATTATTAAATCTTTTTGACATTGATTGCATTGAGTCCTTTCATACCTTTTTCTAGTTGAAAAGACACTTTATTTCCTTCATCAACGTCTTCAGTGAGTCCTTTGTAGTGAACAAAATAACTATCTCCAGTACCTGATTCTTTGATAAAACCAAATCCTTTGTCAGTGTTGAAAAAATCTATTTTACCCTCACGAACTGCATCCATGTCAAAAGCCTCTTGTTTTGGAACACTTGTTACGATGTCTTCAAGTTCAAATTCTACTTTTTTCTCTGGATCCGGCGGCGTGTCAGAAATATTACCATTTTCGTCAATGTAAGCCATCATGTTATCTAATCCACCCCCTTTAGATGCTGCTTTTCGTTCAGCTCTTTTTTCTTGCTTATCCTTACGTTTTTTTAAACGTTTTTTCTCTTTCTCTTTTTTACTGTAGGTTTCTTGTGACTTGGACATTAATTATTAAAAAGGTAATTTGTTCCAACAAAGATAATTCATATCCTTAAATTTTCATATGGATATTTTATGTTAGATATTTCTAATTGTCCATTTTCATAGATTCTAAAAAAAATTAATATAAGTTCATATGTTCTGATTCACTTAGATAATTTGATTTATATTTTGGGGGTTGCTCATCAAATATTTTGCATATTTGCTAGATGAAAAACACGCTTTCCATTTTATTATTTTTCTCAGCTTTAACCAGTTGGTCTCAAGAGAATTTATTAACGATTGAAGATGCCATAACAGGATATCACTTATATCCAAAAGGTTTGTATGATCTGCAGTGGATGCCAGGTGGGGAGTCTTTTTCTCAAGTTCGAATGCATGAAGGAGAGTCGTTCATTGAAGTTCAAGAAATTCAGATTCCGAAAGGAAGGACTATAAAAATAACATTGAATGATGTCAATATTTCATTGCCTGATAGTCTTAAATTAAAAAGATTACCACGTGCTCAGTGGATTTCTAAACGTGAATTTCAATTTATTAGTGGTCAACGTGTTTATAGATATAATATTGATCTGAAAACCTCGAACATTCTTCCATTTAGTTTATCAAATAGAGTATCCAATGCCCTATTGTTTTCTGACGCTTCGGGTTATATGGCTCATGTAAAGAATGGTTTAGCTTACGGTGTTAAAGGGAATAATCATGCGATTACATCAGATATTGATGGAATTGTAATCGGAGAGAGTGTTCATCGAAGCGAATTTGGTATAACAGATGGTTTATTCCCATCTCCAAAATACAGAAAGTTGGCCTACTATGAAATGGATGAACGAATGGTCACAAAGTACCCGTTGTATGAATTGTCAGATACTCCAGCTACAGCAAATATGTTGAGGTATCCAACAGCTGGAGCAAAAAGTCATCATGTTGTAGTGAAGGTTAAAAATATGTACGATGGTTCAGATCCCATTACCATCAAAACTATTGGTGATAAAGAGCAGTATCTTACAAATATATCTTGGACACCAGATGAAAAGTATCTATTGATTGCTATAGTTAATCGTGCTCAAAATCATATGTGGTTAAATAAATATGATGCCACATCAGGTGAATTTATTAAAACACTTTTTGAGGAAGAAAATGATCGATATGTAGAGCCTGAACATCCTGCTATTTTTTTAAAGAATGACCCATCTAAATTTTTATGGTGGAGTGAGCGTGATGGTTACAATCACTTGTATTTATACTCAGAAGAAGGAAAACTCTTAAAACAAGTAACAAAAGGAAACTGGGTTGTTACAGATTTCCATGGGGTGTCAGAGGATAGTAAATATTTTTTCATTACTGCTACTAAAGATAGTCCTCTTGAGAGGCATTTGTATAAAGTAAATCTTAAAAATTGTAAAATGTCTAAATTAACCAATGGTGCTGGTTGTCACTTCATCGTTGCGAATGAAAATAATACATTTTTTATAGATAATTTTTCTAGTATTACTAACCCAAGAGAGGTTCGTTTGATTGATGCAAATGGTTCAATTAATGAAGTTTTACACAAGGCTGATAATCCGTTAAAAGGTTATAAACTTGGTGAGATGGAAATAGGTAAGCTGAAAGGAAAAAGCGGAGACGATTTATATTATCGTGTATTTAAACCTATTGATTTTGATGCGAATAAAAAATATCCTGTCGTGGTTTATTTATACAACGGACCTCACCTTCAACTCATTACAAATCGATGGATGGGAGGGGCTAATCTGTGGTATCAATACATGGCACAAAAAGGTTATGTATTATTCAGTATTGATGGGAGAGGAAGTGCTGATCGAGGATTTGAATTTGAGAGTAGTATTTTTAGAAATTGTGGCGAAAATGAAATGATAGATCAATTAACTGGTGTGAATTGGTTAAAAGCTCAAACATGGGTAGATTCTAATCGATTAGGGATTCATGGATGGAGTTATGGAGGATTTATGACTACGAGCATGATGAGTCGTCATCCAGGTGTATTTAAAGTGGGGGTAGCTGGCGGACCTGTTATAGATTGGTCTCTATATGAGGTAATGTACACAGAAAGATATATGGATACTCCAGAAGAAAATCCAGAGGGGTATGCTAAAACAAATTTGATAAATCATTTAGATAGTTTGCAAGGAAAATTGCTAATGATTCACGGTGGTTTGGATGACGTTGTATTATGGCAACACAGCCTAAAATACATCGAATCTGCCATTAGAAAGGGAGTCCAATTGGACTATTTTGTATATCCTCACCATAAGCATAATGTTCGGGGTAAAGATCGGGTACACTTATATGAAAAGGTGAGTAATTATTTTTTTGATAACTTGTAGTTCTACAAGGAGCTATTCCAATGCAATAATTTCTTCCATCATTTTTTCAGATTCTTGAGTTAACTGATCAACAAGTGTTAATGTATCAGAATATTCTTTGCTTAGGTTAACATATTCGTCTTGGTTAGTAGTTTCAATTGTATTGAGTTTTTCTTCTAGGGTTTGAAGATGGTTCTGAGCGTTTGCCAATTGTTCTTCTTTTTGGTCTAATTTCTTTTGGAGTTTTTTGAGTTTGTCTTCTCTTTCATCTTTTTGCTTCCATGAGTCTTTCGAAGATTTGTTATCATTTTCTTTTTGAGCCTTTTTTTTGTTAATGGTTGAGTTAACTGGCTTCTGAGATTGTTGGGTTTTATATAAATACTCTGTATAATCACCAGGATATTCTTTCACATCTTTATTTTCAATCCACCAGACTTTATTAGCCAACTTCTCAATAAAATAACGATTGTGAGAAACAAAAATAAGCGTGCCTTCATATCGTTTGAGTGCTTCAATGATGATTTCTATCGAATCAATATCTAGATGGTTTGTCGGCTCATCTAAAAGAAGAAAGTTAGCCTCTGACACTAATGTTTTAGCAAGTGAAACTCGTGCTTTTTCGCCACCACTTAGCACTTTTATTTTCTTAAATACATCATCTCCTCCAAACAAAAAACAACCCAACATATTACGCAATTCCATCTCTGTTTTGTGGGGGGCGTCGTATTGTAATTCTTCTAAGATTTCATAGTCTAAATGTAAACTTTCAAGTTGATGTTGAGCATAAAATGAAGAGATTACTTGATGGCCTTCTTTCCGATGACCTTTGAAATTAATTTCATTGGCGATAATGCTTAAAAATGTAGACTTGCCAGTTCCATTGGCACCAATTAGTGCAATTTTGTCTCCACGAACAATCTCTCGATTTACTCCATCAAAAAGCGTTTGATTGTCGAATCCCTGGTGGATATGGTTTAAGTCCATGACCACTTTCCCACTTGGTTTACTGACTTTAAAATCAATTTTTAAATTGGATTTATCCTCATCAATTTCAACAATACGTTCAATCTTATCTACCATTTTAATTCGTGACTGAACAGCTTTTGCTTTACTAGCTTTAGCTTTAAATCGATTGATGAATTTTTCTTGTTCTTTGATGTATTGATTCTGATTAGCTGCTTGTCTACTTATTAAGTCGTCTCGTTCAACTTTAGCTTTGAGGTAAAAGTCATAGTTACCATCCCACAAATACAGTTTGTTATTACTCAGTTCTGCAGTTTTGTTAATCATTTTATTTAGAAATTCTCGGTCATGAGAAACAATGACTACACTACCCGGATAATTACTTAAGTATCCTTCAAGCCATTCAATACTAGGTAGATCTAAGTGATTCGTGGGCTCGTCCATCAGCATTATGTCTGGTTCTTCCAATAACATTTTAGCCAATACAACACGCATACGCCATCCACCACTAAATTCTTTCATGGGACGATCCAAATCAGCAGTTTTAAAACCTAACCCTTCTAATATTTCTGCAGTTTTATTATCGATATTATAACCATCTAATGCGTCAAATTCTTCTTGATAATCTGCCATCTTTTGAATGTTCTCTTCACTTGGATCCGTTTCCATTAACCCGTAAAGTGATTCGAGTTCACTCTGAATAAATAATGCACGTTCAAATGCTTGCTTGGCGTGTTCAAGAATGGTCTGGTTTCCATCTTCACTAATCATGTCTTGAGATAAATACCCCAAGTTAATACCTCCAGATTTATTAATTGATCCCTCTCTTACTTCATATTTTCCCATGATTAGTTTGAGTAGGGTAGACTTACCTGCTCCATTTTTACCAATGAGTCCTATACGTTCTCTTGGTTTTATGAACCAATCGATGTCTCTAAACAGATAGTTTCCTCCAAATTCGAATGAGACGTTTTGTATGTGTAGCAATGTTAAGTTGTTTTGGTAATTAGCAGCTAGATATGGATTACAGATCGTGACCCATTTTTTCTTTTTTAGTAGTCAAATAATTTTTGTTGTGAGGGTTTGGTTTGACTTGTAGGGTAACATTTTCTACGATCTCTAATCCATAACCTATTAGTCCTTTTCTTTTTTTAGGATTATTACTCATGAGTTTTATCTTTCGAACTCCCAAATCACGAAGTATTTGAGCTCCCACACCATAATCTCTTTCATCCATCTGAAATCCTAATTCTAGATTTGCTTCTACTGTATCCATTCCACTTTCTTGAAGTTTATATGCTTTCAGTTTGTTCAGCAGACCAATACCACGCCCTTCTTGATTCATATAAACAATCACTCCTTTACCTTCTTCTTCAATAGTTTGCATAGCTTTTTTGAGTTGTTCGCCACAGTCGCATCGACAACTTCCAAATATATCGCCAGTCAAGCAGCTTGAATGTACCCTTACCAATATTGACTCGTCATCTTCCCATTCACCTTTTACCAAGGCTAAATGATCCATGCCGTTACTCGTTTGTTTATAAGCAACCAAGTCAAAAGATCCATCGTTGGTTGGCATTTGAACATCAATTTGACGTTCGATTAGACTCTCATGCTTTAAACGGTATTCAATTAAGTCAGCAATGGACACAATTTTCATATTGTGTTTTTTTGCAACCTTAATCAAGTCGGGGAGGCGAGCCATAGTTCCATCCTCGTTCATGATCTCCACAATACATCCTGCAGGTTCAAATCCAGCAAGACGAGACAAATCTATCGCAGCCTCAGTATGTCCTGCCCTTCTTAATACGCCTGCTGTGCGGGCTCTTAAAGGGAAAATATGACCTGGTTTACCCAACTCTTTAGGGTTTGTATCTGGGTTTACTAGTGCTTGAATGGTCATAGACCGATCATAAGCAGAAATTCCTGTACTTGTTCCATGACCTATTAAATCAACCGATACAGTAAATGGTGTCTCAAATTGGGCTGTATTTTTTCCAACCATCAAATCAAGATTTAATTCATCACAACGCTCCTCAGTTAGCGGTACACAAATTAGTCCACGACCTTCAGTAGCCATAAAATTGACCATTTCAGTAGTAACATTGCGTGCTGCCGTTAAGAAATCACCTTCATTCTCTCTATCCTCATCATCCACTACTATAACCATTTTGCCATTTTGAATTTCTTCAATGGCCTCTTCAATGCTATTTAATTGAAAATTATTCATTTCTTGTATGCAAAGGTAATGATAATGAGACTACTCAAAACACATTAAATCACAATACCAATATTACAAATACCTCTCTTATCTTCGCAACGGTGAATATTTTGTTTGTTGCTAATCGATTCCCTTACCCTCCTTATAGAGGAGATAAGCTTAAAATTTATAATCTTACCCGGAGATTAGCTAAAAAACACAACCTTTATTTGGTTACTTTTTATGAAAAAAGGGACGAACTGAATTACCTTAAGGAGCTTATACCATATTTTAAAGAAATCGAATTAGTGTTTCTCCCTCGTTGGAGGTCAATATTAAACTGTGTTCCTGCCTTATTATCTAGTACTCCATTACAATTGGCCTATTTCAAAAGTCGTAAAATGAAACGCTTGGTGAATTGGGCAGTTGACCGTTATGCTATTGATGTAGTGCACACACAACATTTAAGAATGAGTCAGTATACTTCAAACTTAAATATTCCTAAAATTTTGGATTTACCAGATGCATTTTCACTTTATTTTAAAAGACGCAGTGAGACGGAAAGACCATTCATTAATCGTTTAATTGACAGAATAGAGATTAAACGATTAGCTAAAGCAGAGCAAGTTGTAAAGAAATATAATAAGGTGTTGGTGTGTTCTGTAGAAGACAAAAAATACCTAGAGAAATTGCATCAGGTGAGTAATATAGACCTACTTCTAAATGGAGTAGATTTAGAGACATTTGATGTAAAAGAGGGGCATGATTATTCAATTAATGAGACCTTGTTATTTACGGGTAATATGGATTATGCACCCAATGTTGATGCAGTACTCTATTTTGTTAAAGAGTTATGGCCTAGTATTTTAAAGCAAAATCCTTTAGTAAAATTGGTTATTGCTGGTCAGCGACCTGTTGATGAAATTCTCAAGTTACAAAATGATCGAATTAAGATTACAGGATTTGTTCCTGATATATCTAATTTGTATCGTACATCTACTGTTCTCGTAGCACCACTGAGGTTTGGTGCAGGTACACAAAATAAAGTACTCGAAGCCATGGCAATGGGAGTTCCTGTAGTTTGTACGCATATAGGCTTCGCTGGTCTTCAAATTGAAAGTGGAGATGGTGTAATTATGGCACATGATTCCAAAGATTTTATTCATCAAGTTAATCAATTATTGTTTGATGCTAATTTACGACGTCAGGTAGGAGAAAAAGGATTAAATATAGCTCAACAACGTTTTAGTTGGGAGAGCATAACTAGCCAGCTAGACCATTATCTTAATGAAAATTATAAAACTTAAAATGAATTAAACTTTTATTTATTCTTCATTTTAAAGAAGAGGTGTGATGTTTTTATTAATTTGATTGTCAGTAACTTATGTATTTTATTTTTTTATTGTAACGTAACAATCAATAGATTAAAATTTGTTTTATTTCAATTTTTTTACTAAATCCGTAACTATGATAAATTTTAAATTACTTCCAATTACCCTGTTTTATTTTATGTTTTAACTCAAACGCTCAAGTAGTAGAATTGAACCTTCAAAATCCTGTTGATGATAACAATCCTGCTAATACATTATCTAGTTTATTTAGTGGAGACATCTATGATGCTAGAGTTGAACCAGCAGTTACCGGAGGAGTAACCTTTGATGCTGTTGTTACCACAACAGGAAAAAATTAACCTGGAAGACCCGCAGCAAACTCTTCTGGAAGGATGTCTTTTAAACTAACAAGTAATTCAAGTGGTCCTACTTCGAAACAATGTGTTGATCTTACGTATTCTTCTCCTGTTCAAGTTGTCTTAGATCATTGGGAAGGTAATGGTTCAAATTCTTATGGTAGCTTGGGATCACCCGATTCTTTGATTTTTAGTTTGGAACCCACTATTTCTAATTCAACGCATTGGGATTTTAGCACAACATCGCCTTATTATGCATCACCTAAGCATACATATTCGTCAAATCCGACGTGGCAATTTGTATTTTCATCCTCTACATCATTACAGATTTGTGGTATGGCAACTGTAAATGCTGGTGGTAATTACCCTTCTTCAAATGTTAGATTACCAATTGACGTAGGAGTCCTGTCATCGAGTCTGCCAGTTTCTTGGCTTAATGTTGAAGCAGAATTAATCGATCAAGTAGTTCATATATTTTGGCAGACTGAATCCGAATTTAATAACAAAAGTTTTGAAATAGAACGATGGGATAATAATGAATGGATGGTAATTGGTGATATTTCTGGTTCGGGTTCTTCCAATGTTGTCAATAATTATTCATTTATCGATAATCAACCGAAAAAACCAATCAGCAGATATCGTATAAAACAGATAGACTATGATGGTAAGTTTTCTTATTCAAAGGTTTTCGAGGTTTTTGATCAATTTTTAAAAAATCCAATCGTTCAAAATCCAGTAGAGGATTATTTAATCCTAAATTCTAATGCTCAATTCATAGAAGAGCTTAAGATTGTTAGTTTATGGGGAGTTGAACAATCCAAAATTATTGAAAAGGACTTTGATTATACTTTTGATAAAGGTTTCATTCAAATCGATGTATCTAGACTAGCAATTGGAAGTTATATATTAATGATTAAAGATAAGGCATTTAAGTTCCAAAAAATATAATGAGATACTAACTTAACATAAAAAAGCTCCCAATAATATGATAATAGGGAGCTTTTTAGATTTAAAGTTTTATGAAATTAATATCTGTTGTTACGTTGTGGGCGTTCTTCTGCCACTTTCACCACGATATCTCTTCCTTGAAACGAAGATTCGTTTAGTGCAGCTATCGCTGTTTGGGCAGTAGCCTCATCGGCCATTTCTACAAATCCAAATCCTTTGGATCGGTTTCTGTCTCTGTCAAAGATGACCTTAGATGATGATACTTCACCATAAGGCTCAAAAAGTTCTCTTAATTCTTGATCGTCTACGCTAAATGGTAAACTTGCTACGAAAATGTTCATTGTGTTGTAAATAGTATTTTTAGGAACGATGTGCTATGGCAAAAGCATGAGAAAATTTAAAAGTGAAGCCATTATTGTGTTCCTTAATTGTATGGTACAAATATATCTAAAATTATAGGTTACAACTTTATTTATTTTCACAATCTAAAACCTTAATATTGCACCCTTTAGCAAAATATGATTGCAGTTAGTGATTTATCCATCCGCTTTGGTAAGCGAGTTTTGTTTGATGAAGTCAACCTAAAATTCAATACTAATAATTGTTATGGTATTATCGGTGCCAATGGTGCAGGTAAGTCAACTTTTTTGAAAGTACTCACCGGTGATATGGAATCTACCTCTGGTCATGTATCTATTGAAAAAGGCAAGCGAATGGCGGTTTTGAGTCAAGATCACTTCGCCTACGATGAATATCCAGTATTGCATACCGTCATGATGGGGCATAAAGAAATGTATGATATCATGCTCGAAAAGGATGAGCTTTATGCGAAACCTGATTTTTCGGAAGAGGATGGAATTAAAGCATCTGAATTGGAAGAAAAATTTGCCGAAATGAATGGGTGGATGGCAGAGAGTGAAGCGGGTGAGCTATTGGGTGGTTTAGGTATCCCAACGGAAAAGCATCATATGTTGATGAAGGACCTGAGTAATAATGAGAAAGTTCGTGTGCTCATTGCCCAGACTTTATTTGGTAGTCCTGATATTCTAGTTATGGATGAGCCTACCAATGATCTAGACATTGAGACGGTGTCATGGTTGGAGAATTTTATTTTAAACTTTCCAAACCTTGTAATTGTAGTATCGCACGATCGACACTTTTTAGACTCAGTTTGTACTCAAGTAGTAGATATAGATTTTAATAAAATTAACCAATTTGGAGGTAACTATACATTTTGGTATGAAAGTTCTCAATTAGCTCTTCGTCAACAACAAAACCAAAACAAAAAGGCTGAAGAGCGTAAGAAGGAACTTCAAGAGTTTATTGCTCGATTTAGTGCTAACGTAAAAAAATCTAAACAAGCAACTTCTCGTAAGAAGATGTTGGATAATTTGAATTTAGAAGAAATTAAACCATCAAGCAGAAAATATCCCGCTATTATTTTTGTTCAAGAGCGTGAAGCTGGTGACCAGATTTTAAATGTTAAGAATCTTAGTTTAGCTCCATATTTTGAAAACATCTCATTTAATTTAACTAAAGGGGACAAAGTGTTTTTATTCTCAAAACACAGCATCATAACATCTAAATTTTACCAAGTTTTAAATGGAGAAATTAAACCAGATAGTGGCGAAATAGAGTGGGGTATCACTATTAATCATGCCTACCTTCCCAATCATAATGATGAGTATTTTCAGTCATCGTTAAGCTTAGTCGATTGGTTGCGGCAATACTCTGAAGAAAAAGATGAAACATTTATCCGAGGATTTTTAGGTAAGATGCTGTTTAGCGGTGAAGAAGCTTTGAAGCAGTGTAACGTATTAAGTGGCGGTGAAAAGGTGCGATGTATGATATCAAAGCTCATGTTATCTAATCCGAATTTCTTGATGTTGGATGAACCATTGAATCACCTAGACCTAGAGTCGATAACTGCATTTAATAACAGTTTGAAAGATTACAAAGGAACAGCTATGTTTACCTCTCATGATCATCAATTTATTCAGTCTATTGCAAATCGTATTATAGAAATTAGCCCCAATGGCATTGTTGATAAAAAGACAGATTATGATTCTTACAGAGAGGACAATGATTTAAAAGTTAGACGATCTGAATTGTACAAAGGACTAAAATTGGACGCTTAAATATTTAAAAATTAGAAAAATAAGAATATGAATAAATTAATAATTCTTGGTATAGCATTAACATTCATTGCTTGCCAAACACAAGAGAAAATTGATACTTCCATTGATACAGAGTTATCTACCCAATTAGATTCAGTAAGTTATTTATTAGGGTACAATTATGCCAAAGGATTGAAGAGTAATACTGGACAGACAGAGCTAGATAGAACTTCATTTTTAACGGCAATACAGCGAGTATTTGACGGAAAAGAATCTGAAATTAGTGATGAGTTAGCAAGTGATTATATGAATACCTACTTCACTAAACTAAAACAAGAACAAAGTGCTGTTGTTCGTCAGGAGGGAGATGCATTCTTAGCAGAAAATATGACAAAAGAAGGAATTCAAGTTACAGAATCAGGGTTGCAGTATAAAGTCATTACTAAAGGTTCGGGTGCAGTTCCTAAAGAAGGCGATAAAGTAAAGGTGCATTACACGGGAAAGCTAATTGATGGAACAGTATTTGATAGCTCGGTTGATCGGGGTACACCTGCTGAATTTGCAACCAATCAAGTGATTAAAGGATGGACTGAGGCCTTAATGATGATGTCAGTGGGATCTAAATGGGAGTTAGTTATTCCATCAGATCTTGCTTATGGTGATCGTGGTACTGGACCGATTCCTGCTGGTTCTACGCTTTTGTTTGAGGTAGAACTTTTAGATATCGTTGAATAAAAATATTTCAAGTTGAACTTACTTTTACTAAGCAATAGTACTAACTATGGTGAACCATATATGCAATGGTGCTCTAGTACTATTGCATCGTTTGTAAAAGATCATTCATCTATTGTATTCATTCCATATGCGGGTGTTGGGTTCTCATATAATGAGTATACAAAAAAAGTAAACGATGCCTTATTTTCCTTTGACATTGAGGTTGCTAACTTGGATAATTTTGATGATAAGGCAAATGCTCTTAAAAATTCAAGTGCAATATTTGTTGGAGGGGGAAATACTTTTCACTTGCTTAAAATGCTTCAACAATATGATCTTATTAAGACCATTCAACAACTAGTTGCTAAAGGAATTCCCTATGTAGGTTGGAGTGCTGGTTCAAATATTGCTTCGCCTAACATTTGTACTACCAATGATATGCCAATTGTAGAACCTAGTAGTTTCAATTCGTTGGAGCTTATTCCTTTTCAGATTAATCCGCATTACACAGAAAAAACTATTCCTGACCATGGGGGAGAATCACGTTTGCAAAGACTTTCAGAATTTGTTGCTGCTAACCCTAGTCAGCAAGTAATTGCTTTACCAGAATCGTCATATTTAATTACCCTTGGAAATCAATTGATTTACAAAGGCAGAACGGATGGCAAAATAATTTCTAGTAGAGAAATGAAAATCATTAAAAATCAGTCTAATGTCATCTTTTAATGGTTTTGCAGATTATATATTTTGAAATTGTAGCAGATTAAAATTCGTTTATACATTTGTAATTACTTATTTAATATAAAATAATGAAAAATATAACTTTAATTTTACTTCTATTTAGTGCAGCAGCACTGACAATGACAACTGGATGTGGATCGGATGATACATCCACTACACCTAGTGATAACACCCAAGATTCGACACCTACTGTATCTATTGAAAATCAAATTCAGATTGGATTAGAATTATTTAAGCTAAATGAAGAAGTCGATCGTACTTTTGGTGAATATACTACTCGTGACACAAGTACTTACATTAGTGTTTTTGGTAACGATGCTAATTATGGTGATGCTAGTTTTAATATCACTTTTCCTGGTCAAACTACTGGAACATTTGTGACAGAAGTTGGAAGTTCTGATGTTGACTTTCAAGCAGGAGCAGGAGAAGAAGGGACTATAAGACGTGAGGAATATAGTGCGTCGGGAAGTACTATGACCATCATTGTGACAGAGTATGGTGCTGTTGGTGATCATATCAAAGGAACTTTTTCAGGTGTTGTAAAAAATGGTAAGACTGGTCAAAGTGTAAATATCACAAAGGGAAAATTTGATGTAATTAGAAGAGACAATCAATAACTATATATAAATTTAAAGAAAAATTGGAGGGGGATGATTATTCATCCCCCTTTTTGATGGACTTTTTTACAAATAAAAAAAATTCAAATGTTAAAATATGATTTGGTTAAAGGTTATATACCTTAGTTAGAGTATATCAATAAGTAAAATAATGAAATTAGTAGAGGTCGGAACCGGATTCGAACCGGTGTAAAAGGTTTTGCAGACCTCTGCCTAGCCACTCGGCCATCCGACCTTTCTAAAAAGGAATGCAAATTTAAAATTTATGACATGTATTCCTAATAATAAATTTTGTTTATCGGTAAGTTTTGTGTGGCATTGTTTGTTAATTTTGGACTTCATAGAATAACTGGTGGAAAGCAACATCCAATTTGAAAAACTATATAAGAGATATCAGCCATCTCTTATTAACTATGCTTTTTACCTAACAAGAAGCTCTGAGGATGCTCTCGAAATAGTCAATGATGTCTTTTTGTCAATTTGGGATAAACGGGATAGACTAAAATTGGATAGTAGCTTAAATACCTATCTTTATACTGCGGTTAAAAATAGATCCATTAATTACATAAAAAAAAATAAGTTAGAGACTGTATTTGATGACCAATTGGATACATTAAGTGATTTTTCAGCAGATCAATCAATTTTAGAAAAAGAACAGCGTATTATTATCCAACAAATAATGAATGGTTTGCCTTCAAAATGTAAACAGGTATTTGCAATGAGTCGAATAGATCAGCTATCTAATAAAGAAATAGCATCGCTTTTAGATATATCAATTAAAACTGTTGAAGCTCAAATTACCAAAGCATTAAAAATATTTAGAAAAAAATTAAACAATGAATAAGGGTAGATTAATAAATCATTGTATTAAAAAGTATATAAGAATTACAATTATGATTTGGGAATCGAATATACTCTTGAAATTTTTGTTTGGTAAGTGCACTAGACAAGAATCTGATGATGTAAATGCTTGGCTTAAAGAGAGTAAGCACAACCAACGTACGTTGTTGCATTTGAAATCTACGGTAAACAACTACCTTTAAATATTAATGGCTCCAGAATTAGAACATAGAATTATTCAGTACTTGACGAATAGTATGTCTTCAGAAGAACGTGCTTTATTTGCTCGAGATATGGATGCAAATGTTCTATTAAAAAATGAATATGAAGCTTATAAATCAATCTGGGAAATTACAAATTCCCTTGGTTATGAATCTGAAAATATTAGCCAATCTTGGAGTAATTTTGAGTCTAGTGTCACTGAAAAACCAAATAATTTTTTAAACAAATATTGGCTTGTGAGTCTTGCTGCAAGTATAATTATTATTGCCTTTGTTTCTTTTTCTATATTAAATCTCGTCTCGGATGAGTTCAATTTTGAGACATCTCATTATATTGAAAATTATGAGTTAGATGATCATACCCAAGTAATTTTAAATCCAAATTCTAAGCTCATTTTATCAAACGATTTTAATACATTTAATCGTGAGGTTACACTTTCAGGCGAAGCTTATTTTAGCGTTGTAAAAAGTAATAAAAAGTTCATAGTACATACAGCTATTGGAGATATTGTCGTTCATGGTACCCAGTTTAAAGTTTCTGTGAATGAAGAAAATCAATCCATTGTCGTCGAACTTTTTAATGGTCGATTGTCTTATTTTAAAAACAGTCAAGAATACCACCTTGAATCTGGAGAAATACTAACTTCTTCATCGGATAAAGTTTCTAAATCAACCTCTAATATAATAGTAATAGACGATGGCTATGTTGTATGTAAGAATACTACCCTTGCTAATATACTGGCTCAAATAGATCTTATTTATGGTGTGGATTATCATATTAAACCTAAACTATTAGAGAATGTTTATACTGTGACTCTTCCTAGGAATAATCTTGAAAATTGTATCAAAATTTTAAACCAAATTTCTGGTAATAATTTTGCTTTAATTGACAATTCCATTGTTTTGAAGTAATCAATTTGCGAACTTCGTAGTCCTTGCACAAAATTGGTTTAATTATATTATTTCTTACTGCTCTATCAGTAAATGCTCAGAAGTTTGAAAGTAACAACACGGTTACGTTAAGTTTTTCTGGTAGTTTAACAAAATGTATTGATTCAATTGAAAGTCAGACGGGATTACATTTTAATTACAAACTTCAAAATCTAAATAATAAGAATATATCTTTAGAATGCGAAAATGAACCTTTGTTAAAAATTCTAAAAATTATTGAGGATTCATGTGGTTTATCCTATAATAGGTTGGATGAAAGATCCATTAATCTATACCCTGTACGAATGTTTGTAATATCTGGTAGTATCATTGATGCTAACTCAACTGAACGAATATCCAATGCACTTATAACACTAAATAATAAAAATTATGTTGTTTCTGATCAATTGGGTATGTTTCAATTATCTATACCAAATCGAGAGGTGTCCATTGATGTATATCATCCTGATTATCAAATAAGTAATAATCGATTAAAAGTCAACCAAGATCAGTATTTATATATTAAGTTGAAACCAGTTTCAAGTCTTGAAATGGTGAAAGTTAACAACCAAGATTCGTTTATTCAAAATTTTAAAGATTATGATCAAATAAATTCTAGACATTCACTAATACCAAGTCTAAACGGTAAAATTGATGCACTTAATTCAATTAAATTGATTCCAGGTGTTCAAAATGTATCCTATGGGCAACAAGGTTTATCTGTTAGGGGAGGCGGCCCAGATCAAAACTTCATCTTAGTTGATGGAATTCCTGTTTATAATACGTTTCATTTAATGGGCTTGTATTCTATTTTTAATACACCAATAGTTAATAATATACGAGTCTATAAGGATGTTTTCCCTTCCAAATATAGCAATCGACTGAGTAGTGTTGTAGATGTCGGATTAAATAATGGAAATAAAAAAAAGACAGAATTATTTGTTGATTTAGGACTCCTTTCAAGCGGGTTAGCTATTAATGGCCCTATAATTAAAGATAAAGTAAGTTATTCCTTAAGTGCACGACGAACATATTTAGATGTTTTAGTTCGTCCGATTCAAAATATTTCTGATCGTTCCAATGCACTAAAAAACAAGTCATATTTATGGTCTCTTGATCTTTTTGGTAAGATTCATTACCAAATTAATAATCAGAACCAGCTAAGTATAACAAGTTATTATGGTGGTGATCAATTGAATTTTACATCTAAACTCAACATTAATTCGCCAAACCAATTTGAAGAAAAAACAAAAGGTGCTTTGGGTTGGAGAAATACTTTATTAGGTATTCTATGGAATTCTAAGCTAAGTTCGAGGGTTCATCTAAACATAGAAACTTCCATTAGTTCATATAGTTTAATTTTTTTAGATGAATATAGTCTTGAAGAGGAAGATAATTTTTCGAGCAATTCATCAAATTATAAAAGTGGTATTCGAGAAATACGTTCATTAATTGATGCTCATGTTTTTGTTAATGATAAAAATCTATCAAAAATGGGAATTGGTATAGCTAATTATAACTTTTTACCTTATGAAAGGACTTACAAAGTGATTGATTATGACTACACATTATCAAATTTCTTTGATATTGACACTATTGTGAAGAGTTCATCATTTGATTCATACGAATATTTTTCTTTTTTTGAAAACAAGACTTACCATAGAAGAGGATATGTGAGTTATGGTATTCGGGCGACTAAATATTCGAATCAATCAAATGATTTTATTTATTATCAACCCAAGATATTTTCGTTGTATAACCTAACCAAAAAATCACAATTAAGGCTTGGTTATTCTATCACCAATCAATTTGTTCAATTGATTCCTAATAATAACTTGGGTCTTCCAATAGATATATGGCTTCCAGTGACCAATGCACTCAAACCAATTAGCGTTAATCAATTAGCTGGTAAGTTGACACATAATCATTCTCATGGAAATTTGAGTGTAGGCCTCTTTGTTAAGCGATTTAATCATATTGCAGAGTACAATTTAAACACTCCCAATCTATACAGTCAAAATTGGGAAACTAATATTAATCAAGGTGTTGGTAGATCGTATGGTTTTGAGTCATCATTTGATTTTGAATTAGATAATATTTCATTGAATTTGGCGTACACTTATTGTCGATCAAATAGAACAATAGATGATATTAATAATGGAGAATTATATTATTCAAAATTTGATAGACCTCATGATTTTTCAATTTGGGCATCTCATTCATTTTCTGGAAATAAAAAATTAATGATATCCTTCAATTATATCAGTGGAAATCCAATAACACTTCCTGCTGGAAGGTATGTTACTTATATAAATGATGAACAGGTTATACTTGAGGACTTTGATCAAATAAACAACTTCAGACTCCCTGCATTACATCATTTAGATATCTCATACTCTATTGAGAAACAACATAAAAAATTCAGATCAACACTAGTTCTTGGTATTTATAATATATATAATCGTTTTAATCCATTCATGGCTTTTATTGGTTTAAATGAATCTTCAGAACCAGTCTTAAAAATAAGGTCTTTGATGCCTATTTTACCTATAGCTAAATATTCTATTAAAATATGATAAAGTATTTGACTCTAATTTTAAGTGTTATTCTGGTGTCATGTGACAAACAAATACCCTATGACGATGTCAACTTTAAACCAAAACTTGTATTAAATGCTTTCAATAACTCAGATAGTTTATTAAAGTTAAAATTAGATGAATCATTCAAGCTTTTAGGCAGTCCATCAACTCAAAAATTAAGTATGCCAATTGATATACAGCTATTTAAAGATTCTATAAGAATAATTGATGATGTATTTTGGGTAGATAAAGGGCAAGTCTTTTTACCTCACACAGTAGAGGAGGGAAGTTTTTATCATCTAAAGGCTGATGTAAGTGATTATCCAAGTATTCAATCAAGTGATAGGGTTCCTTTAGATAATGTAAATTTGAATATAGACTCCATATCAGCTGGGTCAATTTTTCATCAACTTGATTTGACTATAAAAGATCCTATAACTGATAATTTCTATATTTTAGATTTAAGTATTGTTGGCAAGCAATTGATCTTGACTGATTCAGTCATTAAGCAATACCCAGTCATTTTTTCCAGTAAGGATAAGATATTTTCATCTACAATTCAGACTATATCAGAGGGTTCGAAGCGGGTCTTATTTGATGATGTGTTGTTTAATGGGTTGGATAGAAAGATAGGGTTAAGAATACAAAAAGATAGTTTAATTCATTTGGGCTTTAGGCCTCAATCCATTCATGTACGTTTAAAATCAGTGTCTGAATCAATGTACAACTATTATTTGATGCTTATTCAAAATAATCATGTCTTTGGAGGGCCATTGTATTTTGAAGGACAAATAGAAGGTAATGTCAATGGAGGCTTAGGTGGATTCTATTTTTATAATCAATACATTGATTCAATTCCATTTAAACTCTAGTTATGTTTTTCAATAAACTTAATTCCATTGTTTTCCAATTCTTTAAGTATAGGTTGGTAAAATTCTGAGTGAGTAGGTAGCAAGCACCCAGTTTGGGATATTTTTTTTGTTAGAATTAATTTGCAGGCTATGGCTAAAGGAAGTCCAACAGTTTTAGCCATAGCTGTATATTTTCTATTTTCACCTTCACAAACAAGACTACTTTGTACACATTGATTATTCCCTTCTTTTGAACGGTATTTGACCTTGTGCCACATGACAATCATATCTCTGTCTTTATCTTTAAGGCTCCATTTTTTTTCTAAAATATGTTGTAATATTTGTGCTGGAGAGCCATTCTCGATAGTTATTTTATCGTTTGAAAATATACCCGTACTTTCAATTTTCTCCCATAAATAAATATCATCTTGACTGATATTCATATATGATTTAAATTTCAACTCAATACTATCCGAGGGATGATAGGGCAAAAAAGTATTGATAAAATCTCGATGAGTCATTCCTTTTGAAAAGGGTAAATAATAGGTGTCATCCGTAGCACCCAATAGAACAAAGCAATTCCATGCTTTAGAGAATCCAGGTCTTCTGAATGTGCCTCTATACATTGTTTTGACATTATTTAGCCCATAAGTCTCTCTGTATTTTAAACTATCTCTGTTTGCATATCCCTCAAATTTTCCATAGCCATCAATTTCAACAATTTCAGTTCTTCTAAATACCTTGTGATAGGGTATATATTTATATTTTCCATTATGAATAAATTTTACAGCTCCTCCAGTACCAGCTAAAATAACATTTCGGGGGTTCCATGTGAATTTATATCTCCATGGGTTATCTTCACAATCAGGAGCTATTAATCCTCCTGTAAAACTCTCAAATTCACTTATTTGACCACCTTTACTACGAATTTCGTCAAGTAATTTCATTGCAGAAAGGTGGTCTATTCCAGGATCCAAACCACATTCATTTAGGAAAAGTAAATTATTTGCTTTAACAATGGGGTCTAAATCTTTTATTTCAGGGGATAGATAAGAGGCGGTAGCAAGGTGTGTTTTGTGTTGAATACATTTTTTAGCAATGGTTAGGTGCAAACGAGCAGGTAACATGCTAATTGTTAGGTTAGATTCATTAATGAGTTTATCTAGGATCTTTTCATCCTGAATATCAAATATGACTGTTTTAGTCTTTTTGGAGTTTACCCTTTCTTTTAAATTTAATGAATCTTTGTCGGCAACGGTGATCATCCAATGATGATCTGTAGCATTTTGTTCGAGATATTTAATTAAATAAGTGGATGATAGTCCAGCTCCAAAAATGACTACTTTCATAATGTAATGTTTCATTTCAAACCTACATTTTTTTTCAGATTATCAATCTTCTAATCAAAATATGTGGATATTGCGACTAAAATTGGTCAATTATGGAGAAATTGGTTAGAATAGAGGAATTACCTATTGACTCTTTAGAATCGAATATTAGATTGTTAATTCATAAGGCAAAAAAGGCTAGGGACAGCTCATATGCACCTTTCTCAGAATTTTATGTTGGGTGTTCAGTGCTTCATGAAAATGGAGATATAGGTCTTGGAAGTAACCAAGAAAATGCCTCATTTCCATCAGGTCTCTGTGCTGAACGTGTTGCACTATTTGAGAGTTCCAAAAATTTAGGTCAAAATAAGGTTATGGAAATTGCAGTTTATGCAGAATCAAATAAATACATGGTTCCAAAAGTCCTGGTGCCTTGTGCTGGATGCCTTCAAGTTATTTCAGACATTCAAGTAAGGCAAAAGTCGCCTATTAAAGTATATATGTGGGATGGGGGAGAAGTGGTGTTTTGTGCAAGTGATGTTAGTCAATTCTTACCATTTCATTTTGAATTAAATAAAAAGTAAAATTAGAGATGACCAAACATTTCTAGTAGTACCTTTTCTCGATATTCAAAAATTGATTCAAGTTTTTTCTTTACAAATAGGGTATGTGCAATTTGACCAAATACGCCAAATGGAAGTTTGTAATTTACTTCGTCAGTCATTTTTACTCCTCCTTTAATTTCGTAAAATTGATGTCTGTGATGCCACAAAGAATAAGGGCCAAATCGTTGCTCATCAATAAAATATTTGTGATTTTTCACTGTTGTTATTTCAGTCATCCAATTAATCTTTATGCCAAGTAAAGGGCTAACTTTATAAGTAATTATTTGACCTTCAAACATGGTTGAGGAAGGATGATTTGTGATAATAAAACCCATATTTTCTGGGGTTATTTTACTTAAGTTTTTTGGAGAGGAAAAAAAATCCCATGCTTCGTTTAGAGCTATGGGTAATTTTAATTCAGTTTTTAATTTGTAGAATGACATAATATTTGAAACAGAATATATACGCGAATGTTTTTCATTATCAATATATTGAATGAATAATATTCATAAATAGCTAGGCAAATTATACATTTGCCTCAAACCAAATTAAAACATGGAATTATTATTAGATAAAACAGCTATTATTACTGGTGCTAGTAGAGGTATTGGTAAAGCTATTGCTGAAAGGTATGCAGAGAATGGTTGTAACATCGCATTTAGTTACGCAAATTCTGTTGAGAAAGCCAAAGCACTTGAATCTGAGTTAATATCAAAATATGGGATAAAAGTTAAAGGGTTTCAAAGTAATGCAGCAGATTTTGACTCATCTCAAGCTTTTGTAGATTCAGTAGTTAGTGAATTTGGCAAAATAGATATTCTTATCAACAATGCAGGAATAACGCGAGATAATCTATTAATGAGAATGTCTGAAGATCAATGGGATGAGATTATGAATGTTAATCTAAAATCTGTATTTAATCTTACCAAGGCAAGCTTAAGAACATTTCTCAAGCAAAAAGAGGGAAGCATTATAAATATGAGTAGTGTTGTTGGGGTAATGGGAAATGCAGGACAAAGTAACTATGCAGCTTCCAAAGCTGGCATTATAGGTTTCAGTAAGTCAATTGCTAAAGAGCTTGGTAGTAGGAACGTTCGTTGTAATGTGATAGCACCAGGTTTTATTGAGACAGAAATGACTGCCGAATTGGGTGATGATGCTTTAAAAAAATGGACTGATGGTATTCCCCTTAAAAGAGGCGGTCAACCAAATGATGTTGCGGATGCTTGTATTTACCTAGGTAGCGATATGTCAACTTATGTTACTGGTCAAGTTCTAAGTGTTTGTGGTGGAATGTCAATGTAATTAACAAATTATTAATGCCATTAGATCAAATTGATGTAGACGAATATGAGGATCAAATGACTTTCTTGGAGCATTTGGAGGCTCTTCGCTGGCATTTAATTCGAGGTATTATATCCATAGTAATAGGTGCAGTATTTTCGTTTATTAATGGCAAGTATATCTTTGATTCTATTTTATTAGGTTCAACCAAGAATGATTTCTGGACTTATCAAATGTTGTGTGATCTAAGTCACTTCATTTACGATAGTGACCGAATATGTATTGAGGTGATGGGCTTTAAACTTCAAGCATTAGACATTCAAGAACAATTTTATCAGCATTTTATGATTGCCATCATAGGTGGTCTAGTTCTTGCAATGCCATACCTTCTTTATGAAATTTATCGTTTTATTAAGCCTGCATTGAAAAGCTCCGAAAAGAAATATTCTTTTCTAGTAATTGGTTTTTCATCTTCATTATTTTTTAGTGGAGTCCTATTTGGTTATTATATTTTGTCACCAATTTCAGTTAATTTTTTGGCGAATTATAGTCTTAGTGATAGTATAGAACGAAATTTTAAAGTAAGTTCAGTCATCAATTTTATCAGCCTTTTGACACTTGGTGCTGGTATTATATTTGAGTTACCAATAGTTGTTTATTTTTTATCTAAAATTGGACTACTTACTGCAGAAACCATGAAAAAATATAGACGATTAGCAATAATCATAATTCTAATTATTTCAGCAGTTATCACTCCTCCCGATGTAATGAGCCAAATTATTTTAACATTTCCAATTCTTATTTTATATGAAATTGGAATTGTTATAGCTCGTAAAGTATCGCCCAAAGTACCCATAGAAATACCATAAATGCCTCAGAAAATGAATAATATTAAAGTCTCCATTGGTAATGATCATGCAGGAACATCATTAAAAAAATACATTGTTGAACATTACAATGAAAATTTTGATTTTATAAATCATGGAACAGATAACGAAGATTCCGTTGATTATCCTGATTTTGTTCATCCAGTAGCCAACGATATCGAGAATGAAATTTCAACTTTTGGCATTTTAATCTGTGGTAGTGCTAATGGTGTATGTATGACAGCAAATAAACATCAAGGAATACGAGCAGGGTTGGCATGGAATCAAGATGTAGCTGCATTAATTAAACAACACAACAATGCAAATATCATATGTATTCCAGCACGATTTTTAGATGAGTCCGAGGTCATTCAAATAATTGATACTTTCATTAATGAGGAATTTGAAGGTGGTAGACATCAAAGAAGAGTTGATAAAATTCCTTGTTAGTCTTGATCTTTAGTTATTAAACCATTTTTGAGTACAGGAATAATATCAGATGTGTCTATCTTACAACAGTATTCAATATCTTTAATGACTCCTTTTTTCTCTAACCTTTTAAAGTGATTTGATCTTTGAAGGGTTTTAAATAGATTTTTACCATCTACTCCATAGGCATTCTTACATATTAGCGTTGAATCATCTAAGGCTGCATTTGTTAATTTATGTGCTACTGCACCAGCAAAAAGACTATCCTCTAAATTCACCTTATTTTTCCAACCTGCACAAAATAATACAACGTCTTTGTCTTTGTTTTTTAAATAATTTACTACGGCTGAAAGATTTAAAAATGATCCAATAACAACACTGTTAGCATTTGAGGACATTTCAATACATTTTGTACCATTGGTAGTTGTTAGGACAACAGTCTTATCTTTAACAAGCTCTTCTGTATACTGTAAAGGTGAATTACCAAAATCAAAACCAGTGATTGTTTCACCATTTCTTTCTCCACCAATCAAATAATTTTCTTTTTTGTATTTTAATGCTTTAGTTTCATCTTTAACTGCAATTAACGCTTTTGCTCCTTGATCAATAATTGTAGTGATTGTTGAGGTAGCACGAAGAATATCAATTACAACGACTATTTTATTTTCAATAGAATCAATATGTTTAAATAGAAGAGGTGATAAGATGGTTTCAACTTTCATAGAGTGTCTTGAAATTTTGATTCAATAGTGTGCGTTATTTTTTCTAGAATCCTTAATCCAGTCTCAACCATAGTGTTCGTTTTTTCATCGAGTAGTGGGTTTATTTCTGTTATTTCAAAACAACACAACTTGGGACTTTTACAAAGTTCTAAAAGTAATTCTGTGGTTTCTTTTTCAGAGAACCCGTTTATAACAGGAGTCCCTGTTCCATGAGATATTAAATCACAATCCATGCTATCTACGTCAAAAGACACATAGATAATATCACAATATTCTAAATGATCAAGTGCATCGTTTGCTGATTGAACTACTCCATTTGCTCTAACTTGATCAACTTTGATGGTTTTGATGTTATGTTTATCAATAAGATATTTTTCCTCTTTTTCAGTGTCTCTTACTCCTATGATCACTATATCATCGGTTATTATTTTTGGACAGATGTTTGCATTATTTTTAAGAACATTCCAGGATTCAACTGTTTCATCTGTAATTTCATTTCTCTTAGACTCAATATTATCAATTCCTAAAGATACTGCTAAGGGCATACCATGAATATTGCCGGTAGGCGATGTATAGGGTGAATGTAAATCTGCATGTGCATCAACCCAAATAACACCTAATCTTTTGTGTGGATAAGCATTTTTAATTCCTGCAATGGTTCCTCCTGCTGAGGAATGGTCTCCAGCAAGCACTATTGGAAAATTTCCAGTTTTGTATACGTCTTCCAGTTTCAAACAGAAATCTTCATATAATCTAGCCATAGATTTTAAACGCTTGGAGCTGTTGTATTTCTGGGAATTTTGATCAAAAATTAAGTGATTTTCATTAATGATATCAATTGAGGAGCGATTTGCGAAAAAATGATTCTTTTGATTTATTGCAGTATATTTAAGAGCATCTACTCCTAAACTGGCACCATTTGTTCCAGCTCCAATTTCTGATTTTGAATTAATTATTATGGTATTACTCATCAAATCAATAGGTATAGGTGATACAAGACAAAACTATGAAATAAAGCGAGACATTAATCTTTATTGTTTTCTGTTATAATTGGACGATCAATATTATCAGGCACAACAAATGCATTTGGAAAAAACACTCTAACTTCTTTTAACAAGGTTATAGCGTCTATTTCTCTATAGAAATTCCCGACTCTTAATTTCCAATATGGTTGTTGGTATAATATATATGAAAGTCTGCCTTCTGGGAAATAATTGATATATTTAGCTTTTATATTTTCAACTAATGAGCGGTCAGTATTGAATGCAAGTTGGATTCTGTAGCCCTGTATCTTTGTTGTATCAATATTTGCATTTTTAATAATCAGTTGCTGTTCAATTTTTTGGTTATTTTCAATGGAGACTTGACCATAAGTTAAATATGTAAATATGCATGCAGTTATAAGAAGTAAATATTTAACTGTTTTTACCATGGCATTTTTTGTATTTCTTTCCGCTTCCGCATGGACAGTCATCATTTCTACCAACCTTTTGTTCAGCTCTGACTGGCACCGGAGTCTCTTTTGGTTTATCCTGACTTTCTTGACTGTTATTATTTTGATTAACAATGGCTTCAGAAGCTCTGCTTGTTTTGAGAGAACGATTTTCTGATCTTTTTATTTCTTTTGCTTCTTTTACATCATTAGAATCTTGAGTGGCAATGTCACCTTTAAATAAAATGGAGGTAATTTCAGCATTTAAACTACTAATCATTCTTTGAAATAGATTGAATGATTCTAGTTTATAGATAAGTAGAGGATCTTTTTGTTCAATCGAGGCATTATTAGCAGATTGTTTTAGATCATCTAATTCACGAAGATGTTCTTTCCAATTTTCATCAATACTTGCTAAAGCAACATATCTTTCAAATGCATTGATTATTTCATCTCCATCTGTTTCAATAGCTTTCTTTAAGTTTATTGAAACATTAAGTGATTTTTTACCATCGGAGAATGGAACCAATATATTTTTAACTTCTTGACCTCTTTCGTTATTTATCTTATTAAATACTACAAGAGCTCTTTCTTTAATAGATTCATTCTTACGACTGTAAGCTTCTAATAATTGATCAAAAACATTTTGTATTAGCTCATTTGGTTTTGTGTCATTAAAGTCTTCCTCATTTATGTGTGGATCAAAAGCAAGATGTCTTAGTGTTTCGGATTTAAAACCTTGGTAATCATTCAAGCCTTTGAATTCATTTACATTCTCTTCCACCCAATCATATAATGCATTGTTAATGTCTAATGATAGCCTGTCTCCATACAGGGCATTTTTTCGACGAGTGTATATAACAACGCGTTGTTTATTCATAACATCATCATATTCCAACAATCGCTTACGAATTCCGAAGTTATTTTGTTCAACCTTTTTTTGTGAACGTTCTATTGTTTTAGAAATCATAGAGTGTTGAATAACTTCTCCCTCTTCATATCCAAAACGATCCATTACTTTAGAAACTCTATCGGAACCAAACAGACGCATTAAATTATCTTCTAAAGAGACAAAAAATTGCGAAGAACCAGGGTCTCCTTGTCTTCCAGCTCTACCACGCAACTGTCTGTCGACACGTCTACTATCATGTCTTTCAGTACCGATAATTGCTAAACCACCAGCTTCTTTTACTCCTTTGCCTAATTTGATATCGGTACCACGACCAGCCATATTTGTGGCAAGTGTTACAGATCCTGGCTGTCCAGCTTCTGCCACAATATCAGCCTCTCTTTGATGTTGTTTCGCATTAAGAACATTATGCTTAATCTTCCGCATATTCAACATTCTGCTTAATAGCTCGGATATTTCTACAGAGGTAGTACCCACAAGTACAGGTCTACCTTCTTTTTGTAGGGAGACAATTTCTTCCGCTACGGCATTAAATTTTTCTCTAACGGTCTTATATACTAAATCTTCACGGTCATTACGTGCGATTGGTCGGTTGGTCGGAATAACTACGACATCCAGTTTATATATCTCCCAAAGCTCACCAGCTTCTGTTTCAGCTGTTCCGGTCATACCACTCAATTTATGGTACATTCTAAAAAAGTTTTGAAGTGTTATCGTGGCGAAAGTCTGAGTAGCGGCCTCTACTTTAACATTCTCTTTAGCTTCAATTGCTTGGTGGAGTCCATCTGAATATCTTCGACCATCCATCACACGGCCAGTTTGTTCGTCAACTATTTTCACCTTGCTATCTTGGATAATATATTCAACATCTTTCTCAAACATTGCATATGCTTTTAAGAGTTGATTGATACTATGAACACGTTCAGATTTTACAGAAAAATCTCTCATGAGTTCATCTTTTTTCTGTTGTTTTTCTTTTTCTGAAAGCGAGGATTTTTCTAATTCTGCAATGGAAGATCCAACATCAGGAAGAATGAAAAAATCTTTATCGCCACTATTTTCTGAAATTAAATCAATTCCTTTATCCGTTAATTCTACTTGATTATTTTTCTCATCAATTGTAAAATATAATTCCTCATCGACAATATGCATTTCTTTTTGCTGATCTTGGAGGTAGTAGTTTTCAGCTTTAGTCATAATCGCCTTAATCCCTTGCTCACCCAAAAATTTAATTAATGGTTTGTTTTTTGGGAAACCTCTAAAATTTCTAAAAAGTAGAAGACCGCCCTCTTTTTCATTTGTTTTTCCTTCTTTTATGAGTTTTTTAGCGTCAGATAGGGCTGTATTTAAGTATCGTTTTTGAGCATCAACCACTCGTTGAATTCTTGGTTTTAATTCATTGAATTCGTGAATATCACCTTTTGGTGTTGGACCACTAATGATTAGTGGTGTCCTAGCATCGTCAATGAGTACTGAATCTACCTCATCAATCATTGCAAAATGATGTTTCTGCTGAACCTGTTCGTCAGGACTGTGAGCCATGTTGTCTCTCAGGTAATCGAAACCGAACTCATTATTTGTTCCATAGGTTATATCAGCTAAATATGCTTCTTTTCGTTCAGGGGAATGGGGTCTGTAGTAATCCAAACAATCAACTTTTAGTCCATGGAATTGAAAAATAGGGGCATTCCACTCTGCATCTCTTCTGGCTAGATAATCATTAACAGTTACAATATGAACACCACGTTGTCCAAGTGCATTAAGATAGGCTGGGAGAGTAGATACTAATGTTTTACCCTCACCAGTCTGCATTTCGGCAATTTTTCCTTGGTGAAGTACAACGCCTCCTATAAGTTGTACATCATAGTGTATCATATTCCATGTTACTTCTTGACCTGCAGCATCCCAAGTAGTGTCATAAACTACTTCATCATTTTTTATGTTTATGTGAGGCTTTGTCGCAGCTAAATCTCGGTCATATGTTGTAGCTGTAGCAATAATTTTATCATTTTCTGTAAATCTTCTAGCTGTTTCTTTGACTACTGCAAAAGCTTCTGGTAGTATTTGATTTAAAATTTCTTCTAGTTTATTATCTCTTTCTTCTTCTAATTCGTCTATTTGCTCATAGGCATCCTCTCTTTTGTCAATTTCATGAACCGTTGTATTTTTTATTTCCGACTTTAAGTCAGTTATTTTTTGATCGATTTCTGACAAATAGTCGTTCACCAGTTGTTTAAAGGCGGATGTTCTAGCCCTTAGTTCATCATTAGTTAAACCTTCAAGCTTATCAAATTCAGCATTTATTTTGCCTACAAAGGGCTCTAAACCTTTGACATCTTTATCAGCCTTGTTGCCAAATAGTTTCTGTATTCCGTTTACAAGAGAATTTATCATTCTAATATTTTATTAATTTCAGTCTAAAATTGTGCCATCAATATTTTTTATACTAAAGTTTATTCAAATTAATTGCAAGAAATACATGAATCAAATGTGTATATATTTAGCATAAATCTTTGACTTCAAAAGTAACCATATTTATCTTTGAACTTAATTAAACACAATGCGTATTTTAATACTTGGATCTGGGGCAAGAGAACATGCAATTGCATGGAAATTGAAAAAGGAAATAGGAAGTGATAATATTTATATTGCTCCAGGAAATGCTGGGACTCAAATGTGTGGCACAAATGTCAATATTAGTGTTTCAGACTTTGAATCCTTAAAGACATATTGTTTGGAACATTACATTGATACCATTCTACCTGGTTCTGAAGAAGCTATAGCCAATGGAGTTAGAGATTATTTTGAAGCAAGTGATGATTCTAAACACATTTATGTATTTTCTCCTGATAAATATGCGGGCCAACTTGAAAGTAGCAAGGCATTTGCCAAAGAGTTCATGCAAGAGTTATCTATTCCAACTGCTGGATACAAGAGTTTCACTATTGATGAAATGGAAGAAGGTTATACTTTTTTAGATTCACTTAAACCGCCCTATGTTTTAAAAGCTGACGGTCTAGCTGCAGGTAAGGGAGTTTTGATATTAGATGACTTGGATGATGCTAAAAAATCATTAAATGAAATGTTAGCCAATCAAAAGTTTGGTTCGGCATCCAGTAAGGTAGTCATTGAAGAATTTTTAGATGGTATTGAGTTTAGTGTTTTTGCTTTAACAGATGGTGAAAATTATGTGATTTTCCCCGAAGCAAAAGACTATAAAAGAATTGGAGAAGGAGATCAAGGATTGAACACTGGAGGGATGGGAGCTATATCACCTGTACCTTTTTACACATCAGATGTACACGAGAAAACAATGAATCAAATTGTTGTACCTACAATCAATGGCTTAAAATCACAAAATTTAAAATTTAGAGGCTTTGTATTTTTTGGTTTAATATTAGTTGATGGTAATCCTATGGTAATTGAATATAATGCTCGTTTGGGAGATCCTGAAACTGAAGTGATTATTCCAAGGTTGGATGAGTCACTATCTCAAATGATCATTGATGCCAAAAATGGAATGTTGTCTTCTAGAATTGCCAAAAAATTATCAAAATTTGCTACTACTGTTTTTGCAGTATCTGGAGGATATCCAGAGCACTATGATAAAAATAAAAAGATTAATGTTTCATCAAATTGTGAAACTTTATTTCATGCGGGAACAAAAAGTGAGGATAATGGTTTATATACCAACGGTGGACGTGTTTTAGCCGCTACATGCTATGGTAAATCTATGGATGAAGCGTTAAAATCCTCTTATGATTTACTTACTAAAGTTAATTTTGATAAAATGGTTTATCGTAAGGACATTGGACATGATTTAAAAAAATATTTAGATGGAAGTAATTAGAAAAATTTTAAGTTATTTAACATTCAAGAAAGATACTGGAGAGGGATCCTTCATTAAATCAATGCATATAATTAATAAAATTTCAATATTGACGTTTTTGATAGCTATGGTTATAATGATTATTAAGATTTCTTAATAATATATGGTATAGTTTTTGTAAAATTGTTTAAAAATTTATAACAATTATGATGATTTTATTTATTGCAATTATGGCAGTTAGTTGGTTTGTTCAAAATCGATTAAAATCTAAGTTCAGAAAATATTCAAGAACTCCAATATCCAGTAATTTATGTGGACGAGAAATCGCGGAGAAAATGCTTTCGGACCACGGTATTTATGATGTTAAGGTTATTTCGGTAAATGGACAACTTACAGATCATTACAACCCTATAAAAAAAACAGTAAATTTAAGTGAAGGAGTTTTTAATCAACGAAATGCAGCAGCTGCAGCTGTTGCTGCTCACGAATGCGGTCACGCTGTACAACATGCACGAGCTTATTCATGGCTAACTTTAAGAAGTAAGTTAATTCCTGTAGTAAGTGTTAGTTCACGTTGGATGCAATGGGTTATCCTTGGTGGTTTTGCTCTACTTGCCATGAAAGGTATTCCAGAAGTTTTGTACCTTGGAATTTTTCTTTTTGCTATAACTACATTATTTAGCTTCATTACACTACCTGTAGAATTTGATGCTAGTAATCGTGCTTTAGCATGGATTGAGGATAAGAAGATGGCATCTTCATCCGAAATAGAAGATAGCAGAGATGCATTGCGTTGGGCAGCTATGACCTATGTGGTTGCAGCTTTGGGCTCCCTTGCTACATTGCTTTATTATCTTTCATTGGTTATGGGAAGGGATTAAAAACTAATGTTACCATTTGACTTTAAACGATTTATATACTTAATCCTAATCTTATTGATTGGGATTTTTTCTTTTGGTCAAACCCTCCATTTGACAATGATAAAAGAAGTAAAAGATGATTTTTTTAAGAAGTCTCAGAGCATATTGCCTGTATATCAATATGAGAATAACATTATTGAACCCTACTCTAAATTTGGATTAGAAACAGATCCAACACAATCTTGGTATTCAATTCAAAAGTTTCCTGAAATGAAAAATTGTAAAGATACTGGGTATACATACATTTATTTTTCAGGTTCTGATAATGACGAGAGACAAGGTTATATTTTAGCATTAATTGGTAATTATAGAAGATCTAGACGGACGGTATATTTTTATATAGACCGAAATAATGATTTAGACTTCTCAAATGATGGTTTACCTGATAGTCTTATTTCAGCTAAAAATGAAATCAAGATACAACTTAATAATATTAATGCTGAAGATGCTAAATACTCATTTCAACTCACCCGGTTCAAATATGGAGAAAATGTCAGGTATAAAAACTTATTGACGGAGCATTATAAAGCTCACAGTGGTCAAAAAAAATTCACCAATATCAATTACTGTTATCGAGAACAAAGATTTAATTCAACAATATCTCACTTCAAGCAAGGGAAAGACTCATTTTCAATAGGTTTAAAGGATGTAAATGTAAACGGTATATATAATGATGGGTGTTTAGATAAGCTTTATGTAGGACCCTATAAAAGCCGAATTATTTCAGACAAATTATTTTTGGTAAAACCAAAAATCACAGCCAATACATTTGAGTGGGGTAGTAAAACCTATAGAATTCAAAGTATAGAAAGCAATGGGAATTATATAGATATTGTTGAAGATACTAAGCTATCAATTTCTAAGAAGTTAGAAGTTGGCAGAAAAACACCAAATTTCACCTACTTAAATGTTTTCAATGTTGAGCATAGTCTTAAGAAATTTAATAAACAACAAGTTTATCTTTTCTTTTGGGACAAGAAATCTATAACTCAAGAAGATACATTATATCTATCTAAGCTTCATCATGAATTTGGTGACTTTCTAAAGTTAATTACCTTAAACCATGGAGATCAACCTAAGCAAGTTAAAATAAGCTTCTATTATGATCATATAAAATGGCCAGTAGGCTACAGTAATTCAGATATAGCGGAGAAATATTATCTTGAAAATGTCCCTAGAGGTTATTATTTAGACAAACATCGTCGATTGATAAATGATCAGATTTCGCCAAAAGATATGTATGAACTAATGAATAATGGATTAGATTCGTAATCATGTCTTTTTCATTAATTTTTACTGTGTTATTTGTTGTTCTGTTGATAGCATTAATTTGGTATGCAACTAAATTTTTTGTTAAAGTATTCATCTTTATATCTATTTTGTTTGTAGGATTAGGTTATTTATACACGAACAACATCGGTCCATTTAAAAAAGAGTCAATTGACATTAATTTACTTAAAGAAAAATATTGTAAAGAAAATAAAGATGAGGATATCTGCGATTGCATTGTGAGTATTATTGAAAGAGATGTGGATACAATCTCAGTTGATAGTTCAAATGATAAATTTCTAATTCATAAGAGTATTATAGATACATATAATGAGTCATTAGAATGTTTAGAAAAAAGAAATGTAAAAAGTAAGTATAAAATTTTTTTAGTCGATATATCAGGTCTAAGTAATTGGTCATTACCAGACTCATTAGAGTTCAAATCAAAAGAGATTAGTAATAAACTACTTGAAAAGTTTAATTGATAAATTTTAATTAGGCTAGGCCTAATGCATGTTTCAGGTCAGTAACTTGACTTTCCCAAAGCATATTCATTTCTTCAACTTCATCCTCATCCACAAAATCTGTTATCAATAGCCCAATATCGCCTGTTAATTCATCTTTAGTAACTTCAAACTGGAAGTATTCATCAGATGGGTTATCTAAGAGCTTAAACTTTATCAATTTACCATTTACTTTTTTGACAAGTTCTGCTTTGTTTTCAGAACCGTCCCAAAAAAAGCTGTATTGTTTGCTACCTTTGATATTGACATCGTCACAAAACCACTCTACTAAACCGGATGGGGTAGAGAGGTATTGAAATAAGATTGTGGGAGATGATTTTATAACAAACTCTAGCTCTAATTTTACTCTTTCCACTTTATTGTATTAATTGGTTATTTCAAATAAACGATTTTTTGCGAAATAAACTAGCTAAGACTTTTACTTTTGAAGCACTTGTTAGAAATATTTAAAAACCATAAGATGTATTTTGTAGTCACATTTTCTCTAATAGTGACAGGGTTAACCGCATTACTTTTATTTAATAAAGGTCATATCGTTTTATTTATGGATTATTATCACACTTTATTTATAGATTTTTTCTTTAAAATTATTACAACCTTTGGTGAATTTACAGGGTTTGTAATTTCATTTCTTATTTTATTTGTAGCTACAAAAAAGATTAAAAGCAAGTATATTACCAGTTTGATTTTGAGTGCTCTTTTATCACTTGGAATATCACAATTTTCTAAACATATTTTATTTAGCTCAGAACGTCGACCATCTTTTTACTATGATTTAACACAAGTAGAAGGAGAGGAGCAACACACAAACAATACTTTTCCAAGTGGACATACTACTGCAGCATTCTCATTTGTTACGATTTTAGCCATAGGACTCAAGAAAAATTGGATTCAGTTGACATTGCCTTTTTTAGCGGGATTGGTTGCATTATCAAGAATATACCTTGGTCAACACTTTTTAATAGATGTAGTTTTTGGTTCAATTTTAGGAGTTTTTATTGCAACGACATCCTTTTATTTCGTTAATAAATATTATTCAAATAAAACTTGATGATGAAATTCAAATTCAATAATCATCGTTATTTTTTATTACTCTTATTGGTATACCTTTTAATTTCAATCCCCTTTCTAGGTGAAGTTCATTTGTTTGATTGGGATGAAATAAATTTCGCTGAAGCTGCGAGGGAAATGTTATTGACCGGCGATTGGTTCAATGTGCAAATTAATTTTGAGCCATTTTGGGAAAAACCACCTTTATTTATTTGGATTCAGGCTTTATTTATGACAATATTTGGTGTTAATGAATTTGCTGCAAGACTTCCCAATGTATTAATTGGCTTGATAACGTTGTTTGCTATTTACCGTAGTGTCCATAAAAGGTATGGAATTAATGCTTCAACATACTCAACTCTCTTATATGTAGGGTCATTTACCCCTCATTTTTATTTCAAAACGGGCATTATTGATCCGCTTTTTAATTTATTTATTTTTTTAAGTATTATCAATTTGGTTAATGCTATTGAATCAAAAAAAATAATTTCATTTTTTTATACAGGATTAACCCTAGGTCTTGCAGTAATTACAAAAGGACCCGTTGCTATATTGCTTGTAGGTTTAACTGGTTTGATTTATCAAATTATCTATAAGATTAATTTTTATACCTTTAAAGATTTAACCTTGATTGTACTTGGGTTGTTAGTCTTTCCAGGATTATTTTTTGGCATTCAGGTAATAAGCCATGGTTGGTGGTTTTTAAACGAATTTATAATATATCAGATAGATTTATTTAGATATCCAATCGCATCTCACGGTCAACCATTTTATTATCATTTCATTGTCTTATTGCTAGGATGTTTCCCTCTGTTTATTTTTTGTTTTTCTTGCTTAACATCAAAAATTAAAGTTAGTGGAGATGCGAATTTTGTTCGATTTATGCATATAATTTTCTGGGTAGTATTGATTGTTTTTTCTTTGGTAACGACTAAAATTGTTCATTACAGTAGCATGTGCTATATACCTTTGTCAATTATTGGTGGTATTTGGATGTCAAAGTATGGTAGAATGGGGATTAAAACCAAGTTAATTTTTACAGTAGTAAGTTCAATTTGGGCAATCTTTTACATTATTTTTAGTATACCTGCTTTCGATGATAGTTTTATAGTTAATATTTTTAATAATATTCCTATTGAAGATATGAATGTTCAGGGTATGATACGAACAAAAATTACTTGGAGTTATGTGCCTATTATAATGACTATTCTATTTATATTTATGACAACCTTAGTCGTTATTATAAATTCAAAAAGGATATTGGTAATTTATCTTATTACAAATACTTTTATAGTTTCAGCTTTTGTGTCATATGTAGTGCCATCAATTGAAAAAATGATCCAGGGAAACTGGATTACACATTTAAAATCATACGATGACAAACCGTACGTGCATTTTACTTATGGATTTAAAAGTTATGCTCATTATTTTTACTCAAATCATTGCAAGATAAATGAGGTTCAAGAGATTAAAAATCTGATACTTGATGAATATGGATATAATTCTATTTATGAATTAGATCAACACGAAAAAAAAATATTTTCTAATCGTGTTAGAGATTATGTTGTAAATAATACAGCTATACCTTTGACAATTTCTGCAAAATTTTCAAAATTTAATTCTCTACAGCAGAATTATCCTAATCTGATAAAAGTTTTTGAAGGGAATGGATATGGGGTATGGGAGAGGACTAAAAAGTTTGGTAAATAACTATTTTGTAATCGTTATCTCTTGAAAATGTTTTTAGTTTTTTGACATTTAAATTCTTTACGATGTAGGATTCACTAATTTGTGAATCTGTTATTGAAAAGTATGAATCCCACACAATTAGTGAGCCTTTAGTAATCTTTAATTTATCATTATGAAGTTGTTTCATTTCAATGATGTTATTGTCATTGTCAATTATTCTATTTGAGATAAATGCAAGAAAGTAAATATTTGTAAAGGTAGGTAATTGATCTAGTTCGCTCTCATTTAACCATTTATTTGACATTAGTGTAATCTCTTGTTGATTATTGAGTTTTATGTCATTTTCCCAAGATAAAGCCATTGGACTTTTTGTGAAAGGGAAAATTAAAATACTGATTAAACTTAATGTACGAATTATCTTTTTATCAACGCTTTTAAATAGGTTTTCAATCCATAAAATTCCACGAAAAGAAATAATTGATATTAGAGGAATAATGACAATTAATACTCTTGTTAAACCGAAACTATGAAATAATCCAAACTTCCAAAAAATACTATGAGCAACAATATATCCAATGGTTATTCCGTAAATCAAGAAAAAATCCTTAGTCAAGATATAATTTTGGATATTTAGTATAAAATTTAGTATGCCTATACATAGTAAAATAAATATTGGAAGACCAATTACATAAGGTAGCTGTTCAATGTAATGAAGACTAGAACCATGCCCATATTTTGTTTCAACACCTGCGTATGGATTTTGATTGTACATCCACAGAAAGTCATGATAATAATAAAGCCCAATTACTCCATATATTATAGTGCCTATAGTTATCATAGGGATGAATCTTTTTCTCTTATTGAAAACTGAATAGATTATGAAAATAACTATAATTATATACCCTTCAGACCTTATAAAAGGAAGAAATGATAATAACGTATATGACAAATATGATTTATTCTTTAATTCAAGAAGAATGACCCAAGTAAGTAAAAGTGTAAATAATGGCTCAGTAAGTCCAGAGGATTGAACCAAGAAAAAAGAATAGGCGAAAAAGCATAAAATTACTCCATACCAACCATTAGTATTATAGTGTTCGAAAATTCTTTTACATCCACATGCACTGCCTAGAATGCATAACATATTAAATGTTTTCATGCCAATCCATCCAATTTTTGCAAAAGGGAAAGCTAATAGAATGAAAATTGGTTTTGCCCACATGTCCATAAAATAGTGGGTAGTTTCCATTGCTTGATGAGCTTGTAAATAGTGTAAAATACTATCTCCATTATCAAAAGTACTTTCAACGTTGAAAACTAATATGGCATTAATAATTATAATTAACAACCATATCAAATTATTTCTACTCATAGACTTAGCGAGCCATTAATCCAACCATCGTCTAAATAAGCATTATTTTTATTGTAGAAATTAATTGCAGGTTGATTCCAATCCAATACTTGCCAAATCATTTTTTTACAGCTGTTTTTTTTACCAAAAGAAAGACAATAATCAAAAAGCTTTTGCCCAATTCCCTTATTTCTGTAATTTTCGGTTACAATTAAATCTTCAAGATATAAGCATCTACCTTTCCAAGTGCTGTATCTGTAATAGGTTATTGCAAAACCAACAATATTACCGTTTATCTCAGCTATAAAAGCATGATATAACGGGTTGTTACCAAAGCCATCTGAGAGCATCATTTGCTCAGTATTAGTCACCTCATTTGGAGCACGTTCATAGGTTGCTAATTCAACAATTAGCTTCATCATACTTGGTATGTCAGATGAATTGGCTTTTCGAATCATCATGCAAATTTAATTTATAGATAAATTATTTTAATTGAACATTTGTAAATTATTTTTACACTATTTAATAATAAATTAAACATTCCTTAACAATATTAACAATTGCTTAACTATTTGATAACAAACACATTTAAATATTTGCAATATGAAATATTTATTATCAATAATCTTTATGATTATTACGTTTAGTGTGAAAGCTCAATTTAATTATGAAACGGTTGATAAAGGTCTATCATTTAAATCAAATGATGACAGAGTTAAAATGAAACTTAGCTTTCGAGTACAAAGTTTAGCATCATTTGAAACTAATGAGTCTGGTAATGATCAAGAAATGAAAGCAATGGTTAGGCGAATGCGACTCAAATCAAAAGGCTTTATCTATAACCCAAAGTTTGAATATAAGTTGGAGCTAGCCTTAAGTAATCGAGACCAAGGAACAACTAAAGATGCAAGTCGTGTAAGCGATGGGTCAAAAATTGTTTTAGATGCTGTTATGAAATATAACATAAATAAAAAACATCAAATCTGGTTTGGACAAACTAAACTACCAGGGAATAGAGAAAGGGTTATATCTTCTATGGCACTTCAGTTCGTAGATCGAAGTAATGTGAATAGTAAGTTTAATATTGATCGAGATTTTGGAGTACAATATCGACTCAAGCAAAAAATCGGCAACATGCCTTTAACACTGGCAGCTGCAGTTTCAACTGGAGAGGGTAGAAATATTACGGCTGTAAATGAAGAAAATGGCTTGTCGTATACTGGTCGATTAGAATTTTATCCCTTTGGAAACTTCACTTCTAAAGGTGATTATTTTAGTGCTGATTTAAAGAGGGAGAATAAACCTAAATTAGCCATTGGTGTTACTTCTTGTCTGAATGAAAATACCAATAGAAGTGGTGGTCAGTTGGGTAGTTTTGTAGAATTAGCAGACAGTACTGGTAATTTAACCCCACAATACAATGACATTACAACCTTATTTATCGATGCTATATTTAAATATGATGGTCTCAGTATAATGGGAGAGTATGCTAATAAAAATTTATCTAAAGATATTGGTGGATTTACCTCTGGGTATGGTTATGTGGGTCAATTAGGATATCTCTTTGATAATAATTATGAGTTTGCTGTAAGATACACTTCTGTAGATATTGCTAAAGGTCTTGGAGTAACTCAAAATACAACGGAATATACTTTGGGACTATCAAGATATATTGTCGGTCATAAGCTTAAAGTACAATCAGATATTTCATATATAACAAAAGAAAACGCTGATGATTCAAACTACAGAATTAGATTCCAGATAGAGTTTGGCATTTAATTAACAATGAATTAACGTTAATATAACATTTTACAGACTCCTTTGAATTTTTATTAATTTGCATCTTATAAATAAATAGGTTTATGTTTCACAAAACAAAAATTGGTTACAGATTTTTCTTACTAACTCTCTTGTCAATCTTTTCGCTTACAAATTTTGCTTACGACTCAACGAGTAATGTGGATTTGTCTGGGAATATTTTTAAAAATATAAATGCCAAAGGCATTATTTCAGGAGCTAAATTTACTTGGCTAATTGATTATGATCAGATAGATAATGTTGAAAATATTATAATTCAATATCAGAAAAAAGTTGAGAAAGGTAAGGGATGGAAATATTCTCCAGTTATTGATTCTAAAAGCACTTCTTTCAAAATAGAAGGTATGAGTTCTGGTGAAAAATATGTATGGAAAATAGGTTGTTTAAAAGATGGAGGAGACATCAATAAAGTTCTCAAAAATGGTACACCTGAGAGTGAAGATTTAGTTTGGTCTGATAAGGGTAAATTCAAGACACTTCGAGATTGGGGTTTATATAAATTTCTAGTCCTTTTAGGGTCACTTGGGTTATTTATTTTTGGTATGAAGCTAATGAGTGAAGGGTTACAGCAATCAGCTGCTGGCGGTCTTCGTAAGATTTTGAGTAGTATGACCAGAAACCGTTACCTGGGTGTACTTAGTGGTTTCTTAATTACTGCCCTGGTTCAATCTTCAAGTGCGACAACAGTAATGACTGTGAGTTTCGTAAATGCCGGACTTTTAACACTATTAGAATCTTCTGGAGTTATGATGGGGGCAAACATTGGTACAACTATTACAGGTTGGTTAGTTTCATTATTTGGATTTAAAATTAGCTTATCTAGTTATTCATTAATTTTCATTGCATTTGGTGCACCTTTAATGTTCATGGCAAAAAATAAGGTGAAGGGTTGGGCTAATGCTATTATTGGATTTGCAATACTTTTTATGGGATTAGGTTTCCTAAAGGATGCAGTACCTGATTTAGATGCTAACTCAGGGATAGTTCAATTTTTTACACAATTTAGTGATTCACCATTTATTGGTAGAATAGCCTTTGTATTATTAGGTACTTTGGTTACCATAGTTGTTCAATCATCAAGTGCTGCAATGGCATTAACACTGACGATGGTTCTGAAAGGAATTATCCCATTTGAAGTTGGTGCTGCAATGATCTTAGGTGAAAATATTGGTACAACAATTACTGCTGAATTGGCTTCATTAATTGGTAATGTTCATGCTAAAAGATCAGCTCGTATTCATTCTATGTTCAATATAGTTGGAGTGACATGGATGATTTTCTTAATGCCTGTTTTCTTGAATATTGTAACTTGGTTTACATCAAGTGTGCTTGGAATGGCTCCTTTTTTAAATGAATTAGGGCAGACAATAAGTGGAGAAGGAGCTACCATCGGCTTGTCAGCATTTCATACAATTTTTAATTTAACTAACGTATTATTATTGATTTGGTTCGTGCCTCAATTAGTTAGGATTGCTGAAGCAACAGTGAAATCCAAAGGTGAAGATGATGAAATATTTAAATTAGAATTTATTGCGAGCGGCATCACACAAACTCCTGAGTTATCTATATTAGAAGCAAAAAAAGAGGTTGTAAAATTCGCTGAATTAACGTTCAAGATGCATAAAAAAGCTAATGAATTAATTAACGAGTTAGATATTAAAAAAAGGAATAAACTGATGAAGAAAATTATCAAATATGAAGAGATAACAGATAATTTGGAATCAGAGATTGCTAATTACTTGGGTAAAGTTTCTACTTCCAAATTATCTGAAAAATCCTCTTTAAGACTTAGGTCAATGTTAAGTATTACAAGTGACTTGGAACGTATTGGTGATATTTACATGCAAATTTCTAAAACTGTAGATAAGAAAACTGATGCTAAACTGTGGTTTGATCAAAACCAAAGAGACAACCTTAATATGCTGTTTGATAAAGTTTTAGAAGCATACGAATTAATGATTAAAAACTTGAATGGTAATTACAGTGAAATTAACCTTGATAAATCAATTTCACTAGAGGTATCTATTAATAAATTACGAAATGATATTCGAAAGAAACATTTTAAAAGTATGGAAAAAGGAGATTATAATGCTCAAAGTGGTTTGATTTATAGTAATATATTTTCATCAATAGAAAGGATTGGTGATCATATTATAAATGTCTCAGAAGCTGCAAGTGGTCAGTATTTAAACTAGACCTCTCTGCAGAAAAACTAATTATTATACCCAAATGACAAATGTCATTTGGGTATTTTGTTTATTCGTATCTATGAAAATTCTGATTACGTTTTTATTAGGCATTTTTTATACTTTAACTTTAAGTGCTCAAAGCTTAATTGCTTTAATAGATAGAGATAATTCTTCAGCTGTAACGAACGCTGAAGGTCAAGGAGTTAATGTTACAGGATTAAGTCGGGGTCCTGGAATAAGTAAAACAACTGGTAATGCTACAGACTAGAACTCATATGGATGGGATGAATCAACCTTATCTTCAGCGATATCAGATGGTGATTATGTTCAATTTTCGTTCGATGTCAATCAAGGCTATATATTAGATTTAGATGAACTAATGATTAGAATAGATAGAAGTCCTCAAGGACCAGTTAATTATAACATAGTCTATTCTTTAGATAATTTTAGTACTTATTCTTCTATATACAATTTGAGTAATATTTCCTCTACTAATCCCCAATCATATACTATAAATACAACATCTATTAATAGTTTGAACGCTAATGAGTCTATTGATTTTAGATTGTATTGCTGGGGGGCATCTTCAAGTAATGGCACAATGGATATTGAAGGATTAGTTCCTACATACTCACCTTACGGTTGGCAGCCATCTAGTTTAGTAAGTAATGATCCTGGAATAGCTGTTTTAGGTTGTACTGCATCCATCCCTGTCTCAAATTCAAGTATTTGGCCAGTAAATACAAGTTCTGTTAAAATAGAGTGAAATAATCCTAAATGTTTTAGTCAAATTGTAATCATTGGTAAAGAAGGATCACCTCCTTCATTTAATCCCAATACAATGAATTGTAATGGAACAAATGGAGATTGCAACGCTAATGATTTTGTCATGAGTTCATCATTTACTGGAGGTTCATCAAATACAAATTTACCTCAAGATGAATATTGTGTATATAAAGGAGTTGGTGATAACACAACAATAACAAACCTTATAAATGGTAATAATTATTATTTCAAAATATATACTTACTTAAATCCTTGGTCTGATAATTTATTATCACCAATATTAAATGTCAGTGCTTTACCTGTTGATATTTTAAGTTTTAAAGGAAGATTCATTGATGAAGTTATTCGGTTAAAATGGCAAACTGGGTATGAAGTCAACAATGATTACTTTGAAATACAAAAGTCTAAAGATGGAATTAGATTTAATGCCATTGGAAGAATTAATGGAAGCGGTAATAGTTATCGAGTTAATGATTATTTATATGACGATGCTGATTCATATCCATATAAATCTTATTATAGATTAAAGCAAACGGATTTTGATGGTTCATATACTTACTCAAAGGTTATATGTATTAGGCCAAAAGTAAATGAATTTACGATTGAAGATTATTTAGACTATATGCAAATTAATTCATCACTATTAGAAAATGTAAAATACATAATAATAAATAACCAAGGTAAAGAAATAAATAGGGGCATTTTCAATAAATCATTTCAAATAATTAAGCGTAATTATTTGTCAGGAATTTACTATGTTCAACTGAAAACTCCTTATCATGAAGAAGTTTTGAAATTAGGACTTCAATAATTAAACTACTTATCTAATATTTTGTAACCTTCCAGATTATCAATTCCCCAATTTTGTAATTCTGTTTCTGACCATAGCTCTGGGAAAAATATACGTCTTTGATACTTTGGTAACATATATTTTCTCCAGTCTGACCCCCCAGTTGCCTCATCTACTGTTCCATCGTTATGTGTCAGATATTTACTAGCAGCATTGTAATGAGCCATGACCCATTTTACATTCAATGTATGATCATAATGTCTCATAGCATTTAATAGTTTTAAATCATTTTTCTTCTCATCAGGCAATGATTTAAAACATGTCCATAAATTCGTTTTATTATTATCTTTCATAAACTGAATAAACTCATCACGATATTTGTTTTCAAAGTTGGCTAATAGTGCATTCTTATCACCAGTTGTATGATCTTTACCAGCTGCCTGCCAATAAAGATGCTCAAAAGCGTGACTATATGGAGTATCTCTATTTATGGTCGATCTAAAACGATTATCTATTAAGTTGATTAGTTCAGTGCTTGCAAACTCAATTTTTCGATATTGTGCACTTTGAAATCCACTAGCAGGAGTAAGGGTAGTTCTAAATTTTTGATATTGCTCTTGACTCATACCTTCGCCCATTACAGAAAATGAAGAGGATAACATATCTACATATCGACTTATTCTGTAAAGTTTTTCTGCGAAAAAATCAACAGTTAAACTCTTATTATTTGATACTTGCTCAATTTCCCATAGCATCATTTTAAAAATGATTTCATTTACTTGATGATACATAATAAATACCATTTCATCAGGATATTGAGTCCTTTGTATTTGAAGGTTTAGAAGGGCATCTGTTTGAATATAGTCCCAGTATGTAATATAATTTGAATGCAATAGACCACTGAGGTGTGTATCTAAATCCTGACCTGTTGCACTAAATTTTTCTTCAAGTTGTTTTAGTAGATGTTTTCTTTCTTCGTTCATTGAGAGCAAAGAAAAGGAATCTTAATTGAATATGTCAATGTTTTGACAGAACTCTTTTATTTCATCTCGTGTGTCTCTGAATGATTTAATTAGCTCATTTGCACTACCTTTTTTCTTACTTGGATCAGTAAAATTATGATGAACTTTAGATTGATTGCCAGGTAATATAGGGCAAACTTCATTAGCATGATCACAAACTGTTATGATGATGTCAAAAAGAATGTCACCTAGCTCCTCTATTGTTTTTGAGGAATGATTTGATATATCTATTGAATCTTCTAAAAGAATTCCCATAGCAAATGGATTTAGACCATGTTTTTCGATACCAGCACTATAAATGTTATAATCTTTTCCGTGGTACAATCTTAAGTATGCTTCCGCCATTTGACTCCTGCAACTATTGCCTGTGCATAATACGAGTATGTTTTTCTTCATTTCTGATCTTTTATCTTGGTCCAAATATTAAATGAAATAATCATTCCTGAAATTGGTGCAATTAAATATATCCAATAATACTCCCAGTGTCCTGAAACAAGAGCGGGGCCAATACTTCGTGCAGGGTTCATGCTTACAGAAGTTAATAGCCCAACTATATATGTGTTGAAGGCAACTTGAAACCCAATTACATATGGAGCCAGTTTATTGTATTTATTGCTGGGGTCAGCTATCCAAAAGATGACCATCATTAGGATAACACTTAAAATTAATTCGAATAAACAAGCTAAAGGGACACTAACGGAAGGTAGAGTAGTACCAATGAATTCGCTTGGATATATTAAATTAAAAAGATAAGCACCAATAATGGCACCAAAACATTGAGATATAATGTAAAAAATGAGTTCTGCTGAAGTTAAGGATTTGTTATAATAAAAAGCAATGGATACTGCAGGATTTATATGTGCACCAGAAATATTACCAAACATTAGAATAGCTAAAGTGACAACTAATCCAAAAACAACTGTAATTAACCACAGAGATGCCTGAAAATTTTCTGATAAATGAACATTGCTATATTCAATGCTCCAGATACCAAAAAAAACTAAAAGAAAAGTGCCTAAAAATTCAGCTAAATATTTTTTCATTGAGACTACAAATTAATAAGATTTAAGATATTTGAACGTTAATATTACATTAAATAAATCATATGAATAAAAATATAATAATTCTACTATTTACTATAATTGCTTTTAGTGATATAGATGCCCAAGTCTCTGAAGAAAAACCATTTATAGAAATTAATGGGACTGCAGAACTTGAAGTTATTCCAAATCAAATATTTATTTGAATCTATTTATCTGAAAATACTGATAAAAGTAAAAAAACTATTGGTGAACAAGAAAAAGATTTAATAAAAGCATTACAATCTATTCAAATAAATCCAAATAAATTAGTTGTTACAGATGCAAATGCTTACTACGGTAAAACTGGAATAATAAGTAAAGAGGTAGTGAGTAGTAAGAGGTTTGAATTAGAGGTAGATAATGCAACTCAAGCAAGAAATGTTTTTGAAAAATTAGATAAAATAAATATTAAAAATGCTTCAATAGCGAGAGTGGATCATACTAATTTAGAAGAGTATAAAAAAAATGTTAAAATTAATGCTATAAAGTCAGCTAAAGAAAAAGCAAATTATCTTTTAAAGGCTATTGATCAAAATTTAGGGAATGCTCTAATTATCCGTGAAAATAATCATAATGTGAATGGGCTTCAATTTAAAGCAAATACATCATATTCAAAGCTATATAACGACTCTAAGCCGATTGTTAATTTAGACTTTAAGAAAATTACTTTACAATCTAGTATTTATGGAAAGTGGGAAATAAAATAAACATATTCAATGTATTGTTATTTGCTTTACCACAGAAGAGTTACCATTACTAATCGTTAAAAAATATGTGCCTGGAGTATATTGACTCACATTCATGAAGTTTATCCAATTATTAAAAGTACCAGATTTAAGTTGTTTTCCTTCTGAATTTTTAAGGTTGTAAATAGATTTAGGTTTAGTTTGTACTTGAATGATTTGTCTACTTGGATTAGGATAAACCAAGCACGGTAGTAGTTTTGATTTGTATGCAGATAAATTGGTTAAATTTTTAAGAATACTATCCGCCTTTAAAACATCTGGTATTCCGTAACCATATTCAAAATCTGGATTGTTGTATTTGTGACAACTTTTTAAAATAGCATCAAAAATTTGTTGATTTGATTTGTCAGTGTGTTTAGACATCAAACAGGCTACCATTCCCGCAATTATTGGACCTGAAAAGGAAGTGCCACTTCCAGTTCTCAAAATTCCATCTGCATTTGGTATCGTGTTTTTTCGACCCATTGCACATAGATCAGGTTTTACTCTCCCATCGGAAGAAGGACCTCTACTAGAAAAAGAAGCTATCTGACGAAAACTATCAACAGCACCAACACACAATACATCCTTACCATCACATGGAGCAGTTATATAATACCAAGGCTTATTGCCAGAATTTCCGGCACTATTGGTTATAAATATTCCACGTTCGGCAGCTAATTGAGCAGCAATTGTTATAATGGTACTTTTACCATCCATATCTTTATAACTGTAATCTCCTTGTAGGGTATCAAAGAGCGAGTAGCCTAAACTTGAATGTATTATATCAACACCTATAGAATCTGCCCACTCAAGTGCATTCACCCAATTTAATTCCTCAAGATGTGTTTCACTGGCAGTGTTTTCAGTTCGGGCGAGTACAAAATTAGCCTTTGGTGCCGCACCAATCATACTATCGGGGTAGTTAATTCCAGCCAAAGCTAATACTTGCATACCGTGTGTACTTTGATCAAAATTCATATCATTATTATTAACAAAATCTCTCGATGCAACAATTTGATTATTCGACCATAATGAATCAAAAATGGGTAAACTATCAACCTTCCAAAATCCACCATCAAATAAGGCTATTGTGATGCCTCTTCCAGTATTACCTTGTTCATGATATTCATTTAATTTAATCATGTTCAATTGCCAATCACTATAACCATAACTGTAGTCTTCATTAATTGAATAGTCTTCATGTGTATATTTATTCATTGTAATTACTTGAGAAACAAAAGGATATGATTTTACCTTTTCATAATAAGTATTTGGAACACATACAGCATTCAACCATTTGCTTTTACCAATAATTACTACTCCGTCATTTTTGAGTTGATTAATATAGTTATCGCAAACATTTGCCATGAAATAATCATTATTGTCAGAGCATTTATTGTTGAAGAATACCCAGTTATTTTGGGACTTTGAGATAAGAAAAACAAAGCATGCTATAAAAAAGAAACTAACTCTCAAGTATTTGTTTGATCTCATTTAATTTCATTAGTGATTCAATAGGTGTAAGTGTATCAACGTCAATTATATTTAATAATTCAATTATTTCTGTCGTTTTAGGGTCATTAATTTGAAATAGGTTCATTTGAACATTATTGGTTATTTTTTTTACAGAGTTTTTAGTGTCAATACTAACATGATCGGATTCTAATTGTTTCAAAATCTGGCTAGCTCTTTTCACAACAGGTTTTGGAATGCCAGCCATTCGAGCAACATGAATTCCAAAACTATTTTCACTTCCACCTTTTTTTATTTTTCTCAGGAAAATCACTTTATTTTTTTTCTCTTCAGTACTAATATGATAGTTGACAATTCCATTATTCAACTCTTCTAGTTGATTTAATTCATGATAGTGTGTAGCAAATAATGTCTTAGGTTTATATTGGCTACTATTCAGGAATTCTGCTATGCTACATGCTAAGCTAACCCCATCATAAGTACTAGTTCCTCTACCAATTTCATCAAGGACAACCAAGCTACGGTTAGATAAATTATTAAGTATGGATGCAGTTTCAACCATCTCAACCATAAAAGTGGACTCGCCTTGAGAAATATTATCGGAAGCCCCAACACGCGTATATACTTTATCTACTAAACCAATTTCAGCATGTCTTGCAGGCACGTAGGAGCCAATTTGAGATAGTATCACAATTAAAGCAGTTTGCCTTAATAATGCTGATTTACCACTCATATTCGGGCCCGTTAGGATAATAATTTGCTGGTCTTCATTATTTAGATAGATATCATTAGTTATATATTCTTCTCCCAATGGAAGTTGCTTTTCAATTACAGGGTGCCTTCCATCTTTTATTGCTAAATGGAAATCATTAGTTATTGATGGCTTCGAATAATCATTATTTTTTGCAACATGTGCAAGACTATTAAGGCAATCCATTTCAGCAATTAAACGTGCATCTTGCTGTATTGCGGTTACATAAACGATTAAACGATCAATAAATTCTGTATAAATTTTCGATTCAATCTCACTTATTTTACTGTCTGCTAGTAATATTTTCTCTTCAAATTCTTTAAGTTCAGGTGTTATGTATCGTTCGGCATTTACTAATGTTTGCTTTCTTATCCAATGTTCAGGAACTTTATCTTTATGGGTATTGGTAACTTCTAAATAATACCCAAAAACATTATTAAATGCCAGTTTTAGACTGGATATTCCTGTAAGTTCACTTTCACTATTTTTAATTCCAATCAGGTGATCTTTACTATTTTTAGAAATAGATAAATATTCGTCAAGTTCTTTATCAATTCCAGAATTGAATATACCACCCTTAGTAGCTATTACTGGAGCATCTATGGATATATGAGAGTCAATAAGTTCTATGATATCGTGATTTACATTGAGACTATTTGAAAATCGATGAATTGAATTATGATTTATCGACTGACATTCATCTTTAATCATTTGTATAGACTTCAATGAAGTAGATAACTGAAGTAATTCTCTAGGGTTGATTCTTTTAAGTGCAACTTTACTAATGATTCTCTCTAAATCACCTATCTTGGTGATTTCTGTGTTTAAATATGAATGGAATTTGTTATCAGATAAAATGTATTCAACGGCTTCTTGTCGGTATATAATTTGATTCAGATCAAGAAGAGGAAATAACAACCAATTTTTCATCAATCTACTACCCATTGGACTTATAGTATGATCAATGATGTCCAAAAGTGATATTCCATTGGAATGATTACTCTCAATAATTTCTAAATTTTTTAGTGTGAACGAATCTATCCATACATGTTCTTGCTCATCAATTCTCTTAATACTGTTAATATGTTCTAAATCAACATGATGACTTTGATTTAAATAGTGGATAATAGCACCAGCAGCCACGATAGATTCATTCATATTGCTGATACCAAACCCTTTTAGAGTTTCTGTCTTAAAATGCTTTAATAATTGTTCTTTGGAATATTCTTCTTCAAAAAACCAAGGATCGATAGGGTAGGTATAAAAATCGTCTCCGAATAGAGCATCGAATTTATTTCGATAATTTTTACTGATGATTGTTTCAGTTGGTTTTATGGATTTTATTAACTTCTCGATATAAGTTTGGTTTCCTTGTGCAACTAAAAATTCACCAGTACTTAAATCCGTAAATGCAACACCTGTACTATTTTTAAACTCATATACAGATGCTAGATAGTTGTTACTTCGACTATCTAACGTTTTATCATTAGCTGAGACACCAGGAGTTATGAGTTCTTTTACACCTCGTTTGACAATTCCCTTTGCATTTTTTGGGTCTTCAAGTTGTTCACATACAGCTACGCGTTGACCAGCTCGAACTAGTTTTGGTAGATAGCTATCTAAAGAATGATAGGGAAATCCTGCAAGTTCAACTTTACCAGCAGCACCATTTTTTCGGTAAGTTTGAACAATATCTAAGATTTTTGATGCGATTACAGCATCCTCACCAAACAATTCATAAAAATCACCAACTCTAAATAATAATAACGTGCCAGGATATGAAGCTTTTATTTGACGAAATTGCTTCATTAGAGGAGTTTCTTTTTGGTGTTTTATCTTCGTACTCAATTAACTAAAATTATTTTGACTCGCAAGTTAAAAAACAAGGACCTCAATAGGCTCAGTGTTGAAAAATATAGGAAAGTTTCCAAAACTCCAATTGTATTGGTTTTAGATAATATTCGGTCGATGCACAATGTTGGTTCTATTTTTCGAACATGTGATGCTTTTAGAATTAAAAAAATATATTTATGTGGGATTACTGCATCACCTCCTCACAGAGATATCCGAAAAACTGCTCTTGGTGCAGATGAATCTGTTGACTGGTGCTATTATAAAACAACTAAAGAAGCACTTTCAGAATTAAAGGATTGTCACATTTGTGCTTTAGAGCAAGTAATAAATAGTGTACCATTAAGAAACGTGCAGTTGCCTAAAAATAAAACTGTAGCATTAATCGTTGGGAATGAAGTGGATGGGGTTGATGACTGTTTATTTAAGTGGTGTGACCAGATTATTGAAATTCCTCAGTTTGGCGTCAAACATTCTTTCAACGTATCCGTATCAACCGGTATAACATTATGGGAAATATTTAATAAAATCAATGACTAAATATTTAAATTTCTTCTTCATTAGTATTCTACTCGCTGCATGTCATGTATCAATGGCTAATGAACAAATCAAAGAACTGGTTCAGTCTATTAAAAAAGAGCAGCAAAGAATAGACCAACTAGACAAAGAAATAGATGGCTTTGTTACCTTAAAAAGTAATATACAATCGAAACAAGCAACCTATATTTATCTTAATTTATCTAGAAAAATTGTCACCAATATTTCACAGGAATCTTCACTATCAATTGATCAAAAAATAAATCAACTCAAGACAATTGAAAAAATTTTAAATAGTGTTGGTAGTAAAAATATTCACTTATATACTCAGTTTAGTCCAAGACTTGAACATATCATTAAAATTCAAGAAATAAATAACACACAGCGTTTAAAGAGTATACTAAATAGTAATATTATTACATCACTAAAGTGCATTCCATTCTTCATTGATTACAGTATTAGTCAGTCATTTTTGTTAAAAGCAGTTCATGTTGAACCTTCAATAGTCTTAGAAAACTACAAGCAATTCAAACATAAAAGCTTTAGTGGTTTAATTTTAGATGAGGCTGCAATGATAGCTCCAATGAAAATTAAGACATACCTTCATAGTTGGAATGCTATACATATAAAAATAAAAGAAAGTAAAAATGAAACGACTCAAATTGTATATGATATTTATGAGGAAGTAGGCCCTATTTCTAGAGCATATATTTTACTCAATGATATTATATCCAACAAGATATCTATAAGTGAAGCCCATGATATATCAAAAACTGACAAATCACTTTTCCCATACTTAATTCAAATGCAATCAAACGGTATTATTTATGGTGCTCATTCTTCGAATGAAGCATTAAAATATCAATGTTTAAAGAAAGTTAATTTAATCAATGATTTACACGATGAATCAGATATTATTCGTTTTCGAATACTTGAAAACTTGAATTCTAAAGAGATATACACACTAATAGTATATAGTGAAGATGAAATATACACTTCTACTTTTCTTGGAATGTATAATCGTTTGATAAATAAAATTGATTTAGAAAGTAATTACGAATTCTTATTTTCATTAAAATTTAATCGGTTTAGGACATTTATTAAAATGTGTGCTGGATATAATATGTTAGATGATTTTCTTTTGAAAATGGGTGAATTTGAGAAACAGAAATTATTTGATAAACTTGTCCAAGGTATCGAAAATGCTAATGATAACCTAAGCAGTGCAGTGACATTAGTTGACACCTATGGGAGTATACAATCTTTACCCACTAAAATATTATTTGAGCGATCCATCCTGAGTTATTACAACACTATTGAATATTCAGAAGCTCAAAAGCTCTATGGTTCAATTTTAAGTATTTGTAATATTGGTGATGCTTCTCAAATGAACACAACAATTCATAATCAGAAGAAAGCACTAGAAATTTTAAGTCTCGATCGAATTTTCAAAGGAGATAAACACATACAGCAACATTTCTTTTTTGATGATGAAGATGGAAGAGCTTCATACAACCATTTTTTAGCAACATTTAACAAAGCGAACTGGACTGTTGAAGACCATCAAACTTACATCCTTATAAAAAGTGTTCAAGGTAATAAAATTGAAATATATGCGAATAAGCCATCAACAGAATATGCTGGACAAAATGCTATTAAAAGTCTATTTAAAACTCAAAATCGATGGCCAGATATTGTAGTTCATCGAGGACATTCTTATTTTGTTGATGCTGCTATAGAAAGCTTAACACCGTCTGCAGAAGTTGTTTTCTTAGGATCTTGTGGAGGATATAATATTATTTCTCAAGTATTAAAATACTCGCCAGACGCCCAAATTATCAGCAGCAAGCAAATTGGAACACTATTAGTTAATGATCGTTTATGTTATATGCTAAATGAAACTATAAGAAAAGGGGAGGATTTAAATTGGCAAAAATTATGGGATAACTTAAACAAAAGTTTTATAAAAGGGTCCATTGCTCATGAGCGATTTCAAGATTACATCCCACCTCATAAAAATTTGGGAGCACTACTCATAACCTCTTATCGTTCGATATTATAATTTTTTAATGTTAGAAGAGTTATTATTTAAATACTGGGGGTTTAACTCTTTTAGACCAAAGCAACGAGACATAATATTGTCCGTTATTAATGGGCATGACTCGCTAGTTCAGTTACCTACAGGAGGAGGTAAAAGTATTTGCTATCAACTTCCAGCTTTAGCTAAAAAAGGTGTTTGCTTAGTATTTAGTCCATTAATAGCTCTAATGAAAGATCAAGTAGACCAACTAAAAAGTATTGGGATCCCTGCGATAGCAGTACATAGTGGATTAACTTCTAACGAATTAGGAGTGGAGATGCAGAACATAGTTAATGAAAAATATAAGTTTGTATACTTAAGTCCAGAGAGAGCATCAAGCCAATTATTTAAAAGTTATTTAAAGCAAATTAATGTTAGTTTTTTTGTTGTCGATGAAGCACACTGCATTTCCCAATGGGGACATCAATTTAGACCCGAATATTTAAAAATAGGTGAACTAAGAAAATTATCACCTAATTCAAATATTATAGCAGTAACTGCCACAGCAAATCGAGATGTCAAAAACGATATTGTTAAATATTTGAAACTAAAAGCAGATCACCAATCTTTTATATCATCATTTAGTCGATCAAATCTTAGCTATATTGTTGTAAAAGATAATAATAATATCCGTAAATTATTAGATATCCTTAATAAGTTAAAAGGTTCAACAATTATTTATGTTAATACGAGAAAAAAAGCTTCAGAAATATGCAATTTATTAAATGAAAATAAAATAAGTGCTTGTTATTATCACGCAGGATTGGACATGAAACAAAGGGAAAGTATACAAGCTAAATGGATAGAAAATAAAGAGCGAGTTATTGTTAGCACTAATGCCTTTGGAATGGGTATCGATAAACCAGATGTTAGATTAGTTGTGCATTATGATATCCCTAATAGTCCTGAGGCATATTATCAGGAGGCAGGAAGGGCAGGACGGGACGGGCTAAAATCGCATTGTATTTTATTTTCTAATTCTGACACTCAAATCCAATCTCGTGAATTTCCGAAAATTGAACATATAAAACATTTTTTAAATTGCTTGTATAATTATCATCAAGTGGCATTTACATCTGGTAAGGGAATTAGTTATAAATTTAATTTAATTGAATTCACTCGAAATTTTGATATATCAATTCAATCAGCTTTAAATTCTCTAAATATTATAACTTCACTTGGATATATTAAAAATGAAAATATACATTATCAAGATAGGGTAAAAATTGAAGTTAATCAGGAAGATCTTTATTCATATCAAGTTAAACACCGATATCTAGACACAATTATCAAAATGCTTATAAGGTCTTACGCTGGTCTTTTCGATCACTATATACCCATACAAATAGGTTCCTTAGCCCAAAGATTAAACTGTTCTGTTAATGACCTTGATAATGCATTAAACAAGTTAAATTCTGATGGAATTTTAGATTACATACCAAAATCCTCAAACAATACAATAACTTATATTAAATCTAGACCTACCAAAGTTAGTGTTGATTATAAATTGTATTCCCAATTAAAAAATCAGTCTGAATATCGTGAAAAATATATTTTAGATTATGTTTACAACACATCTATTTGTAGAGAAAATTTCTTGCTCAAATATTTTGAAGAAATTTCACAAGAAAATTGTGGTAATTGTGACATTTGTAGAAATTTTAATAAAAAATCAATTTCTTCCACCTATAACAAAGACTTAATCGCTGAGATCAAGGAATTAACATTTAATAATGAAATTGATTTAATAGAAATTGTTTCAAGTTTTGATTTATATGAAAGTCATGAAGTCATATCAAATATTCAATGGTTGATGGATAATTTATATTTAACAAAAAAAAATAACAAATACGCTTGGAACAAAAAATCAAAGTCATAGCAACAGTAATTAATGATGTTATTTACGATCAACGCATGATTAGAATTTGTTCTACTTTGAGTGAGTCGTACGATGTTGAGTTGTGGGGGAGGAGAAAGAGTAAAAATGACATTTTAGATCAACCTTATCATCAACGCAGATTTAGGTTTATAGTAAATGGTGGGTTTTTGTTTTACTTAGCCTATAATTTAAGAATATTCTT